>JGI12635J15846_10002195_pt1 | contig 17098 bp, 12 predicted proteins | sample BlaSpr_A8_OM2_M2_FD_15846 | JGI IMG/M metagenome (IMG submission 15846) | reverse complement strand
CCAGCCTCGCCGTGAATGCCGCCGGCGAGGCTGGCGGCTGGACCCAGCTCGGCCGCCAGGCGGTGCTCGCCGTCGTCGGGATCGCTTACCCGTTCGTCATGACCTGGATCATCCTGTGGGTCACCGACCACACCGTGGGGCTGCGGGTGAGCCCAGGAGAAGAGGCAGAGGGCCTCGATCTCGGTGAGCACGGCGAGGTCGCCTACCAGCTGGCAGAACCGGCAGTCGACGTGACGAGCGACGGCATGGCGGCCGCTCCAGGCGCGCCGCACACAACTGAAGCGCCATAAGCCAGCCGACCTGTCGCTGCTGGAGCGCCAGCGGATCGCAACATTGCACCGGGACGATCTGTGTACGGCACCCGCGCCGTCGATGCGATTGATCAACATCCGATGCTGCTGAGGTTCTGTCCGAGCAGGTTGATCGTCGGTTATTGCAGCGGTGCGCTCGCCGCGGCTACCTCCGGCTGCGTGCTTATCGGCGGGCTTGCCGAGGGAGCGCTGACCGGGGTGGGGTGGATGAGCGCAGGTGCGTGCCGCCATACCAGGAAGGCCGCCGCACCGAGGGGAATAGGCGGCAGGTAGGTGACGGCACGGTACAACAGCACGGCGGCCGTCACTTGCGCGCTCGCCCGGGGGCCGGCCCCGGCGGCCAGAACGCCCACCAGGCCGAGCTCGGTGATCCCCAGGCCGCCCGGGGTCAGGGGCAGCACGGTCAGCAGCCGGACGAACGCGTACGCCGCCAGGGAGGTCTGCCACGGCACCTGGGCCTGGGACAGGCCGACCCCGCGCAGGCACGCCAGCAGCACCAGCCACAAGATGACGTTGGCCGCCGCCGTCGTGACCGTGATCCACCAGCCGCGGGCAGCCAGCAGCCCGGCCGCACGGCCCCGGAAGCCGGTCAGCGACCCCGCGATGCGCGACGGCGCCCGGCGGCGCGCCAGCCGGCAGGCCATGGCGGCCGCGCGCTGCAGCACAAGGTCGGCGCGCAGCGCGAAGCCCTGGCTGCGCAGCAGCAGCCCGAGCCCGGCCGCCATGGCGGCGAGCAGGCCCAGACCCACAGCCGCAGAGCTGATCAGGACGGCATCCGGCTTGCTGACGGTCAGCAAGGCCACCAGCGCGAGGACCGGCAGGCCGAGCTTGGCGAAGACGTTCCAGATGCCCGACAACAGGGTGTACAGCACGTACTGTTCCGTGCTGACGCCCCAGCTGGACAGCATCGCCCAGCTGACCCCCATGCCGAGGGCACCCCCCGCAGGCAAGGTGTTGGCCACGGCATTGGAGCTGAGATTGACAACCGCCGCCTCGCGCAGCCGCAGCGAGGGCAGCACGGCGCAGATCCCGAACCAGTACGAGGCCAGGCTGGCGGCGGCCGCAACGCCGATGAGCAGGGCATAGGGCCAGGTCATCGCCTGCAGACTGGCCCACACGCTGTGGTAGGACGCAAACCGCGGGAGCGCAAACCCGAACGCGGCAACGATCAGCGCGGCCGACACCGCGCTCCGTATGACCTTCCGCCCGCGCCGCGGCGCGTTGGCGGCCGTCGAGCCTGCCGGGCACTGGTCGTTATGCAAAAAGACCCCGGATCCTGCGCCGCTCCTGCTTTACGAGGGCAGCCGCGGTCGGAGGTAAAGGCTCCCCAGGTTTCCGCTGTCCTTCAGCCTCGGTGTCGTGCCCGCCCCGGTCGGTGACGGGGAAAGAAAATCCGGGCCCTTGCTGCTGCAACCACGTAACTTAGCGGTGCAGCTGCCTGGGTCCGGAGCGTGCATTAACTATACCCTTTCCTGGCCCTCGCGCATAATCCGGTTCTGGAGACAGCAACGGATTCATGATCCATTCTGTCTTGGGCTTATGAGCCGGAGACGTGGCCGCGTTTCTCACCGGGCCGGTCCCCGGATGGGCCTGCGGACAGCCACCGGACTACGGCCGTGTCGTCGCCGGGGCCGGCAGGTGCGCCGCGTCGAGTCGAACTGCGAGTGTTCATGGTCGCCGCGGCGCTGGCTTGGAGTGGCAGGCCCCCACTCCAAGCTGAGTTAGCGTCGTTCCCGTCGCCTTCAAAGAGCCTGTTAATGGCGACGTGATGCCCTAGGCAGGGGAACTCAGGAAGTGTATTGTCAAAGGTAATACTCCGGACCTAGGTAGTTTCCGTCACCGCGGAGTTTACGGTGACGGAAACCAGGTCCGGATTTTTTTTGATGGGCGAAACAGTGCGGGCAAGACGCTACCGCTAAGAGACGTTGCGAATCTCTGTGGTGCTGTTTCTCTCGCCGTGATCTGCCCAGCAGGACCGACTGCCGCGTGCGTTACCTCGTCGCTGATTAAAGGAGTCCTGAAGCTGCCATCAGATCCCGCCGGGGTCTCCGCCGGTCGGATGTCGCGGGCTGCCAGCAAGGATGAGGATCCCGGGCTCTTTTTCTCCATCGCCGCGACGGGCCTCGCGCTGCAGCAGGTCAGCGTAGTGAAGGCCGCGCCCCCGCGGCCTCGGCGCATGACCCGCACCCGGGTGCCTGTATCTGCCACCCTCGCTGCCAACGAGGCGCTTGCCCGCAGGCGATGCCTCGGCGAGCCGGTGCTGCCGCTCGCCTTCGGCGAGGCCGGGCTGCCGGTGCTCCCGGCCCTCCGCGATGCGCTGTCGGCCGCAGCTGGCCTGGGCGCCTACGGCCCGGTCGCCGGGCTGGCCGTCCTCCGCGATGCAGCGGCGGGTTACTGGGGCCGGCGGGGGCTGGCGACCAGCCCGGATTCGGTTGTCTGCGGCCCCGGCAGCAAGCCGCTGCTTTTCGGCCTGCTGCTGGCCATCGGCGCGGACGTGGCACTCCCCATGCCGAGCTGGGTCAGCTACGCGGCGCAGGCGGGCCTGATCGGCTCGCGCGCCCGCTACGTGCCCGTGGCGCCCGGCGAAGGCGGAATCTGCGACCCTGCTCACCTCGCCCGCACCGTCGCGGCGGCCAGATCCGCGGGCCGCCGGATCGGCTCGGTCATCGTGACCCTGCCCGACAACCCGACGGGCCGTCTTGCCCGGCCCGCCACCGTGCGCGCGCTGTGCGACGTCGCCGCCGACAATGACATGACCATCATCTGCGACGAGATCTACCGTGATCTCGTGCACGACCCGGCGGCCGACGTGCTCAGCCCCGCAGCGGTCGCGCCGCACCGTACCGTCGTGACGACCGCGCTCAGCAAGAGCCTCGCGCTCGGCGGCTGGCGGATCGGGGCCGCCCGGCTGCCCGAAGGCCCGCACGGCGACGGGCTGCGGGACCGCCTGCTCGGCATCATCAGCGAAATCTGGTCCGCGCCGTCCGCGCCTATCCAGCAGGCGGCCGCCTATGCCTTCGCCGAGCCCGCAGAGATTACCGAGCGCATCACCCGCAGCCGGCGCCTGCACGCCAAGATCGCCCGCGCTGTGGCGGCTCGATGTGCGGCCGCCGGGCTGCTCGTGCCCGCACCGCAGGCCGCGTTTTACCTTTACCCCGACTTCGAGCCATGGCGCGAGCACCTGCACGCCAGCCATGGCATCAGCACCGGGGCGGACCTGGCCGGGCACCTCCTGGAGCGCTACGGTGCCGGGGTCCTGCCGGCCAGCGTTTTCGGCGAGCCCGAGCGCACGCTCCGCGTGCGTGTCGCCACGGGCCTGCTATACGGCGACAGCGACGCACAGCGGGAAGCGGCGCTGACCGCCAGCGATCCGCTGACGCTGCCGTGGATCTCCGCCGCCCTCACCCGGATCGAGGACATCCTCGCCGACCTGGCTCCCCCCGCGCCGGCGAACGAAAAATCCATCTCCGCGGGACAGATCTAACAGGACACTCCGTACGCAAAACATCAGCCGCAAGCAGCAACGCAGGACCCAGCGGACCTCCGGTGGCCGACGGCCAGGCCGCTTCAGACGCGGCTCGCTGATGACGCGCCGCGGGCATCCGATGATCCGGGCCCGGGCGCTGGAGCTCTTCGAGGTGGAGGCCGACGAGGACCGGGGGCCGTGACCGCAACCTGCTGGGCGCGCCAGTAGTCAACGTGGACCTGGACGGCGCACCGGCTCCCTCACGGTCGCTGATCCCCAGGGGCGCCGCTAGCACCCACGTCCCGTGTGTGGTCTTGCCGCCAGCTGCTCGGCCTGATCCGGGTGGCCTGGGGTCCCGTCAGGCCGCGCGCCGCTGTCCTCGGTGTGGCGGTTCAGCGGGCGCGCTGGCCGGACCAGGGGGGCTCAGGATTCACCGGAGAATTCCTCGAGGTGGTCCCAGTACGTGCGGTACTGCTGGAGGGCGATGCGCAGTTCCTCGGTTCCGGCGTCGTCGCCGTGCCAGGCGGATAGGAGCGTGCGCTGCCGTTGCCTGACGGACGCGACGAGTGCCTCGGCGCTGGCGTCCGCGAGCCCGGCCGCCAGCTCGACGGATGAGCGCGGATCGTCGACGAACATTGCCTGGATCTCGTTCCATCGCGCACGCGGGCTCGTGCCCGCATCGGCGGCAGCCGGCGGCGCGGCTGGCGCAGGCTCCGCGGATGGTGTCAATCCGGCCGGGGGCCAACCGGCCACGGCACCGGTCCCGGTATCTGGCTGTGCTGTGGCGGTGGCAGGGCCCGCGCCCGGGTGCTGGGACACCGCGGAGGCGGGCGGTGCGGGTTCGTCGGCGGTGATGACACCGGCCGGATTCACGTTGAATGCTGGTGGCGCGTTGTGGTCATTGTCCGGAACCATCGCCTGATCGGTTCCTGCCTGGGCGGGTGAGGTCATCTCGTCAGCTCCCCTGCGCGGGATCGGCTGCGCTGGCGGCCTGGCCGTTAAGGGCGGGATCGGCGGCCGCCATGACGACAGGGGCTTCAGCCAGCTGAACGCCGGACCTGTCGGGGATCGTGTCAGGCGCCGTGACCTGCTGCGCCGGCTTGGCTGCGGCCGGGGCGGCGGGGTCAGCGGGGTCGCCGAGCAGGCCGCGGAACAGCGTACGGTAGTGGATCATGGCTTGGCGCAGGTCCTCGGTCGAGGCGGTGCCCGCGGCGGCGCTCGCGCTGATCTGCTCAGCCGCCCGGTAGCTGCCCAGGGTGCCCGCGTGCTCGACCGACAGGTCGGCCAGGACCTGATCTTGATCGCCCGTCGGGTACCCCCGCTCGCCCATGACGGCGACCACGAGCACTTGCGATGCTGCCACGGCCTGCGCCGGGGTGTCGACGAACTGCTCCTGGATGCCGGCCCACTGATCGGCGTAGTCGGCCCGGGCGGAGCTGGTGAGCGGGCGGATGTCCAGGCCCTGGACCCGCCGCTCGCGTCCTGCCAGCTCGGCGTCGGCCTTGAGCTTGCTGTCCTGCTCACCCGCCACCCGGTCGTATTCCGGGCCGAAGCGGTCCTTGAGGCGGCGGCGGCGTTTCACCGCCATCCCGCCGCCCGCCAGAGCTGCGATGACGATGACGGCCACCACGATGATCACGATGGTTACGGCTGACATGAGGAATCGCCTGCTTTCTTCTCAACGGCTAACCGTGCGCCAGGCCGGGTTCCCGGCCAGCGAGGTCACCGGGGCAGCACGGCCGCCCCGGCGGCCGGATGACGTACCGGGACGCGGCCGCGCCCGGGCGGGCCGGCTCGCAGCGAACGCTCATCGCGGCAGCATTGTCAGGCCGGTGGGTGGGATGCCGCGGGGCTGCGCTGCGTCCCTTCGTGACAGGCCAGGGATGACGAGCGTGGCAGGGCATGGCCGGACCGCCCGGCGCGCGCAAGGCATTGCGGCAGCGCCACAGCAGGGCCACGCTCCGCGTGACGCAATTCGGTCGCCAGAGCGGCGTTGGCTGCGGTGAGGTGGTGCTGGGCTTGCGCGGCGCAGTTGAGCGTTCCGCTCGTCGCCGACCACAGACAAGACCTGCTGGCAGGGATGGGCTGTCATGTGCCACCTCGGCTGGCTACGCGCGCAAGGCACTACCGAGGTCCAGAGCAGCCGGAGTCGCGAACCCGCTGTGCACGAGCGCGATGTTCCTATTGGTGACGGTACGCCCAAACCGGCCAGCCGGCAAACGCGGCGACGACGGCCCCCGCGGCTGCCCGAAGTCCCGGCGGCCGCCGTCGCCTGCGCCAGCCCGGGCACCGCAGCGCCACTGCTGTCGCCGCGCCCGGGTGCCCGGGCCGGGCCGGGCACGATAGCGTGGTTTGAGTTTTTGGCTGGCGGTACATTCCACGCGCGGGTGGTCGTTTGATCCGAGCCGGCGGAATCCGGCCGCTGGGCATCGAGCGGGCGAGCACCAGACCGGGACATCCTCCAGGGTCGGCGGCTCGCTCTGGCCGAGCCGCGGGCCTTCCGCATCGCCGGAGAGGCAGGCACGACCGTTGCGGTGCCCGCTGGCCTGGGTCGGGACGGCGCATACTGGCAGGGCGCCAGCGCGCCGAGGGAGAAGGCCAGCAGCGACACCACGGCCAGAACCGGCGATGGCAGCTCGGTATGGTCGACGCGAGTTCCTCGCGCGTGTGCACCCCGCAGCGCCGTGTTCGGGTCGGCGGAGACCGCGGCGGCCATCCGGGCCGCCGTATCCGGGTCGGCGCCCTAATCGCGGAAGTAGCCGACTAGCTCGTCTTGGTCGGCAGCCGGGAACCGGGCCAGCATCTGGCGCTCCAGCGGGCTCGGAAAGCTTCCGGCCCTCGGAGTCAGCCAGAGCCTGCCATCGGTCTCAGGCTGTCCCGGGGGCACCGGGCAGCGCCCGGGAATCTTTACCGAAGGGGAGAATAGGCAGCCATGTAGGGTCCGCTGAAGATGCCGGTTGGCCGCGTACTTGTCGATTGGGACGTCGGTTCGTGCAGCTAATTGCGAGATGCCTGCATCGCGGCGCCTGCCGGGCGCTGCCGAGATCCGTCAGAGCTCAATGTAGGAGCCCATCGTAACGATGCGGCGCTGTGGCAAGCCGAAGAAATCTACCGGGCTCTTCGACGTGCGTGACAGCAAGAGGAAGAGTCTCTTGCGCCACGTGCGCATGCCGGGATCGTCACCCAGGACGATGGTGATCTCGGAGACGAAATAGGTCGCGGTCTCAACATCGATCTCCACTGGGAGGCCCTCAGCGGCGGCCTGCCGGAGCGCTGCCGGCACGTTCTGGTCGTCCTGGAAGCCGTAGCGCACCGTCAGGTAGATGATGCCGTCGTCTTCGCATCCGAGGTCATCGACTGCGATCTGCTCAGAGCGGCCGACGTGCGGGACCGTCGCGGTCTGGACTGACACGATGACGACGCTGTCGTGCAGCACGTGGTTGTAGCTGACATTGTCGCGCAGCGCGAGCGGTGTGGTCTTGTTGCCCGGAGTGGGGAAGACCGCCGTGCCCGGCACGCGGTGCACCGGAGGGTCGGAGCTCCGGATCTCCTCGACGAAGTCGCGCAGCAGCCCCTCGGCCGCCGAGCGCTTGGCCGTGACGAGTTCCCGGCCGCGCTGCCAGGTCGACAGCAACGTGAAGATGACCAGCGCGACCGCCAGCGGGAACCAGCCGCCGGACACGACCTTGGTCAGGTTCGCCGTGAAGAATGCGAGATCCACGACGAGAAAAGCGGCCGCGCCCGGCAAGACGATCCACAGCGGTTTCTTCCAGACCACTCGCACGACGACGAAGAACAGGATGGTGGTCGTCGCGAATGTCCCGGTGACAGCGATGCCGTAGGCGGAGGCCAAAGCGGCAGCGGACCCGAAGCCGACCACGAGTCCGATCACGGCGATGTAGAGCAGCCTGTTGACNGCCGGAACGTAGATCTGCCCTTCGGCTGCCGACTTGTGCACGATCCGCAGCCGGGGCAGGAAGCCCAGCTGCACNGCCTGCCGGGTGACNGAGAACGCCCCGGTAATGACCGCCTGCGACGCGATCATGGCCGCGGCCACCGCGACCACGACCATCGGCAGCTGAGCCCAGCGGGGAAACATCTCGAAGAACAGATTCGTGCCTGCCTTGTGCGAGCGGAGGATCATCGCTCCCTGGCCCAGGTAGTTGATGATCAGCGCGGGGAAGACGACGAAGAACCACGCCCGGGTGATCGACGGCCGGTCGAACTGGCCGAGGTCGGCGTACAGCGCCTCGGCGCCGGTGACCACGAGCACGATCCCGCCGAGGGCCAGGAAACCGGTCACGGGATGGTCGAGGAAGAACGCGAACCCGTAGCTGGGCGACAACGCCTTCAGGATCACCGGGTTCCCGATGACCTTGGCGAGGCCGGAAGCCGCCAGGATGGCGAACCACACCGCCATGAACGGGCCGAACAGGCGCGCGAGGGCATGCGTTCCGAATCGCTGGCCCGCGAACAGCACGGTAAGCAGGGTGAGGGTGACCGGCAGCACGAACGACTTCAGCCCCGGCTGCGCTGCCCCGAGCCCTTCTACCGACGCGATGACGCTGATCGCCGGGGTGATCGTCCCGTCGCCGAAGAAGAGCGCCACCCCGAATATCCCCACCAAGACCAGGGCCGCCTTCCCGGCCCGGCCTTTCAGGCGCAGGCCCAGGACAAGCGCGACCAGAGCCATGATGCCGCCCTCGCCCCGGTTGTCCGCGCCCATGACAAAGGTCACGTACTTGACCGAGACGACCAGGACGATCGTCCAGATAACCAGCGAGATCATCCCGTCCACCCCGGCCACGTCCGGCCGGACGCCGCGCACCGCGAAGATGGAGCTCATCGCGTACAGGGGACTCGTGCCGATATCGCCGAAAACGATGCCGAGCGCGCCGAGAGTCAGGGCCGCCGCGGCGGCACCTGACGCGCCGCCGGCGCCCTTCCTCCCGTTACGCCGCGCAGTCGCAGTGCCCCTCGGCCCGCCCGCGGCTGCCGGGGCAGTTGCGCCTGCCGGCCGGGTTTCGGCCAGCGCGCCGGCGCGCTTAGGAAAACCGGGATACATCACTGGCCAGCCAGCCACGACGGTGTCTCCGTTGGATCAGGACCGATGACGACCTAATTGAGTCAATCACGCAGGTAGCCAGCTACCCTCGGGGCCGCCTCGTCGACCGCTTCGGACAGCATTTTTATGATGTGGAACCGATGCGCCGACTCAGCACTGGGAACCGGCCTCCGCCTGCGGGCAGGACGACGTTCACCCCCAAGACTGTGCCGTCGCGTACGGCCACCGGAAGATCCCGCAAGACCGAGACCGAGCCTGCGGCGGGTTCGTAGATGATCACCGGCCGGATTCCGACCCGGGCCAATCTGCCCGCCTGCCGCGAATACGGTCCGCGATCAAGATAAAGCTGAACGGTCCCGCCGCCCGCCAGCGCGCCGGCCGGCGCGCTGTTCGGGTTGCTCGTCGGCTTCGCCGCCGCCGCGGGGATGCTAGCGGCCCGCCGGACCGGCTACGGCCTTGCTGGGCTCGCCATCTTCGGCGTGCTGGCCGCCGCCGCCGCGATCACCCGCCGGAACACCGCACCGCTGGACATCGTTCCGCCGTTCTCCGGCGTCGCCGTGGTGTTCAAGCGTCGCCCCGGTCTGCCGGCACGTGTCACATTTTTCTCATCCTCACGTACCGCCGCGCGTCCGGCAGTGACTTGACCGCCACCAGCCCAAGGGCGGCGATCGTGATTGCCGTGACGTAGCCGAGTGTCCGCACCACTCACCTCCTGTCTTTCACCCGGTCTGCGACAGCGGCCCGGGACATGATGTCCCTCACTCCGAAGGAGGCAGCAGGCCTGGACTGGCGGCCGCCCTGCTGCCTCCACTGGTGCGCGGCCCGCGTGCAACCGGTCCCGTTACTTCTTGCCGTCATCGGCGGGGCCGATGAGGTTGTCAGCCGACGCAAGACTGCGTGCAGCAGGGCGGCCATGTCCCGTGGATGGATCCCCACCACTTTGCTGGCCCGGACGTACCCGAGGCCGCCGAAGAGCACGAGCCCGAGTGCTCCCCGCTCCGTCCCGGTCAATAGGGCGCCAGGATCTATGCAGTCGGCAACACCCGCGGAAGGTGGCTGCCCTGGGTCGCGGCCGTGCCCGGCGGCAAGCTGCTGACAGCGCCGGAAGGCCGACTCTGCCAGGCGATGACGTGCATCGGCTTCGCCGCGCCCCTGCGGCGGGAAGAGCGCGCACTCATCGACGAGGACGTCACTGACGACATGCTCGGCCAGGGCCCGATCGCCGAGAGTCAGCACCGCCTGCCGGTACAGGCCGACGGCGTAACGATCGTAAATGTCCGCGTCCCGGCTGCAATCCGAGCTAGCCGTGGCACGAACCGTGCCGGTCTTACCGAATCCCAGCACCGAAAGCTCCGACCATCTCGGCGACGTGGCGATCAGTACACGCCATCAGCCACCGATGTCTGGAGCGACCAAACGACGGTATCACGGGCCAGATCACGAACGCGATTGTCTCCTCGGCCGTCCCGGTCGTCCGGCGGACCACCCCGGAGACGTGCAGACCACTCGCCCACCTGACAGCTCCCCCGGGCCAGCAAACCCCGACGGAGAACACCGGCCCCGGCCGCCCACGCGCAGAAAGGCGTCGGCTGCACCACTCACCCCGGCCTGTCATCAAGGAGGGCGAGGACGGGTGAACGGTGGCCGCGCCGGCTGGCCCGCTTAGGCTTGGCGCGAGAGCCAACGACAGCCCGATCCCGGTGGCTACCGCTACCGGGGGGCCGCTGCGGCGGGACCGATCCTCCCCTCGCCGGGAACATCCGATCCCGCATCTGAAATCACCATCCTCGGCCGCCGCCTGTGTCGCCAGCCGCTCGGGCCAGCAGGCCGCCGAACCACCCTGGGCTCGCGCGGCCCATATGCCGTGGTCAGCGGAATCGAACGTGCCTGGGCTGGCCTGCCAACACGCTTTCCAACAATGCTGACCGCCGTTCACCGGGGTCCGGGACCGTTCNTGGCCGGCGCGAACACGATCCGGGTGACCGTCGGTGCACGGTGCCGGACGGGGATGAATTGAGACCAAGNCTGAGACCACGGTCGTGGAGCTACAGGCGATCNGTTCGTGTCTGAGGGGGGNACTTGAACCGCTCGCCTGTATCCTCGGCAGCTCCCCTGAATTTTGGCTGGGNGTCTGACCAGCGGTGAAGCAGGCGGAGGGGCAAAGCGTTTGCTATGCCTGCGTACCCATTCGGGATTCGGTCTTCAGGTCAGGTGGCTGACTGCGGCACCGGTGATGATCGTGGCGAATGCGACGGCGAGCAGCTCGTGGATCTGGGCCCTGCCTGTGTCGCGCTGGCGAGTTGCGCGCCGAGCCCGTAGGCCTCATAGGCCGGCAGAGCCGCCCGGAAGGCCGGCCAGACCTGCTGCTCCTCGTAGGCGATGTGCGCGCGGGCGGCATCAGCGAACTTGGTCATCAGCGGAATGAACTGCGGGTCGCTGGGGGCCATCCCGTCCAGCTCGGCGAGCACCTTCTTGCCCTCGGTTTCGTGCTCGATGCCGCCGGCCCGGGCAGTGCGGCATCGGTTGCGCNCNGGCTGTGCGGTCATNGGTGTTCGCTGCGCTGGNTGGGAGCCTGCCGGAGTAGCTGCGNGACGTCGGCGGAGCCGCTGGCGACATCGCGGGCCAGCTCCGACAGCAGCCGGTTGCGGGATCGGGCAGCCGAGCGCAGCATCTCGAACGCGACGTCGATGCTGATCTGCAGCCGTTCGGCGAGCACGCCCTTGGCCTGCTCGATGACGACCCGGCTGGTGAGCGCCGACTGCAACTGCCCGGCGACGATTTCCCCACGGCGGATGGTGCGCTGCTGCAGGATGCCGATTGTGGCCGCATCCGCCAGTGCCTGCGCCAGGCGAAGCTCGGCACCGCCCAGCCCGCCGGTGTCTGCGTGGAACAGGTTGAGCGAGCCGACGACCTGGCTGCGCAGCCTCAGCGGCAGCGCGTTCGCTGACCGGAACCCTCCGGCGATCGCCTGCGGGGCGAACTGCGGCCAGCGTTCCCGCGCGCCGTCCAGGTCCACGTTGACCACCGCTGCCCCCAGCCGGTAGCAGTCCCGGCACGGGCCCTCGTCGTTCTGTATCTCGAAGAGCTCCAGCAGCCGGGCCCGCTCATCGGAGGCGGCCACGGTCATCAGCGAGCCGCCCTGGCCGGCCAGCATGATGCCGGCGGCGCCTACACCGAGCAGCTCGACGCAGCGGACCGCCAGGACCTGGAGGAAGTCGATGACATCAAAGTCATCGATCAGGGTGTCCGCCAGCTCTACGAAAGTTTCCGCCAGACGCCGTTCCCGATCCATAGCCTTGCCTCTCAATCAAGCAGCAGCACGATACCGAGAATGATGATGAGAACAACTGGTCGACAGTGTGGATCTGGGTCTCAGCCGACCGCTGCCAGGAGGGGCCAACTCCGGCGCCATGTCGGAGAGGCGCGACGACGAGCGTCGACGTGACGGACAACCGCGGGAGTCTGGGCGGCACCGTAACGGCTATACCAGTATGCCGGAAATCGTGCAGCAGGCAAACCTCTCATAAGCCGCGTGTCGCGTTACGCACGAGTTCGGCGGAGACTTCGGCAATCTTGCGACGTTCTGCCCGGGCCTGAGCACGCAGCTGCTCGTAGGCAGCGTGCGCCGACAAACCTCGCTGCCCGATCAGGACGCCCTTCGCCTGCTCGATGACAGCTCGGGATTTCAGTGCACCCTGTAGTTGCGCCGCCAGTTCAGACTGCTGCTGGCCCTGCGTCATGCTGGCGATCAGCAGGGCAGCGAGGTCAGTGAACGCCAGCACTGCCAGCTCCTCCTCCGCAGACCAGGGGCGGCGTTTTTCTGACAGCACCGCGACGACACCCACGGCGTCTTGGTTGTACGGCAGGGGACTGGCGAGCACGGCGCGCATCCCGCGAGCCACCGCAGCCTCGCTGAAAGAGGGCCATCGCGGGTCCTCGGTGAGGTCCTCGGCCGCGATGAGCTCCTTGTCATCGAACGCTGCGAGGCAGGGGCCTTCCTGGTGGCGTATTTGCAGCTCCTCCAGGTGCCCCAGCCGCTCGTCGGATACCGCGAAGTTGCGCAAGTGATGCTCGGCGTCAGCGAGCATCAAGCCCGCACCGTCCACGTCGAAGATCGTATGAGTGGTGCGAACGATCTCATGCATCGCATCCTCGACGCGCATCTCACCGAAGCGCAGCCTGCCGAGCTCGGTCAAGGCCTGGCGCACATCGTGCAGGGAGACAGCCATCTACTCGGTCCTTACGTGGAGTCGCCACTTGCCAGCGGGCCCGCATCGAAGGACCGAACGGGGTACCCATACCGCTCTAGTGACCATCGGGCTCAGTGACCGCGCGCTGAGCCGGAGCCGCCGAGGCATGGCTCCAAGCCTGCTTCCCCGCGCGCCGGCCGGGTTTCTCCTGGCTGCCCCGGGATCCTGGAGTCTGGCCGGCGAGAACGCGCTGCCAGTACCAGCACCGGGGCAACGACCAGAATGAGACTCAGCGAATATCTCACGACTCTAATGCTGCCGCCCACCGCACGACTCGACAACCCGCCTCCTCAAAGACCCCGGCGCCTGCACTCAACGCAGTTGTGGGTCCTCCTGAGGTATGACCCGACCGGCGCCCGATCCCCGGGATGCCCAGATCGCCCGCCCAGGAAGAAGGCCCTGCTGGGACTGTCCCGCTGGTCCTACTCGTCGCTGGCCGAACTTGATGCGCCGGTCATCGATATGCCAGCCGCTGCGGGTCCTTCCTAGGACGTCCAAGAGCGCGGCACTGCATTCACGCTCGGTGGCATAGGGCCGCCTGGTCGCGACGCCTCATACCGGACGTACCAGGCGTCGAAATCCTTGCGACCCTTATTGGCGCACGCATTGCCGAGGAGCTTGCCAGTTTCCGAGTTGCGGCACGAGCATGCGCGGGATTTGGCCCCACATGACAGGGCGAGTGGGTGAGCAGCGCGAAGCCCTGGCCCTGCGCATATTGAATAAGGAACGAGGACCGAGCGTATTTGGTAGTTCGGCACGGCCCGCAGCGCGTGCACCCCGAAAGGCTCGCTGCATTCCATGCAGCGGTCCGGTGCGGGGTGGTCCGGGGCGACCTGGCCGGGCCGAACGAACCGGTGCTCCGAGGTCTGGGCTGCCCCGCGTTTTCCGGACATGTGATTAGCAGCTAAATCATGCCGCGGCCTGCGAATTGTGGTGCTCGCTCAGGACTTCCTGAGGTGTCCGGTAGCCAAGCCCTGAATGGAGACGCTGTCGATTATAACGGACCTCTATGTACCGCGCAACGTCATTCCGCGCTTTCTTCCGGGTCGGGTAGGCAGTACGGTTGACGCGCTCGACTTTCACGGCGGCGTTGAAAGACTCAGCAAGAGCATTATCGAAGCAGATCCCGGTGCGCCCGACTGACTGCCGTATCCCGAGCTGCTCGAGGACCGCGGCGAACTCGGCAGACGTGTAATTGCTTCCACGATCGGAATGAAAGACCGCGCCGTCGGGCAAGGAAAGGTTCCGGGCTGCCATCCTGATCGCCGACGTGATCAGCGGGACCCGGTAATTATCATCCATTGCCCAGCCGACGACCTTGCGCGTCGCGCAGTCGATAACCGTCGCAAGATACAGCCATCCTTCCCACGTCGGTATATTGGTAATATCACCCACCATCTTTGCGCCCGGAATATCAGCGCTGAAATCGCGTGCGACCAGGTCTGGGATCGGCCCGGCCGCGCCCTGCCGCGTTGTCGCCGGCCGCCAGGGCCACGGCTGGCACGGGACCCGCCCCAGCTCACGCATCAGGGCGCGGACCAGTTCCAGCCCGGCGCGAATGCCCCAGCGCGCCAGCTGGGCAGCCACCCGCCGGTACCCGTAAGTTCCGTCGGAGCCCTCGAACGCGCGCACGATGAGGAGCCGCAGCTCATTCCTTCTCTGGGCAGTCGCGGATTCCGGGCGAGACCGCCAGTCGTAAAACCCGGACCTGGAAATACCCAGCCAGGCGCACATCTGCGTAAGCGTCGGAGCGCTGGCGGCGTCAGCAGCCGCCGTGCCGGCGTACCCCGCATCGATGAACTCGTATTTCTCGGTCACCGATGCTCCGCCGCGAAGTACGCCGCGGCTTTTGTCAGGAACTCGCATTTCATCTTGAGTTCGCGGTTTTCCCGCTCCAGCTCGCTCAGCCGCGCCCGCTCGGAAATGCTCAGCGGCGGCTCTTTCTCCGCGTGCCTTTCCCGGTAAGCCTTCGCCCAATAGCCGAGCGTAACGTCATGCACCCCGATCTCGCGTGCGACATGGGCGATAGGCCGGGAGGAATCGACCACCAGCCTGGCAGCTTCTTCCTTAAACTCCGGGGAGTAGTTCTGGCGCTTTCCTGGCACTCGATCTCGTCCTTTCCGGTCAGGATCTTATAGGATCCTGTGTCCGGAAAGCTCGGGGCACCCTAGTCTGCTGCCTATGTTGGTTGCTCATTTCAGCTTGGTCCTTCCGGTAGCGGGGATGGGTGACCAAGGGCCGCCAGATGCGTTCGCGCGCATGCCGCGGCCCGGGTTGTAAGCGGGCGGGAGCCGTGGGAGCCAAACCCGGGAGCCACCCGGGCGCGACGGGCCTGGATTCGAGCGGACCTGGCTGGATCACGGGTCCTGGAGAGCGCGACGCGCCTGGACGCTTGTGCTCCCCCTCAGACGGGTTCCACGTACTCTGCCGGTATGGCGGCGGAGGTCCTGGACGGCGAGACCGTGATCGGCGTGGAGTACGTGGAGTAGCGGCCATGGCGATCCTTGAAGACCCGCTGCGCCTGGTGATTGGCGACAAGGCGGCCAAGCAGCTGGAGAAGGCGCTGGAGCTGCGGACCGCGGGCGACCTGATGCGGCACTACCCGCGGCGGTACGAGACCAGGGGCGAGCTGACCGATATCGCCTCGCTGACCGACGGCGAGTACGTGACCGTGCAGGCCGAGGTCGCGAAAGTGACCAGCCGCCCCATGCGCAACAGGCGGGGCAGCATCTTCGAGGCGACCGTGACCGACGGGCACGGAACGCTCGCGCTCACCTTCTTCGGCCGGGGCCGGCAGGACTGGCGCGAACGGCAGCTCACCCCCGGGGTGCTCGGCCTGTTCTCCGGCCAGGTCTCGACCTTCCGGGGCAAGCGCCAGCTCGCCCATCCCGAATACGAGCTGCTCGATGCGGGCGAGGACGCCGCCCACGCGGCCGCCGAGTACGCCGCCGAGATGATCCCGGTCTACCCGGCGGCGAAGGAGATCACCTCCTGGCAGATCGCCCGCTCGGTGCGGGTCGTCCTCGATGTCCTGGATGTCGAGGATCCGATGCCGCGCGCGATCCGGGACCGCCACGGCCTGTGCGGGCTGGCCGACGCGCTCCGCGGGATTCACCGCCCGGTGGACTGGGCCGACGTCCAGCGCTCCAGGAACCGGCTGAAGTGGGACGAGGCGTTCCTGCTGCAGGTGGTGCTCGCGCAGCGGCGGCTCGCGGCCGCCGCCTACTCGGCGACGCCGCGCCCGCGCGCGGCCGGCGGCCTGCTCGACGCCTACGACGCCCGGCTGCCGTTCGAGCTGACCGTGGGGCAGCAGCTGGCCGGCGCTCAGATAGCCGATGAGCTCGCTCTCGACCACGCCATGCACCGGCTGCTGCAGGGCGAGGTCGGTTCCGGCAAGACGGTCATCGCGGTGCGGGCGATGCTGCAGGTCGTGGACGGCGGCGGGCAGGCGGCGCTGCTTGCCCCGACCGAGGTGCTGGCGCAGCAGCACTACCGGTCGATCACCGAGCAGCTCGGGCCGCTGGGCCAGGCCGGAGAGCTCGGTGGCGCCGAGACGGCTACCCGCGTCGCGCTGCTGACCGGCTCCCTGGGCGCCGCGGCGCGCCGGCGCGCCCTGCTCGAGGCCGCATCGGGCACGGCCGGAATCGTGATCGGCACCCACGCGCTGCTCGAGGAGCAGGTGCAGTTCGCCGACCTCGGCCTCGTAGTGATCGACGAGCAGCACCGGTTCGGCGTGGAGCAGCGCGATGCGCTGCGGGCCAAGGCGGGCGAGGGCCGTCCGCACCTTCTCGTCATGACCGCCACCCCGATACCCCGGACGGTGGCGATGACGGTCTTCGGCGACCTGGAGATGTCCACGCTGACCGAGCTGCCCGCCGGGCGCTCGCCGATCGCCACGCACGTGGTCCCGGCGGCCGAGAAGCCGCGCTACCTCGAGCGCACCTGGCAGCGGCTCCGCGAGGAGGCGGAGCGCGGCCGCCAGTGCTACGTGGTCTGCCCGCGTATC
>JGI12635J15846_10002194_pt1 | contig 17099 bp, 20 predicted proteins | sample BlaSpr_A8_OM2_M2_FD_15846 | JGI IMG/M metagenome (IMG submission 15846) | reverse complement strand
GTCGGCTTCGTCCTTGATTAGTGAAGCCGCCAGCGCCTCGTGCATCCGCGCGCGCTCGAGCCCCACGGCCGCAACCGCGTTCATCGCATCGATCGACTCCGCAACCGAAATTCTAACGCCAGCCTCCCGCAGCGCGGCGATGAAACTGACGAGCTGATCGCGAAGCCGAGGCATCGATCTACGTCGCGGATTTGCGGCGCGGGGCGAGCGAGGAGGCTTTTGATTCCACCTTGGCGCGGTCGTCTTCGTGCTTAAGCAGGACGCCCAGCGCGGTGCGGACCGCGTCGGTGTCGAGTTCGCGCACGCCCAGCTGCACGAGCGCGCGCGCCCAGTCCAGAGTCTCCGCAATCGACGGCGGCTTGCGCAGTCCTAGCTTGCGAATCGCGCCGACAAAACGCGCCGCCTCGGCCGCCAGCTTCGCGTCGAGCTCGGGCACCTTGAGCTCGATGATCTTTCGCTCCTGCTCGGTGCCGGGAAAGTCGATGAACAGATGCAGGCATCGGCGCCGCAGCGCCTCCGACAGTTCGCGCGCGCGATTCGAGGTCAGTATCACGACCGGCCGCTCGCGCGCTTTCAATGTTCCCAGCTCGGGAACGCTGACCTGGAAGTCGGAGAGCAACTCGAGCAGGAAGGCCTCGAACTCCTCATCGGCTTTGTCGACCTCGTCGATCAGCAGGACGACCCGGCTCGGCGACGTGATCGCTTTGAGCAGCGGGCGCTCGAGCAAAAAATCGCGCGAGAAAATGTGCTCGCTCAATTCCTCCCAGCGGATGCCCTGCTGCTCGTCGGCCTGCATCCGCAGAAGCTGTTTCTGATAGTTCCACTCGTAGAGCGCGCGCGCCTCGTCGAGGCCCTCGTAACATTGCAGCCGGATGAGCTCGGTGTGGAGAATTTCCGCGAGCACCTTGGCGACTTCGGTCTTGCCCGCGCCGGCCGGACCTTCTATCAGCAGCGGCTTTTCGAGCGCAAGCGCCAAAAAAATCGCCGTCTCGACGCGCTCGTTGGTGACGTAGAGCGCGCGCTCGAGGCCTTCAGAGATCTGCTCGTGCGTAATTTGCATGCTGCTCAGACGCGGTTGATCTTCGGGGCGCGGCGGCGTTCCAAAAAGATTCGTGCGCGATGCTTCAGGCCGTCGCGCTCATCGCGCGGGGTCGCGCGCACCTCTTCCGTGTAGGCTGCCAGCTCGTCGCACAGCCGCTCGACGTCGANGCCGGCGCGCGCGGGCTTCATGTCGTCGAGCGCGATCATNGCCTGCGACATCAGGTTGATCGACGCNTGCCTNCCGCCGCGCTCGAAGCGCAGATGNAGCGCCGCGGCGATCTGATTGAACGCGACNATGAGACCTTTCAGATCGTCNTNGGCNGNNTGCGACGCNGTCTCGAACATCTCGGCCGCTTCGAANTACGCGCCGCGATTGAANGCCGCGATCGCGTCGTCGATCGATGCCGATGGNGAATCNTTTTCGTGGCTCACNGGGAACCTNGAAAAACTAGAGCTGCTCTTTTTCCTCGACCGCGCGAAACTCCGCTTCGCCCAGCGCCTGCGCCTTGCGCGAGCCGTAGCGCTCGTAGAGATCGAACAGGCTCGACTTGTGCGGCCGCACTTTGCCCAGCGGGCATTTCTGCCATTCGTCGAGCGACTCGTCGCAGTAGCCCATGCGATTCTCGCCGCACTTGGGCTGCAGGAACACCGCGATTTCCGGGAGCACGTGCTTGATCTCCGCGCGCATCATCGCGACCATCCGGCGGATTTCCCACTGCGCGCGCACGCACAGGCGCAAGTCGCAGATGTGCAGCATCTCGGCGAAATTCACCATCACGTGAAAATTTGTCGGCGCGGCGTTGGGCAGCACGAAGCGCGCATCCTCTGCTGGAATCCCGGCTTTCAGGGCCTTGGCGTAGAGTTCCGACGTCTTCGACAGCAGATCGGAGAATTCGCTCTCCAGCCCGGCGCGCGACCACGAATCCGGCAGCACGAATGCGAGCTTGTCCTGCTTGAATTTCACGTAGCGCTGGCTCTGCTGCTCGAAGCTGATGCCGATCCGATGGCGCACGAACTGATGCGACAGCGAGCGCGAGACGTTCGCAATCCCGAACCAGAAAACAATTTGCTCGAGCGGCGAGGCGTGGCCGGTCTTGAGTCGCTCGGTGATGAACTCGCGAATTTTCTCGTGCGTGATTTTCTCGGACTTGATTTTGTCCCAGACTTCGATCGGCGTGTCGGAGGAATAGCAGGTACGAAACGCCGCGTAGAGTTTCTCCAGCGGCTGCTGGGCGTAGTCGATCAACTTGACCTGCATTTTCGCCTGATTTTCCACGCTCTCCTGATTCCTCCCGCGAGTCGCCGCGCGCCCGTCGCCGCCGGCACCTTATCATCTTATTCCAAGCCGCGGTGCGACTGCATCAGGGGCGCTCGCGCTTAATCCACACCTCGCGTTTCGATTGCGGAATCGGCGCAGCATTGCAAGATTGGCTGTCAAACCCGTGATTAACGCCCTTGCAGCATTCGACGCCGTCTATCGGCGATTCCTCCAGCGATACCTGTTCGGCCTCGATGCCGAGTACGCGCATAGCCTGACGCTGCGGATGCTTTCGATGATGCCGCCGTTTACGCCGCCGCGCGAAAGGCCCGAGCTCGGAATCAAGCTGTGGGGTACCGACTTTGCAAATCCGATCGGGCTCGCGGCCGGGATGGACAAGGACGCCGTCGCCATCCGCGGATGGGAGACGATCGGCTTCGGCTTCGCGGAGCTGGGCACGATTACACCGCTGCCGCAGGCCGGAAACGAAGCGCCACGCGTGTGGCGCGTCCCCGAGCGCCGCGCGATTATTAACCGGCTCGGCTTTCCCAGCGAAGGGATGGCGGCGGTCGCGCCGCGAATCGAGCGGATGCGCAAGGCCGGGATTTCGCTTCGGCTGGGGCTCAACTTCGGGCCGAACAGCAACACTGCGCCCGAGGCGATTGCCGGCGACTACGCTGCCCTGATGGAAGGGCTTGGGCCGCTGGCTGATTTCATCGTGATCAACGTGAGCTCGCCGAATACGCCGGGACTGCGCAATTGGCAATCGCCGGAAAAGATGAGCGAGCTGTTCGCGGCGATGCTGGGAACCGCCGGTGAGTCGCCACGGCCGGTGCTGGTCAAGCTCTCGCCCGACCTCGAACGCAACGAGTTGTTTCGAATCTGCGAGTCCGCGCTCGAGTTGGGCGTGGATGGAATCGTCGCGTGCAATACTTCGGTCGCGCGTGAACCGCTGGGCGTTTCGTCGCCGCATCCGGGCGGACTCAGCGGCCGTCCGCTGACGATTCGCGCGCGCGAGTTGATCCGCGATATCCATACGCACACCCGCGGAAAAATCCCGATCATCGGCGTCGGCGGCGTCAGCACGGCCGAGGATGCGTGGTTGCACATCCGCGCCGGCGCGTCGCTGGTCGAGCTCTACACCGCGCTCATCTACGAGGGTCCGGCCGTGGTGGAGAGAATCAAGGCGGGACTGGCGGACTTGCTCCGCCGCGGTGGATTTCGTTCTATTGGTGAAGCAGTCGGAATCGACAGATAGGCGGAGGCGATTTGAATCAGCACGAAGAAAAGTTGATCGTCGACGCGCGATGGCTGCGCGAGCATCGCGACGGCAACGATCTGATCCTCATCGACACCCGGCCCGCGAAGGATTTCCGCACTGGGCATCTGCGCGGCGCGCGGCATTTCGATCCGTTCCCGTTTCATCATACCGATACGTCCGAGCGCGGGGTTGCGGAGTTTGGCGCACAGCTTCAGTGGATATTTTCGGCGCTCGGAATCACCGGCCGCGAGACCGTCGTGTTTTACGAAGATGAATCCGGAATGCGTGCATCGCGCGGCCAGTGGGCGCTCGAATACGCGGGCCATCCACGGGCGCGAATGCTTGACGGCGGGCTCAAGGCGGCGGCGGGCGAAAAGCTGACTACCGAGGTTGAGAAGTATGCCGTGACGGATTTCCAGCTCAATCCGCGCGCGGAAATCCTGGCGACGTATCCGCATCTGCTCGAGCGCCTCGGGCGTTATGAGGTGCAAATCTTTGACGTTCGCAGCGATGCGGAATACTTCAGCGAGCGCGTGCGCGCGAAACATGGCGGCGCGATTCCCGGCTCGTACCATCAGGACTGGACACTGGCGCTGGCTGCCGATGGCACGGTGAAATCGCCCGCCGAGCTGCGCGCGCAGTTCGAAGCCCTCGGCCTCGATCCAGGCAATGAGATAATCCCGTACTGCCAGGGCGGCTATCGCGCCGCGCACGCGTACCTCGCACTCAAAATCGCCGGCTATCCGAAGGTGCGGAACTATCTGGGGTCGTGGGCGGAATGGGGCAATCGCGACGATTTGCCGAGAGAGCATCCGCGGCGCAAGTGAGCAGCCGCTCGGTCGATGCCGCCCATTCTAGTTCTCACCGGGTTTGAGCCGTTTCGCGGCGAGCGGATCAATCCGTCGTGGGAAGTTGCGCGCAGCTTCGACGGCGAGGTGATTGGCGGCTTGCAGATAAAGTCGGTGCGCGTGCCGGTTGGATGTGCCAAGGCGGCGCGGCGGATCCGCGCTGCGATCGTACGATACCGGCCGCGCGCTGTGATCGGACTGGGCGAGGCGGGGGGCCGGCCGGCGATCTCACTCGAAAGAATCGCGATCAATCTTGCCGACGAACGCGGCGCGCTCGCGACCATCGGCGACCCGGGCTTCACGCCGGTCGTTCGCGACGGGCCCGACGCGTACTTCTCGCGCTTGCCGTTGCGCGCGATCGTCCGCGAACTCGATCGCAACACGATTCCCGCGAGCGTGTCGCTGACCGCCGGCGCATATGCGTGCAACGCGCTGATGTACGCGGCGCTGCACTACCTGCGGCGCAAGCCCGCAGTGCCCGTGGGCTTTATCCATCTGCCGTACGCGGATCGGCAGGCGGGACGTCATCGGAGCCTGCCCAGCATGATGCTCACGCAGATGGAGACCGCCGTGCGCATCGCAATCGTAGAGACCGCGCGCGCGGCGAAGAGGGAAGGGTAAATCACTTTATCAAATGTGAAACCCCACGGTGGGTTCCACACCTCCTTCGGCAGGGCTGAGCCCTGCACCCAGTATTCGGAAAGAAAAGATGCGGGGCTTGGACCCTGTTAGAAGGGTCTTGCGAGGACGGACCGCCAAAATCTCCGGTTCCCCTTCCCTCGAGGGAAGGGGTTAGGGGTTAGGTTCTTCGCAGGTGAGCGTTCTGCGACTCCACCGCAACCCGCTCACTTGATCGCGACTGCGTTTGGCGGTGACGCGATTCCGCCCTCCAGGTTCATCGGGACTGATACCAGCATGAATTCGTAGCGCTTGTCGGCGGCGCAATCTGCCGCGAGCTCCTCGAGGTTGAACTGCTCGCCGATCGGCAGGCCAAGCAGGCATAGCGTGCGGTAGTGCAGCGCGCCTTCGTTCTTGAAATCCCACGGCCACGGCTCGACCGCGGGACAATCAGTGCCGACCGCTGCGATGCGATGATCCCAGAACCATTCGACCATCGCGCTGCTGTCCTCGATGCCGCACGCTTTGAGTCCGTCCAGCGGCGCCATCGCAGCCTTGTCCTCCATAGACGCTGCCAGATACGCCTGCATCCATCCCGTGCGAATCAGCAGAATCGTGCCCGGCTTCAGCTCGACGTTATCCGCGACCGCCGTCTCCTTCAAATCGTCGAGGCTGTACTTTTCCGATTTCAGCGGATCGATCGTGCGTCCGTGCGAAATGCGATAGCGGAACAGGTCGAGCAGCACGGCGCGGCCGACAAACTTGTTCGCCCATTTGTGGATGCTGAGGCGCCCGCCCGGCCCGTCTTTGATCTCACTGGATTTCACGCCGTTGTAGAATGCCTTGTAGCGCGGGCTGCCGACGTGCGCGAGGCCGTCCCACTGGCTACCTTCCTGGGTGTTGTAGCTGTCGAGCGAGTCGTCGAAACCGAGCAGGCCGTAGCTCTCGAAGCTCATGATGTTGTGCTTGGCGGGACGCCGTGCGAACAGGGGCGGATTGGCGTAATTGATTTTCGTATCGAGGCGAAAGATCGAGCCTTTGCGCACCAGATGCGCCGCGTCGATGACGCCTTCGGGCGTCAGGAAATTCAGGCATCCGAGTTCGTCGTCGTCGCCGAACACGCCCCATGACGACTCTTTGGGCTTGTCGGGCTTGATCGGCAGTTCTGAAAAACGCGGAACTTTGTTGAGATCGATTTTCGTTGCCATCGCATCAGCTCCCTGGCGAGAATTGCGGGTCGCCGTTGTTCACGGCGTCCATTCGTAGAGCACGTCGGCTTCGCGCTCCATGTTGGTGGCGCCGTCGGTAAATTTCTTTGCGATGAAGCCGCGCGCCTCATAAAAGCGGCGCGCGGGAGTGTTGCGCTGAAAGGCCCACAGGTGAAGACCGGCGGGACGAAGACGCTTGGCATGCGCGAGCATCGCGTCGCCGACCCCGCGGCGCTGCTCGCCCGGTGCCACGTAAAATTGATCGACGTCGTCGCCGTGAAGCGTCAACACCGCAACGATTCGGCCGTCATCTTCGGCAACCCAAGTCTCGCGCTCCGGCACCATCTGATGGACCACGAACGCTCGAATCTCCGTGTCGCTGCCGACGGTTGGCAGATAAGCAGCAGCGCCGCGCCGCGAGGCGATATACACGGTCGCAACCTCTTGTGCGTCGGCGGCATTCGCGCGTCGGAAAACGATAGCCATCAATGTCGGTTTCCGTCCGAAAGCGGTGCGCTGTCAAGGCTTTGCACCTTCGCATTTCCTCGCGGCCGCCCCAAAGTTAATGAAACCTTTAGGTTCAATGCTGCGTACCATTTGTGATACTCACGACAGTACTGGGTTTTTTTGACCGGGGTGGCCGGAAAGGGGCTCGAATGCGTACAGGGCAAGGATTCGGACGGTTTTCATCAGGGCGACGCGCGTTCAGGAACGTCGTCCTGCTGGTTCCCGCTCTGGTGCTTATCGCGACGATGCTGAATACGTCGTCGTGCTCGAACAATGGACTCCTGCCCCAGTCTGGTAGCGGTTCCCAATCCCCGACTGCCACTCCGACCAGCGGCACCGGCGCGCTCGCATTTGTGACGAACTTCAACGACGGCAAGGTATCGTCGTTTACGCGCAACCTGACGACTGGAGTGCTGAAACGTACTGGTCAGGTCACCGCGGGAGCAAAAAAGGGGCCGATGGGGCTGGTCGCTGCGCCCAGCGGCAGCTTCCTTTACGTCGCCAACAACAGCGACGGCAATATCTACCAATTCTCGATCAATGCGACCACCGGCGTCCTGACGCCGCTGTCGCCGGCGTTCGTCAGCAACGGCAGCGGGTCGGGACCCGACGAGATCGCGATCAACTCCGCCGGGTCGTTCCTGTGGGTGACCGGCGGAACAAAGGGAACTGTTACCCCCTATTCGATTAACACCAGCACCGGTCAGCTTACGCAGATCACCACCAAGGTGACCGGACTCACGAGCCCAATTGGAATCACAGTCGATCCAACTAGCGCGTTCGTTTACGTCGCGGACACTGGATCCGGACTGGTCTATGCCTACTCGATCAACACCGACGGCACGCTCACTCAGATAGGATCGCCAGTTTCCGACCTCGGCGGATCGGGCGGCAGCCCGGCCTTTATCGCGGTCGATCCGGGCGGCGGCTTTATCTACGTGACCGACCTCAATGCGGGAGTGCTGGCGGTATTGAAAACAGTCTCGGGTGCGTTGTCCTTCTTTTCGACGGTGCCGACAGCGACTACGTCCAACAAACCGATCGGAATCGGCTATGGCGCCGTGCCCTCGGTCGGCAATTTTGTTTTCACGGCGAATCAGGCGGTCTCGACCGTGTGGACCTTCCTGATCACGTCTCCGGGCTTTCCGTCGACGCCGGTCGAGACCTCGACTACCGACTTGAGTGCGCCGACCGGTCTGGTGGTCGATCCGCAGGTCGCGTTCCTTTACGTCACCAATCAAGACGCAGGAACGGTAAGCCAATTCCAGCTGACTGCGACCTGCTTGAACACAGGTGCTCCGTGCCTGGTCGGTTCGATTGCGACCGAGAGCCCGGCCAATGCCAACAGCGGGCCGTACCAGATCATACTGGCGCAGTGAGGGCTCAGAGACTGAGGCAGGCTTCGGCGGCAAGCGTGAACAGACGCTCGCGAATCTGATGACGGTTCCAGTTGCGATGGTCCCAGGCGTCGCCGCCTAAATCGTCGCCGCCGTAGAGAAGCTGCCCGAACTGCACGCGGCGGAACTGCGCGACGGCGAAAAACGCCGCCGCTTCCATCTCGACCGTGAGGCATCCTTCCCGCTTGCGCGCGGTCATCCGGGCCCGCGTCTCGCGGAACAGCCCGTCGGTCGTCCAGGTCTTCCCGACGATATAATCGAGACCGTTTCGCTTTAGCGTTTTTTCGATCGCTGCCAGCGCGCGCGGATGCGGCGCGACTTCGCGTGACGGCGGCAGATAGTGATACGACGCGCCCTCGTCGCGAATCGCAGAGCTCGGCACGATGATATCGCCGACCGCGATCTTCGAGTCGAGCACGCCCGCGCCCCCGCATGCGATGAACTTGCGCGCACCGCGCGCGATTGTTCGATCGAGCATTGCCGCCCCCATCGCCGCGCCGATGCGCGGATGGATGACCGCAAGGCGCTGGCCGTTGAACTCCAGCTCGTACACGGGATGGCGCCCGATTTCGCTCATGTCGTGATCGATCTCGCGGGCGCCGCCGTTGAGCACCAAATCGTTGATCACGTCCTGGAAAAAGCAGAGCACGCAATGCTTGGGGATGTCGATGCGTTTGTAGACGCGGCGCGGCTCGATGATGGCGGTCGGCGATGGATCGTATTCGATGATGGGAAAGGGGCGCGTGGGCAGGCGTTTCGGGGATTTGGGACGGCGCGATTTCAATGAAGCTGACTCAGTCCTTATTCGACGACTTCTTCTTTTCGGCCGAAGCCGCGCGCTCAGTAACCATCGACGCCATCGCGGCGAAACGTTCCTGGCCGACTGCGATGAAGAGGCCCTCGGCTTCCGCCGTAAGCACGCCGTTCGCGGAGAGCGTTCCGTGCGTGAAAATTTTGCGCCCCTCGACGCGATCGACGTACGCCTGGAAGACCAGCTCGGTCAGCAGCGGCGTCGGGCGCCGGTAACGAATCGTAAGCGTGCCCGTCATGCCGGGATTGCCGGTCAGCGACTGCGCCATCCCNAGCACCTCGTCAAACGCCGCGGCGAGAAAGCCGCCGTGCACGTGCCCCGGCGGACCTTCGTACGCGACGCCGAACGTCCCGCGCCCTTCGACCTTGTCGCCGAGCACGGCCAGCCGAATCGGCGGTGCGAGCGGATTCGAGATTCCAATCAGTGGGCTGTGATCGAAGAACGCATGCGGATCGCCGGCGTTGGCGCTCTCGGCAAACCCTTCGTAGCTGCGCGAAACAGGATACTTCGACAAACGCTTCGCGTAGCGCTCCAAGGCGTCGGCCGCCGCCGACAAGTCTTCCTCAGGAGCGGCGACCTGCACCAGATGGTCGATCACGCGCCGCATCGCATTGGCCAGGCGATGGGCCTGGGCGCGCCGTCCGGTCGCAGGCGCCTGGCTGACGGCCCACGCCGCTTCGAAATTAACATTTTGATCGCTCATTTTTGATCGGCAACTTTTACGCGAGATTGCTGGAACTTTTTTCGATGGTAGCTGTCGTATCGCGGTCAAGCTATGGCGCAATCGGCACGATGAAGCGGCGCTGGAAATGCTTCGTACTATAGTAGAGTGGAACCGAGCAGCTCGATGCGAACCCGTGTTTTCATAGTGTGCGCGCTAGCCTGCGGATTGGCCCCGATTGGCATGCAATCGGCCCGCGCGCAGTCATCTCTAGAGGTTCCCGGACCGTCGAATCAGTATCAGCCGTACATTCCGCCACCCCAGCCTCCGCCGTTAATCAGGTTAGCGCCGTCCGGCGGTGACAATGGCGATTCGATTCAACTGCTGCCGCAGTATTCGAACCCTCCGCCTCCGCCACCGCAATCCGTTCCGCCGCCAATCAACGTCGCGCCGATGACCGCGCANGCGGCGCCNTCGCTNCCCTCGGTGTTCCGCGGATGCTGGAGCGGACAGGTGGAGGAACTCGATTGGATCCGGCGCGAGCCGGGTGCGCCGAAAATCGGTTTCTGGACGCCCAAGACCTACCGGCTGTGCTACAAACGCGTCGGCGATCAACCGTTTACGCTCACTTTCACTCAAACCGGCATCGAGCCGAACGACAAGATTATCAATCCGCACGGGCAGGTGGTGCCGCTCTCGACGGACGGGCGCGCCTACGCCGCGATGCGCTCGCAGCTCGACTTCGACGAATACAAAACCCGCGCCGACGGCTTCTCGCCGACCTTCGCGGTCAATGAAACCACCAAGCTCGATTGCCGCATCGCCGGCGACGACATGATCGTCAGCGCCGACGTGTACGGCACGCGCGACAGCGCACCCTGGTTCACCGCGCATTGGCGCGCCGACTTCCATCGCTTCGAGAATTAGCGGCGCATTCCTGCGCTTGCCTCTCAGTCCCGCCTAACCTAATGATCTCGGATGCCCAAGGATCTAGACCCCCAGATGAAGATCATGCTCGACGCGTTCAACGCGGCCGGCCCGATGTTCCTGCGCGCGGAAACTGCCGAGCAGGCGCGAGCCAAGATGCGCGCGCTGCTCGAGGCAAATCCGATTCCGCCGCCGGCGATCTATCGCGTCGAGGATCGCCACATTCCCGGCGCCGACGGTAACGTCGCGGTGCGCGTCTACACGCCCGAGGGGAATCCGCCGATGGGCGTGCTGGTTTATTTCCACGGCGGCGGATGGGTGCTCGGCGATCTCGAGAGTCACGACCGCGTATGCCGCGCGCTCGCCAACCAGGCGGGATGCGTCGCCGTGTCGGTCGACTACCGCCTCGCGCCCGAGCATGTTTTTCCCGCCGGCGCCGAGGATTGCTACGCCGCGACCAAGTGGGTTTCGGAAAATGCGGCTTCGCTCGGCGCGGACGGCGCGCGGCTCGCGGTCGGCGGCGACAGCGCCGGCGGCAACCTGGCGGCGGTCGTCTCGATGATGGCGCGCGACCGCGGCGGTCCCGCGATCAACTTCCAATTGCTGCTCTACCCGGTCACCGATTGCGCGCTCGACACTCCTTCGCAGAAAGAATTCGCCGCCGACGGCTACGTGCTGTCGCGCGCCGACATGGAATGGTTCTGGAAAAACTACACCGACCCCATCGCCGAGAAAAATAATCCCTACGCATGCCCCTTTCGCGCGAAAGACTTGAAGAGCCTGCCCCCGGCGCTGGTGCTCACGGCCAGCCACGACCCGCTGCGCGACGAAGGCGAGCGATTTGCCGAGCGGCTGATCGCCGCCGGCGTCAAGACCACCTGCACGCGCTACGAAGGCGTCACCCACGGCTTCGTCAGCTTCGCCGACGCCCTCGACAAGGGCAAGGAAGGCCAGCGCCAGGCGGCTGACGCGTTAAGGGTGGCCTTCGCGCGGTAGCAGCTCGGATCGACTGAGCGGCTACAGGCTGAGCAGCGGGATTACTTCTTTGCCGAATTGCTCGAGCTGCGCGTTGCGTTCCGACGAATGCGTGATGGCGTCGATGCCGATGTCGCGCGCGCCGGCTTTGATGTACTCGCTGATCCTTGCAGCGACGTCGGCGGGGCGACCTAACGCACCGTAACGTTTGGCAGCGTCAGTCATATCGGTCGCGTATCTTTTGCTCAAAAATTTTCCCGCGACCGCGTGCGCCGCTTCGACGCTCTCGCCCAGCGTGCAGAATATCTGGATGCAGGTGCCGAACGAGGTCAGCTTGCGGCCTGCGCGTTCCGCTTCCTTTCCGATGAAATCCAGGCCGTCGGCGAAGCGCTTGGGCGTGACGACGTACGGCATCCAGCCGTCGCCGAATCGCGCGGCACGCTTGAGTGGACCTTCGGCGCGTCCACCAATCCAGACCGGCGGGCCGCCGGGAGTTCTGGGTTTCGGCTGCATGCTGATTTCGCCGAAGCTGAAATACTTGCCGCGATGCTCGACGCGATCGCCGCTCCACAGACGCTTCATCACCTGGATCGCCTCGGTCGCGCGCCCGCCGCGTTCTCCGATCGGGATGCCGCAGGCTTCGTACTCGCGCGGAAATTCGCCGCCGACGCCGACGCCGAAGATGAAGTGCCCGCTGCCCAGCAGACGATCCAGCGTCGCGACCATTTTCGCCACCGGCACCGGATGGCGCAGCGGCAACAGGTACACGCTGGTGCCGAAAGTGAGCTTGGGCTCGAGCGCCGACAGGTATGCGAGCGTCGTCAGCGGATCGTTGACCGGTCCGGTGAAGGCAACGTGATCGGGCGCCCACAGGACCTCGTAGCCCCATCGCGAGATCGATTCGAGGCCGAGCGTCGCCTCTTCGCGACTCGAAGTCGAGACCATCGTGCCGAAGCGAAGCCGGCTGCTGAGCGGAACCGCGTCACTCATGTCGCCGTCATATCACAAACGCGCACCCGCGCCGACGCAACGACACCGGCGCGTCATGCGCCGGTGGTTGCGGTCAAACGCTCCCCCTTTGTACCCCGAGACTCCCCGCTCGTGCCCTATCCCTTGGCGACATTTGAGGCCTGCAAGCCCTTGGGGCCTTGCGCGACCTCGAACTCGACGCGCTCGCCCTGTTCGAGCGAGCGGAAACCCGCCCCATCGATGGCGCTGTAATGAACGAACACTTCCTGCCCGTCCTCCATCGTGATGAAGCCGTAGCCCTTTTTCGGACTGAACCACTTGACAGTACCGTTAGCCATTTTCCCCCGTACCTCCTGAAGGGAACCGGGCCAGAGCGCTCTGGCGGCCTGCTCCAGCCCGCGACGCTGCTTCCCCAGAGCAGCGCGCGTAACGGCGGGCATATAGCACAAGATGAGGCGCTTACCAAATGGGTAAAACTCGCGAAACCGCGCCGTAATATGTTTGGTGTTCGGGAACGGCGCGGTGCGGCGGCTAATATTGCCAGCGCCGAATGGGACGCGCGTGCATGTGGCAGTGATCGGGAATCTGGCGCATCACATCGTCGATGCCGAATTTATCGGCTCCATACTTCGCGCGCGCGACCAGCGATAGCGCTTCGATCATGAACGCGCGCTCTTCGTCGGTGGGCACGGCGCGATGGTCTCCGAGCACCGCCATCGGCGTGTCGCACGAATCGCAATCGAGGATCGTAAATTTGAAAGGGTGAACGAAATCGGCGTAGCGCTGCGTGTAATCACGCAGCTCGCACAGTTCGCATTTCGGCATCGCTAAAAGTTCGCGGTCATCACGACGCATCGCGAGCCACGGCGGCTCGCGATGCGTCGCAAATGTAAATTCCTACTTCGGAGAAGCAGCCGCCGCGGGCGCTGCCATCGCAGGCGAAGGAGCACTCATCGCAGGCGGTTCATTACCTGCCTTGGACTGCGGCATCGACTTGTTCGCGGCCTTGGCGGCTGCCTTCGCGTGCCGCTTGCAGCGATAGACACTCGAGGTCGAGATGTTCAGGTCGGTGGCGATTTCCTTGGCTTTCTTGCCGGCTGAGACTTCGTTCATCACCGCGTCGCAATCGACTTTAGCTGCGGCGAAAGCCGGTCGTGCGCTGGTGCCAAACGCAACGGTTGTCATGAGCATCGCAGAGGCGGCCACAAGCGCAAATTTCTTGGTCAACATTGTTTTCCCCGTCCAGGTTTAGGTCGTTTCAAGCGATGCACAGTATTTCAAAACGCACGCCGCGTCAAAAGGGCCTGAAACAGTTTCCTGAAGGGCTAGGACTTTGGCTTGGCGAAGCCCGGGAAGGATGGTTGGCGCTTTTCCTGCAGGGCGGTGACGCCCTCGGCTAAGTCGGCGCTGAAAAATCCCATCATCTCCATCGCGAGCGACGCGTCGAACGCGGGGCCTGCGACTCGAAGCCAGTTGTTGAGCGATCGTTTCGTGAAGCGCACCGCCTGCTGCGGCCCGCGCGCCAGCTTGCGCGCGACTTCCATCGCCTTGTCCATCAAACGGTCGGCGGGGACGCACAGGCTCACCAGCCCGATGCGTTCGGCCTCCTTGCCATCGATAAAATCCGCGGTCATCAGGTAATACTTCGCCTTCGCCATCCCGCATAGCAGCGGCCATACGATGACCGCGTGGTCTCCGGCCGCGACGCCCAGGCGCAGGTGTCCGTCCGTGATGCGCATCGACTCGGACGCGATGCTGATGTCCGCCATGAACGCGACCGCCAATCCCGCGCCGACGGCGACGCCGTTGATCGCCGAAATGATCGGCTTGTCGAGATTGATCATATTGTAGACGATGTCGCCGGCTTCCTTCATCGCCTTGCCGATGTTGTCGGGGCTCGCGGCCATCTTCTGAATCATCTCGAGGTCGCCGCCGGCGGAAAACGCGCGCCCCGCGCCGGTCACGACGATCACATTGGTCTCATCGTCGTCGGCGATGTCGAGCCATACGCGGCTCAACTCCCAATGCAGGCGGCTGTTGGTGGCGTTGAGAACTTCGGGACGGTTGATCGTGATGAGCAGGATGCCGTCGTCCTTCCGCTCAAACAGGAGATGCTGATACTCGCTGTACTTCATTTTTTTACCGGCTTCCGCGACCGGTTCCCTGCGATCAGCCCTTGTAAATGTCGATGACCTTGCCGAGGAGCGCGATCGCTTCGGGCTTCGGGCGCTGGAAACTGTTGCGCCCGATGATCGAGCCGTAACCGCCGCCGTCGTGAATCCCGCGGACGGTGTTGAGCAGCGACTCGTCGGTCTCCTTTACGCCGCCTGAGAAAATGACGATGCGCCGGCCGTTGAACGCCGACTGCACGACGTGCTTGACGCGTGCGGAGAAGGGCTCGACCGGGACCTTGTTGGCGTCGTAAACCTTTTTCGCCTCGGCCTGTTCGATGAACGCGGTCGGCGGCTTGACCTTGATGATGTTGGCGCCGAGCTGCGCTGCGATTTGCGCCGCGTACGCGACCACGTCGAGCGCGGTCTCGCCCTGCTTGCTGATGCCGGAGCCGCGTGGGTATGACCAGATGACCAGCGGCAGACCGTGGGCCTTGGCCTCTTCGCCGATTGCGCGCGCCTCCTCGTACATCGACTTTTCCTTCGCCGACCCCGGGTAGATTGTCAGTCCAACGGCGCAGGCGCCGAGCCGCATCGCGTCCTTGACGCTCGCGGTCATCGAGGGCGCAGGATCTTTTTCATCGTTGAGCACATCGTGATTGTTGACCTTGAGGATGAGCGGAATCTCACCCACGAATTCGGCGACACCCGCCTCGAGCATTCCGAGCGGAGCCGCGAACGCGTTGCATCCCGCGTCGATCGCGAGCTGAAAGTGGTAGCGCGGATCGTACGCGGGCGGATTCATCGCAAAGCTGCGCGCGGGTCCATGCTCGAAGCCCTGGTCCACCGGCAGGATGACGAATTTGCCGGTGCCCGCAAGCTTGCCATGGTTGAGCATCCGCGACAGATTGTTCCGCACGCTGCCGTTTTCGGAATCGTAATAGCCAAGAATCTCTCGAACTCGCTTGGTCATATACCCCAGTCTCCCCTCGGGAGTGACGTTGCAGTTTGGATTTCTATATCACAACATCGCCGCCGCATAATGGGCTGCGCCGAGCAGTCCGGTGGCTGGATTCAGCGAGACACGGACCTCGATTCGCTTCAAAATTTCGTTCAGCCGGCCCTTCGCGAGAAATCCTTTCACGAACGCGCCCGCCGTCAGCATCGGCAGAATTTTCGGCGCGATGCCTCCGCCGAGGTAGACGCCCCCGAGCGCCAGGACTTTGAGCGCCAGGTTGGCGGCCTCGGAGCCGTAAATATCGCAAAACATCGTGAGCGCGTGAACGCACACGGGGTCGCGTCCGGAGAGCGCGGCCTCGCTCACCGCGGCCGACGCGTCGCCGGCGGCGATTTGCGCGCTCAGCCATGCCGGCTCTTCGGCGCCGCTCTCGCGCCGCAGGAACCTATAGATGTTCCAGAGTCCCGGGCCCGACAGGACGCGCTCGTAACTGACGTGTCCGAATTCGCCGTGGAGAAATCGCAGCAACTCGATCTGTTCGGTGCGGTGCGGCGCGAAGTCGCTGTGCCCGCCCTCAGACGCCACCGCGTAGTATTTGTTCGCGTTGTCCTCCCAAACCAGCGCCGACTCGCCCAAGCCTGTGCCTGCGGCGATCACAGCGATGTTGCCGTGCGCGGGTGGATTCTCAGCGGGATGCAAAACCGCAAACTCGGCGGGCTTCAGATGAACCATGCCGTAAGCGATCGCCGCCAGGTCGTTGAGCAGGCGAACCGGAACGCCGTTCAGCGCCCGCGACAGCGAAGTGGTCGAGAGTTCCCATGCGACGTTGGTGGCGTGGGCGCGGCCGTCGATTATCGGACCCGGCACGCCGAAGCAGGCGGCATTCACCACCGCGCCGGCGCCGAGGAAATCCGCACACGCGGCCTCGAGGCTGGCGAATTGCGCGGTCGGATAGCGATGCTCGCGCACTTGTTCGAGCGTGGCTGCTGAGTGCTTGAAGAGCCCGAGATCGGTTTTGGTTCCGCCGACATCGCCAGCCAGGATGAGCCCGTCCATTGTAAACCCCGATGCGGTTCTAGCCTTCGACTTTGAACGATTCGGCCAGCGCGACTTCCTCAGCGCTGCCGATGTAGATCGGATGCCGTTCGTGGATCGCGGTCGCGGCGATATCGAGAATCCGCTGTTTGCCGGTCGAGCCGCGGCCGCCGGCCTGNTCCGCGAGCATCGAGAGCGGCGCCAGCTCGTACATNAGGCGAAGCTTGCCCTTAGCCTTGCCGCCTTCAGCGACTTCCCCGGGATACATGTAAATTCCNCCTTCGAGCAGGCATCGATGGAAGTCGGCGGCGAAGGCACCGCAGTATCGAAGCGAATAGCTAGTNCGTTTGTCTTTGCGACTAGTAATATGCGCGAGGAACTTGCGCGCGCCCTCGTGCCACTTGCCCGCGTTGGCCTGATTGACCGNATAGGTAGTCCCNTGCGGCGGCATCTTCACGTTCTCTTTCCACAGGATGAACTCGCCGAGCGTACGATCGAGCGTGAATACGTCAAC
>JGI12635J15846_10002193_pt1 | contig 17100 bp, 11 predicted proteins | sample BlaSpr_A8_OM2_M2_FD_15846 | JGI IMG/M metagenome (IMG submission 15846) | reverse complement strand
GCCGTCGAATGCCGATCCCTTTGCCAGGTCGAACGCGACGAATACGCCCGACCCCAACGAACTGACGCCCGCACCCGCCGCTGCCAACGAATCGAAGCCCAGCGGGCCGCCTGACCCCAACGAGTTAACTCCGCCCGCNGACGCCCAGAGCACTGCGGCGAGCAGTGCGCCCTTGCCGCCTCCAGTACAGGTAAATGAGCTTCAGCAAGGGCAACCGGCATCCAACAGCGCAGCCACCGCCGGTGGCGATTCCAGTTCCGCCCTGGCTACCGACAAGGATATTTCGAGCAGCAAGAAGAAAAAGAAGTCAGGTTTAAAGAAAATCCTCACATTCTGAATCGGAGACTCGGAGATCTTCATTTGACGATCAGCTCTAGATTTAGAACTCTAGAGAGAGCGGTAGGTCAACTCCGAATCTCTTCCCCGCTACCTTGGGTTCAGCCATAAGTGCATCACCTGTCAGGGTTTCCGCCTGCTTCCGGTATCGTTGTTCGCAGGCCGCAACTTCAGATCCGCCATCGTATCCTCTGTTAACGCACTAGACGCTGACCGCTAGTAACCAGGTAACACCCCGTCCGATCATTGACTTACGTTGTGGGTCAGGTTACCTTCGCCATATCTCCCCTCATAAAGAGGATCAATTTCCCTTGGCCCGGAAGATACTGCTCGCCGACGACAGCGTGACCGCCCAGAACATGGGGCGCAAGATTCTCGCGGACGCGGGTTATGAGGTGGTGACTGTTAACAACGGTTCCGCCGCATTAAAAAAGATCGCCGAACTCAAACCCGATCTCGTCATCCTTGATGTCTATATGCCCGGCTACAGCGGCCTGGAAGTCTGCCAGCGCCTCAAGGAATCGCACGAGTCGTCGCGCATCCCCGTGCTGTTGACGGTCGGCAAACTGGAGCCATTCAAGCCCGAGGAAGCGCAGCGTGTCCGCGCCGAAGGTTATATCGTCAAGCCGTTTGAAGCCAGCGAACTGCTCAGCGCCTTATCCAAGCTGGAAGACAAAGTGGTGCCCCGTTCCGAACCTTCCAAGCCTGGCCGTTTTGCACGCGCCGTCGCCGCCGCGGAAGAAGTAGAGAACGGATGGAAGAGCCGCATTGGTTTTCCCCACCCGAAGCCCGAAGCGGAAGAAAAGGTTTCTGACGACGCCGCTATTTATAACCCCGTAAACCGCGATCTCCGCACGGTGGTCGAAACTCCCTCCGAATTGGCTGCGGAGGCGGTCGCGAAAGCGCAAAAGCATCAGGCGGAAAAAACGTCAGAGACAGCCGTGGATATCGCAGCCCTGGTTCCCGCCGGCATGCCCAAGGACGTCACTCCGGAAGAGGTTGCCGCGATCGCCGCCGCTGCCGCGCAGTTCCACGGTGCCGTCGCGAGGGACGACTCGCAGATTTTCGCAGCCGTTGCCTCGGAACAAAATCTTGCCACCCAGTCGCGTGTTTCTGAAGATTCCGCCCCACCCGCGACTCCAGAAACGCTCCCGGAAACCAAAACAGAAAATAAGATCGAGAGCGTTACCAGCGAAGCACCTGGCCTTGTTGCGGACCAGCGTCACCTCAACGAAAGCCCGGAAAAATCGCAGGACTTTCCAGTAACAATGACAGGCTCTGCCGAAGTGACCGCCTACGCGAACGAACCTGCCCCGCGGTGGACGGCCGTGTCGGTTGCCCTGGAAGGCGACGAGGCCGCGATTTCGCTCGAACAGGAAATGCGCACCGCGTATGCCGCCTTCGCGGCTGAAGTTGCAGCCTCCCCGGTTGCTCAGCCGGAGACAACAGCGTCATCCGAAATTCCTTCGTCACCCGCGGTCGCGGAATCCACCATTGCGGCGAATTCGATTCCAGAATCCCAATCCCTCCCGCAACCAGATCCCATCGTAAGTTCCGGGTCCTTGCCGGCCGAACCAGTGCCCGCTCCGTCATCCGAATCCATGGTAGTGGCCGCTTCCCTCCCCGCCGAGCCCGCGAATTCTCGCGATCCGTTCAGCCTTCCGCCACAGCAATCCGAACCCGAATCCGCTTCCCCCGCGACTTCGGCAGCGACCTCCGCAGAGGTGCGTGGGGAAGACTCACCCACGCCATATGCACCTGCCGAGGCGCCGCCGTCCGCCGAGTTCACAGCCGCAAACGTATCGTCAGTCCCCGAGCCGGTAGCGGAACTTCTCAACTCGATCGTAGAGAGCGCTGTTTTCAATCTAGCCAGCCCCGCTCCTCAGGAATCGCAATCCGCACCGAAGGCTGAATCCGCCACGCCCGAAGCCTTGGCGTCGGACAACTCCTCTGCACCGGTCACTCAAACCCAGGCCCGGCCCGACCAGTCCGTCGAACAACACTTGGAACCGATTGAAGATCCCGAAACCGTGAAGAGCACCGCAGCCGCATGGGCCAGCTGGCGTCAGATTCGCGACTCAAGCGACGCTCGCATAACAACAGGCGCCCCCACTAACCAGGAATTCGATGTGCCCGCTCAGCTCCCTGCGGAATCCGCAGCCATGGCCGTCGCCGCCGGAGCTGAACATACCGCTACCGAACATGCGGCGCAGGAAGCTGCCGCTCCAGCAACCGATAACTCAGCCAACAATCCCACCGACATCGCCGGCATCGTAGACAGCGTATTGGCCGATCTACGTCCCAGGCTCATGGAAGAGATTTCCCGCAAAATGTCGAAAAGGAAATAACCAGGAACTTAGCACCCGAGCTCTTCCAGTCCAATCTTTCCCGCCTTCAATAGTAGGTCAGCCTGATTGTCATCCTGAGCAAGCGTTCTTTGCGCGGCGAAGAATCGGGGCGAGCCGCACGTTGCGTCGGGTTTTTTGTGACGCAATCATCGCGCGTTTGGCTCGCTCCTTATCAAACTGACCCGCCCGCGCAACCCCACAGCCTAACCGATAGAGCGATTGCGGCCCTCCTCCTAGACCTAAACTGAGTACATTTCTCCTATCTCCTATCGCCACTGCAGTCTTGCGCGCTATGAACGACCGGACCGTCTCGCACTACCGCATCCTTGAAAAGCTGGGTACAGGTGGCATGGGAGTGGTCTACAAAGCTGAGGACATTCGTCACGGTCGTCTGGTCGCTCTAAAGTTCCTCCCGGAAAATTCCGCCATCGAAGAGCACACGCTAGAGCGCTTCAAACGCGAAGCCCGTACTGCCTCCGCGCTCGATCATCCCAGCATCTGCACCATCTGCGAGATCGACGAAGATAAGGGCCGTCCCTTCATTTCGCCGAAGAATTGGGGAAAAGACGTTCCATTTTGGATTTATCAGTTGTGGGACCACATCGTGCGCTGCGCGTTGAAGCTGCCGAACAACCCACCGTCTTGGCTCGATGTGCCACAGATGATGCGACTCCCCATAACGACGTACAACGTCCTCGAAACGCTCGGCGTATGGAAGATCGCGCGTCCGTACAACTTTCTTTTTCTACCGATGGTTGACCCCGTGCATGGAGTTGTGTTCCATCGGCAACCTGACGAAAACGTTCTTCCGCTTTGTGTATTTTCCTCGAAACAGGAGCAATGGTTTGACCCGGAATGCGTCAATGGGCACAGCGGCAAGAAATACAGAATGCTCAATTGCAAGAAAACGAACGGGAATATCCCCTACCTACGACGTGGCGGTTCCTTCGCAGTTCGCACATCTCTTAATGCAGTATCGGCGACACCCTGAGTCTAAGAGTCTCGCGCCAGATGGCACGCCTTGCGGACCGGACCCCGCCGGTCTCCTTAAGCGTGCAGGCATGATTGCTGGGGAGATTCGTTATGTGGGCAAGGAAAAGGATCGCAAATGGGAAGAGGGCGACGAAATCACCATTTTGGAATTTGCGGGAACCGAATATGGGAGAAAAGGTAGAGTCCTGGCAACGGAAGACGCAAAAACCGCAATCTGCAAAATCGGGATCAACAAGTGCGTTCGCGAGAGCAGATTTGATCGAAAGAACTTTATTAGAAAACTGATCCGCGACATCCCGGTAAAGCGCAATTCGTACAATGAATTTGTGCGGCGGCTTCAGGGCTACAAATCGCAGAATCCGACTTGATGCTCGAGTCTCTTGTCCGCGCGGACTATGAAGGGATGATTTCTTGGTGGCGTTGCGATACGAGTTAGGGGCACAATCCATAGTAATGGAGGACACATGTACGCGCTCGGACAGCACCTCCGCTTTGCATTTCGGCAACTGCGGAAAGCGCCTGCCTTCACCCTCACAGTAGTGCTCACGCTGGCTCTCGGCGTTGGCGCGACCACGGCCACTTTCTCGCTGGTCGAAGGTATCCTGCTGCGTCCGCTCCCGTTCAGCGATCCGGACCACCTCGTTCTTGTGGGAGATCATCTAGGGGGTGGCGCCAGCACTCCCATTACTGCCCTCGAGATCGGCACATACTCAAGATGCAACGAACGCGTTTTCTTCTCTTGGTGGCTACATCTCCACCGGCTATGAAGTATCCGGCGGCGCAACTCCAGAACAAGTCAACGCCGCTCGGTTCAACGCAGGAGTTTTCGCAACTCTTGGTGTTCGTCCCACGATTGGCCGAGTCTTCACGCAACAAGAAGAGGACTCCCGTCAACCTCTGGCGGTCATCAGTTATGCATTGTGGCTGAGCCGCTATCACCGCGATCCGCACGTCCTCGGCAGGATGATTGTTCTCGACCGCAAGGTGTATTCGATCATCGGCGTGATGCCGCGCAGTTTTCAGTTTCCCCTGGAGGATGGACAGCTCGACCAGGCGCAACTCTGGGTGCCGTTGAGCCTGACGCCAGATGAACTTTCCGATCAGCACGCTGGATTCTGGGGATATCAGATGGTCGCCCGCCTCAAAGATGGCGTTACATTGTCGCAAGCCGCGCAGGATGCCGACCGCGTCGCCAAGCGAGTCATGCGCAATCTTCCGCCTGCCCTGTCTGCGATTCACATCCAAGGTGATGTCACGCCGTTGCTCGAGTTCGATGTTGCAGAGGTTCGGCCGTTGCTGCGCACGCTGTTCATGGCAGTGTCAGTCGTCCTGCTGATTGCATGCGTCAATGTTGCGAGTCTGCTGTTGGTCCGAGCCATTCGCCGTCGTACCGAGTACGCAGTTCGACTGGCTCTGGGGGCGCGTCCCAGCATCATCGTCCGCGAATCTGTGTTCGAAGGCCTGCTGCTCGGCGTGGCTGGTGGCCTGCTAGGTCTGGCGTTCGCAGCGATCTCCATTCGAACGGCCTTGCAGCTTCTGCCCGAATCCATGCCGCGCGTCGACTCCATTTCGATGGACGCGACCGTGGCAGGCTTTGCGCTGTTTCTCGCCCTGACAACCGGCGCGCTATGCAGCCTTGCGCCCGCCTTCGCGGCCTTGCGGACCAACTTGACCGAAAGCCTTAAAGAAGGAGGCCGGAGCGGCACGAGCGCCTCTAGCCATGCCTGGTTGCGATCCGCCCTGGTCGTTTCCGAGATCGCCATCGCTCTCGTGCTGCTCACCATATCGGGCGCGTTCCTACGCAGCTTCCAGAAAATGCGTGCCGTCGACCCTGGATTCCGCTCCGATCACGTGCTGGTTGCCGGTTATCGATTGCCAATGCAGCAATACTCCACGGGAGTTTCCGCTAATGCATTCAATCATGCGGTCGTCGACCGGCTCTCGGGCAAACCCGGAGTTGTGGCCGTCGGCATCACGACAGCCGTGCCCGCATCCGGCGGCTTTGGAAAAAGTGGGTTCACCATCGAGGGCGAACGCACAGCAGATTGGAAACTGAAATTCGCCATCTTCGCCACCACATATGGTGACTATTTCCGCGTCATGGGTATCCCATTACTCGACGGCAGGTTCTTCAGCGACGACGACCGCTCAAATTCGTCCCTCGTCGTAATCGTCAACCAATCCATGGCAAGACACTCCTGGCCTGGTCAGCAAGCGATTGGCAAACGTATGCACGTAGGGGGCCCGCAAAAGCGAATGCCTTGGGCGACTGTGGTCGGGGTCGTCGCCGATACCAAGATGGGTTCTCGCGATGAGCCCAGCGACGACCAGTGGTATACGCCTGCGGAGCAACCCGCCACTCTCTACGGTTCCGAATACGCGGGGAAGCTCACCGATCCCGCGAGTGGGTACATCACTCTCCGCTCCGCGCTTCCTCCTGGGCAGATGACTGAGGTCCTGCGCTCGGCCATTGCCGAAATCGATCCGCTGTTGGCGCTGCAGCAGGTGCAGACCATGGATGACGCGGTCTCGGATGTGGAAGCGCCGCGTCGTTTCAACACTGGCCTTATCACGGCCTTCACAGTGGGTGCTCTCTTACTTACTATTACCGGGATCTACGCGGTTGTGGCTTTCTCCGTTTCGCTGCGGACTCAAGAGATTGCTATCCGCATGGCCCTGGGCGCTCATCGAAACAGCATCGCGCGGCTCGTCTTGATTTCTGGCGCAAAACTAGCGCTCATCGGATGCGGCCTTGGTGTACTCGGCTCATTCGCCGTGTCGCGCCTTGTCAGCTCTTTCCTCTTCGAGGTCACTGCGACCGATCCGCGAATATATACAGGGAGCGTTCTGACCATGATGCTTCTGGCGCTTCTCGCGTCGGCTCTCCCTGCAACCCGCGCCGCTTCCGCGAATCCCATCACAGCTCTGCGTTCGATTTAAAGGTACACGTGACGAGGCCCCTGCGATCTGACGAGAGAGCACGAGGAGATCAAGTCGGCATATCAGCATTGAAAGCTCAGGGCTCACTTGCAGTGAGCATGGGAATAGGCACGCAAGCACGCCCGGGCGGGGGCGGGGGGGCCAAAAACCAACCCCGGAGAGGGCGGTGACGGGGGAAGGGAGCATTTTTTTGCCGTCCCTTCCTTCCACCCCGCCCCAAGTTTGACCCTTCTTTTCTCCCCCCTGTAAGATCAAAAGCTAATCGCATTGGCAAAACTCTTCACCACAGAGACCAGAAGAATCCACAGAAGCAATGCTCTGCCCTGTGGTCCCCCTGTCTCTCTGTTAGAGCTTTTTTCGCCACCGCTAATTGCTAGTTGCTAATTGCGATTGCTAGTTGCCAAAACCCCATGCCCCACGACCTGCCCAAATCCTACGAGCCCGGCGCGATTGAAACCCGTTGGGCCGAGTACTGGGTCAAAGAAAAGCTTTTTTCCGTCCCCACTCCCCCGCCCGGCGAAACCCGCCCGGTCTTCACCCTGCTCTTGCCGCCACCAAATGTCACCGGTCGTCTGCACATGGGCCACATGCTCAACCAGACCCAGATGGATATCATCGTCCGCTGGCACCGCATGCGCGGCTTCATCACTCTGTGGTTGCCCGGCACCGACCATGCCGGCATTGCTACGCAAATGATGGTGGAGCGCGACCTCGCCAAGGAAGGCAAGAAACGCCGCGATCTAGGACGCGAAAAATTCATCGAGCGCGTGTGGCAATGGAAGAAGCTCTACGGCGGCGCCATCCTCGACCAGATGAAGCGCCTCGGCGCCTCCGTCGATTGGGACCGCGAATACTTCACCATGGACGAAAATCTTTCCCGCGCCGTGCGCGAGGTCTTCGTCCGCCTCTATGAAGAAGGCCTGATCTATCGCGGCAAGTACATCGTCAACTGGTGCCCGCGCTGCGAGACCGCCATCTCCGATCTCGAAGTAAAGCACGAAGACGTGGCCGGGAAACTCTGGGAGATTCGCTATCCGGTGGTCGGGACTTCGGAGTTCATCACTGTCGCGACCACGCGTCCGGAAACCATGCTGGGCGACACCGCCGTCGCCGTAAACCAAAAGGACGAGCGCTACACCCATCTTCACGGCAAAAAAGTTCTGCTGCCGTTGATGAACCGCGAAATCCCGATCATCACCGACGAACTCGCGCAGCCCGAATTCGGCACCGGCGCAGTGAAGGTGACGCCAGCTCACGATCCCAACGATTTCGCCGCCGGCAAGCGCCACAACCTTCCGCAAATCGACGTGATGGATGAGCACGCCCACATGAACCAGAACGCCGGCGTCTACGCGGGTCTCGACCGCTACGACGCCCGCAAGCGCGTCCTGGCCGATTTGCAGGAGCAAGGATTTCTAGTCGCCGAAAAAGATCACCCGCTCTCCCTTGGCAAATGTGACCGCTGTGGCACCGTAGTCGAGCCTCGCCTCTCCGAGCAGTGGTTCATCAAAATCCAGCCACTCGCGCAGAAAGCAATCGCCACCGTCGAGTCCGGCGAGATCACCATCGTCCCGGAGAATTACAAGCAGGTTTATCTGAACTGGATGAACAACATCCACGACTGGTGCGTCTCGCGCCAGTTGTGGTGGGGACATCGCATTCCCGCGTGGACGTGTAGCACTGGCCGTTGCGCAGAAGTGATCGTGGCGCGCGAAGCGCCCGCAAAGTGCCCCAGGTGCGGCGGCTCCAAGCTTGAACAGGTTTCCGACGTGCTCGATACTTGGTTCTCCTCGGGCCTGCTCCCATTCACAACCTTAGGCTGGCCGGAGAAAACGCGCGACCTGCAGGTTTTCTATCCCAACACGCTTCTGATCACCGGCTTCGATATTCTGTTCTTCTGGCTTGCCCGCATGATCATGTTCGGCTGCCACTTCATGCAAGGCCACGAGCAAGATTCAGCCATTAAGAAAGCCAGTGGTGACGCCGGTAAGAAGAACGACAGCGTTCCCTTCCGCCACGTTTATATTCACGCCCTGGTGCGCGACGCCGACCGCCAGAAGATGTCAAAGACCAAAGGCAACGTGATCGATCCCCTCGAAATCATCGAGCGCTTTGGCACCGATGCTACCCGCTTCACCCTGGCAGCCATGGCCGCTCCGGGCACCGACATCGCTTTCAGCGAAAGCCGCACCGATGGCTACCGCGCCTTTGCCAACAAAATCTGGAACGCCGCCCGATTCATGTTCATGAATGTAGACCGGCTAGAGTTCGTGTGGAACCGGGTCGCTGACCCGGTCATGCTTTCGCAACAAGGCATCTCTGGCTTCACTGTCGACACTCTCGAAGACCGCTGGATTCTCTCCCGCTTCAATCGTGTCACCGCGGAAGTGAACGATGCCCTTCAAACCTACCGCTTCCACGAAGCCGCCAATCGCATCTACGATTTTTTCTGGGGCGAGCTCTGCGATTGGTATATCGAACTGATCAAGCCGCGCCTGAACTTCGAGGAATGCGTCGACAAAACCCAGGCTCGCATCGCCTGCGCCAATCTGCTTAACTTGTTCGACGCCTCATTGCGCCTTCTCCATCCCGTCATGCCGTTCATTACGGAAGAAATCTGGCAGGCGATGTATGAAGGTCAGCCACCTTTGAGATCGATCGCCCTGGCGGCATATCCACAACCTGACGAAAAACAATTCGACCTAGCTGCCGAGACCGCGATGGCGATCCTCCAGGACTTGATCGTCAGCGTCAGAAATGTCCGCGTGGAGTTGAAAGTCCAGCCGAAAGTAAAAGTCCCCATCGAAGTCTTTGCCCACGAGTCCGAGATTCGCACGATGATAAAAAATAATCTGAGCGCCATACTGTCGGATCGCTCCTCTCATGTGGAGAAGGTCACGTTCGTGGACAGCTCACTCGCCAAGCAGGCTGGCGTTCGCAGCACCGCCCGCTTCGATGTTCACATTGTCTACGAAAGAAAAATCGACGTAGCCGCTGAGCGAGAGCGCCTAAAGAAGGATTTGGAAAAAAGTGAAAAAGAATTTGGCAACAATCAGCGACAATTAAGCAACCAGCAATTCCTATCCAAAGCCCCGGAAAAAGTGGTCGAAGGACTGCGCACCCGTGCCAGGGAACTGGTCGCTCTGGTCGACAAAATTAAGAAGCAACTGGATAGCTTGAACGGCGCCGGCCCTCCCCGCGAAAACTGATAACTGGCAACGAATCAAGGCAACTGCCTTATGGACTTCAACAGCCGACGCATCACCGCAATCATCGAGAACGCACTGCTCGAAGACCGGGCCACGCGCGATGCCACCAGCTATGCCTGCATCGATCCCAATCAGCGGGCCGCCGCCACCATCCTGTCCAAACAGGATTGCATCCTCGCCGGCATCGGCAGCATTGCCCGCATCCTCGACGTCTACTCCCTACTCGATGGTGCAGTAACCTCGCACTACGAAGTCACCACCCATCCCGAAATCTTCGACGGTGTCCGTCTCCACAAAGGCCAGTCCGTCGCCGTAATCCGCCACAATGCTCGAGTGATTCTCTCCTGTGAGCGTGTCATCCTTAATTTCCTCCAGCGCATGAGCGGCATCGCCACGTTGACCCGCAAGTTCGTCGAAGCCGTCTCTGGCACCAAGGCCCGCATTCTCGATACCCGCAAGACCGCTCCCGGCCTGCGCGTGATCGACAAATACGCGGTGCGCTGTGGCGGCGGACAGAATCATCGTCTCGATCTCTCCGACGGAGTCCTCATCAAGAACAACCACATCGCCCTCGCCGGCGGAATTGTGCCCGCACTGGAGCGCGCCGTCCGCAACCGCCGCGGCTCGCAGCCCATCGAGGTCGAAGTGCGCTCTTTCGAAGAGCTCGAAAACGCACTGGCTCACGGTGCGGAAGCCATTCTCCTCGACAACATGACTCCCGAGGACGTGCGCCGAGCCGTCGAACGCTGCGCCAAACTGGATCCCACAAAAAACGGCCGCCACATTCCCCTGGAGTGCTCGGGCGGAATCCGTTTGGAAAATGTCCGAGCCTACGCCGAGACCGGCGTGGATTTCATTTCCGTCGGCCTGCTCACTCACTCGCCACCGGCCGCTGATATGAGTCTCCGGGTCATGCCTGCCTGAACCATCCCTCATGTCCGTTCGCCTATACTTCACCGCGAACCGGACAAGGCTGCCAGCGATACCTTCGAGTCTCTGATATAGCGCGCTGCTCCGGTAGCATCCGTTCATGGCAATCCGGCACAGACTGCCCCGGTTCGAATTGGTTTGGCTGGAGCGGGTATGGTTCGAGTCGGGATGGTTTAAGGCCGCGTCCGTTTCTCTCGCAGCGCTGGCCCTGGGGTTTGCACTGGCGTGCAACGGGGTCAGCGCCTCTTCCCCCAGCGGGAGCAGCGATCCTCAGGCCAACCCTCCTTCCACCCCCACTGGACTGACCGCGACAGCCAGCGACCGGCAGGTTAGCCTTACATGGAATCCCAGCAGCAACGCCACCACTTACAACGTCAAGCGCTCCACCACGCACGGTGGACCTTACACCCCGATCGCCTCCCCCACCATTACCAGCTCCACAGATGCCAGTCTTACCGACGGCACCACCTACTACTATGTTGTTTGCGCAGTCAATGCAACCGGTCAGAGTGCGAATTCCAGCGAAGTCTCCGCTACGCCCACGGGAGCCACAACCGGTCCGCCCACTCCCACAGGTGTGTCGGCAACTACGGGAAATCAGCGGGTTGTCTTGAACTGGAATGCTAGTCCGGGAGCCACCACCTACCGTGTGAAACGCGGTACTGAAACTGGCGGTCCGTATACCCAAGTAGCCACGCCAACCGGAACCACTGACAATGATACTGCACTCGCCAACGGCACAACTTACTACTACGTCGTGTCGGCCGTGAATTCAGCCGGGGAAAGCGCAAACTCCGGCCAGGTGTCCGCAACTCCCGCATCCTCATCTTCTTCGTCCGCGTCCGTGCATGTTACGGTGGACGTTCTCACCGATCGCCATCCCATCAGCCCGTACGTCTATGGTGGCTCCTATCCCCAGAACGCTGCCACCATCACCGATAGCGGCCTGAGCGTAGTGCGCTGGGGCGGCAACGCAACCTCAACCTATAACTGGCAGACGCAGACCGACAATGCCGACAACGATTGGTATTTCGAGGATTTCAACTATACGGAAATCGGAGACAGCGACTCCTCGCAATTCATTCAGGACGTAAAGGCAGCTGGCAGCAATCCTTTAATGACAATGGTGATGCTACCCTGGGTGGCGAAAACCGCCGAAAACAACAACGGCCACTGGAGCTTTTCCGTCGCTAAGTATGGCGAGCAGTGCGGCGTCGACCCCTATAACTCCGACGCTGGCGACGGCCTGAAAACGGATTGTGCGACCCAACTCACCGCCGATCCCAACGACGCCTACGTGCCCTTGCTCGATCAACTCGGCTCCAGCGATCCCGCTGGAAGCATCTATCGCAACCAGTGGGCAGCCGCGCTGGCCACGGCTTTCGGCAGCGCTCCCCATTTCTACGATATGGATAACGAGATCGATATCTGGGGCAGCACCCACTTCGATATCCATCCCTCCCCCTCCGCCTACAACGAGCTGCGCGATACTTATCTCACGGAGGCGCGCGCGTTGAAAACCTGGGACCCGGCTGCCATTCGCCTGGGCCCGGTAAGTTGCTGCTGGTGGTTCTATTGGAACGGCCAGAATGGCAACGACAAGAGCGCGCACGCCGGAATCGATTTTCTCCCCTGGTGGCTGAACGAAGTTTATTGGCAGGATCAGATTGCCGGTACGCGCTCGCTCGACGTCTTCGACATCCACGCCTATCCCGATACACCCGATATTTCGAGCTTTACCACCGCGCAGAAGCAGGCGCTGGCTGTGCGAATTTTTCGGGACTATTGGGACCCCACCTACGTGAGCGAGTCTAGTTCCATCAACCAGCCCTGGGCCACTTCAATGCAACCGAGCCGCACCATTCCATTCCGCATCCCGCGTATGCGTGCCCTGGCGAATACAATCTACCCCGGCACGCCTCTCAGCGTGACTGAGTGGAGCGCCGAAATCGTCAGCCCCGCCGATTTCTCAACTGCCCTCGGGGACGCCGACGCCTACGGCATCCTCGGACGCGAGCGCGTCTACCTGGCTTCTCGATGGACCGCGCCCAGCCCAACGAATCCCAACTACCTCACCTTGAAACTGTTCACCAACTACGATGGCGCCCATCACGGCTTCGGCACCACGTCAGTCTCCGACACCAACGATGGCAACCCAAGTCTCTTCAGCAGTTATGCAGCTCTCAACTCGACGGGTACAACCCTGACCCTGCTCGTTCTTAACAAAGATCCACAAAACACCGTAACCACCCAGTTCGTGCTGAACGGCCTCACACCCACCAACGTTGTGAGCTACACGCTGGCCTCCAACGCGCCCACGGCCATCACAGCTACTGCCTCGCACGCATGGTCCTCAGTGGTAAGTTTTGCGCCGTACTCGGCGACGCTGTTTGTGATCGGCGGCCGCATGGCTCAAACTCCCGCTTCCGAGTGGGACCTGAATCCCGATGTCATCATGGTTCCCGCGAACGGCACCGCGACTCTCCAACCAAAAATCACTACCGGCTCAGCAAATGTCACCCTGACCTCCGATCAATCCGATTCCGGCGTCAGCGTGGCCTTGACGCAGCCGAGCGTCACGCCCAGCCAGAACGGAACCGTCACAGTCACTGCAGGAAGCACCGCGGGTTTCTATCACTTCAGCGTCACCAGCAGTGACACCGGCAGCACAGTGTCACAAACCAAAGACGGTTGGATTCTCGTAGGCAATCCTCCCGCCACGCTCGCCAAGATAGGCGATGGCCAGACGGGTACAATCGGAACCCAGCTTGCCCTGTCAGTAAGTCTGAATGCCGGTTCGTCTGGCGGCTCAAACCAGGGCGCGGATATCTATTTCACTGCCGACGCCGGCACACTCTCCACCCCCATCGTCACCACTGACGCAAACGGCAACGCCGCCGTCACGCTTACTCTGCCGTCATCGCCCGGTGCGGCGCACGTCACGGCCCAGGGCCCGTACGCCTTGGGGCATCCCGTCGTGGTCTTCACCGAAATCGCTCATTGATCCCCGTTTAATGAACGCCGAGCACTGAGCGCCGTTTGTTGTTTCTCCTGGTTTGCAGCATAATCCCTGCATCAGGAAGACTGTCCCAATCCGTGCGGCGCGGCCCCTGCCCGCGAAGTCCACCCCCGGCGCACACTCGCAGCAAGCCACCGACGTTCGCCTCGGCCACATCGTGCGCCTCTTGATGAAACACGCCACCGTCGTTGTCAGCGGAACAAAAATCGCGCAGGAGATTTCCTCCAATCGTTCCGAAGTCTGGCGGCTGATTCAACAATTGCGCGGCTTAGGCGTCGATGTCGCGGGCCACCCCGCCACCGGATATCAACTCAAATCCGTCCCCGATCTCCTGCTGCCAGAAATCCTCGGCCCGTTGCTTCGCGGCACAATCTTCGACAGTAAGGTCCACCACTTCTACAAGATCGGCTCAACAAATACCGTAGCGATGGCAGCTGCCGCGGAGAACGCGCCCGAGGGCAGCGTGTTTCTCGCCGAAGAACAGACCGCCGGACGCGGCCGTGGCGCGCACTCCTGGGACTCGGCGCGCTCAACTGGCATTTACTGCTCCGTCGTTCTGCGCCCCGCGCTGCCTCCGTCGAACGTGCTCGTAATGGCTCTGGCTGCCGCACTGGCCGTGCACGCGGCCATCGAACAAGTAGACGCGCGTGTGCACCCCGATTTGAAGTGGCCCAATGATGTGCTCATCACCGGCAAGAAAGTCTGTGGCATTCTCACTGAGATGAATGCCGAAGCCACGCGCGTGCGCTACCTCGTCGTTGGCATCGGTATCAACGTCAATCAGCCCAGCTTTCCGGAAGAATTGGAAAATCAAGCCATCTCGCTCCGCATGGTGACAGGTAGCGAATGGTCTCGCGTAGAATTGACTGCCGCTTTGTTAAAATCACTCGACCACGAATATCGTCTGCTGATCGAACAAAAAGAAGCGCGCCAGTCGATTCTGCGACGTTTTGCCGAGCGCTCCTCATGGGTACGCGAGAAAAAAGTGCACATCGAGGAGAATGGATCAAGAATCGAAGGAACAACGGAGGGCCTCGACGAATCCGGCTTCCTCCAAGTAAGAACCGCCGAAGGCGTACAAAGGATTTTCAGCGGAACAGTGAGAGAGATGAACTAGCAGTTAGCAATTGGCAATTAGCATTTAACCACGCGGAACCGCAATGGCTGAATGCGGAGTGCTGAGTGCCGAACGCTAATTGCCAATTGCTAACAGCCCAAACACCCATGCTCTTCGTTCTCGACGTCGGCAACACCAACACGGTCCTCGGAGTCTTCGCCCGAGCCACGAACCTCTCAAGCGGCGATGTCGCCGATCCTCCGCGCTACGAACGCCTTCTGGCAAACTGGCGCGTCGCCACCAAACAGACCAGCACCGTGGACGAATACGGCGTCCTCTTCCGTAATCTATTTTCCATGGCCAGCCTGGAACCTTCAGGCATTCACGGCATAGTAATTTCATCCGTAGTGCCCCCGCTTGATCCTGTGCTCCGCCAGGTTTGTGAGCGCTATTTCAATACTAAGCCGCTGCTGATCGAGCCCGGTGTAAAAACCGGCATGCCGGTACAATACGATAACCCCGCGGAAGTTGGCGCCGATCGCATCGTCAACGGCGTAGCCGCATTTGAAAAATACGGCGGCCCTTGCGTGGTCGTCGATTTCGGTACCGCGACCACATTCGACTGCGTTTCCGCCAACGGAGAATATCTCGGCGGAGTAATCTGCCCCGGCATTGGCATCTCCGCCGACGCGCTTTTTCAACGCGCTGCCCGACTCCCTCGCGTCGAGATCCGCAAGCCCTCCCGCGTAATCGGAACCAATACAGTAGGCAGTTTGCAGTCGGGTCTTTACTACGGCTATCTGGGTTTGGTCGATGGCATTCTCGAACTCCTGCTTCAGGAACTCGGCAAGGAGACGACAGTGATCGCCACCGGCGGCCTCGGCCCAATGATCGGCACAGGATCGAAGTACATCAAGCAAGTGGATGATTTCCTGACCCTCGAAGGTTTGCGCATCATCTGGGAGCGCAATGCGGCAGCTCGTCCGCCCCTATCATCCAAAGCCCGGCAAAAACCCACCAAAGTTTCCACCCGCTGAGTCCTCACCGTTTGCCGCCTTAGCTGTTCGGAACTGTTGAATCCACCCAAGCAAAGGCGGCTTCTAAAGAGCAAGAGCATCCGTGCACCACCCGCTACGTTCCTGTTGGTAACGATCCCGACATCGCACTGGACACTCAAACGAGATCGCTCTGCCGAACAATCGCGGACATAGACGATCCCTTGGGCATATTGGACTCTGCGTGCGGAGTGAGTCAGCAAGATAAGAAGTTGGGCGTTGTGGCGAGTGGTTGCAAGAGCGGCCAGACGTGGGTGAAAGGAGAAGGTCATAAGAATCCTTCTCGCTATACCAGCTTGCCGCAATGTAGCAAGGTGCTTGTTATTACGTCGGAGGACATGAAGAAGTCTGAGGAGAAGTAAACTATCGCATTTTCTTTTTCACCCGGCTCGGATTCGCAACCTTTGCGAAGACTACCCGCGCTAGCGCATTCTCCCGCGCACAGTATGGCCCTGTCAGGACGGCTCACGCTGGGGGAGCCTTTTGATTTGGGTGACCTGCGACAGCGCTCCAGCGATGACTCTCCTCCTCAAGCACCATCAAGGAAACCAGCGCAGACCCTATTTGGTGACGTTCTGAGTGATGGTTGCTATCACCTTCCAGCTGTTTCAACCGTTCGGCAATTGCCTTGCGTGCGGCGTTGATGCGATCAAGCATTAACTCACCGCGCACTTCCAGCGCGGCTTGAACATATTTTTCTATCCATCTTTCGTGGTTAGTCATGGCCAGAACCCTCGTATGACTACTCCCCATGGTAGCGGCTAACACAAAGCCGTTCTGTAGAGTCTTGTAATTGACACCGCCGAGACAAATATGACAACTGGTAGACAAACGCTGTGAATCGAGAACCCTACCGCGAAACCTAGCTGAGAATGAATTTACAAAATTGAACAGCAACCTCCGCGTTGCTGCGCGTCACCCAACGTCATAAAGAGTTGCGCTATGGTGGACCGTTCCACCAAAATCTGTAAATCTGTTGGCTATGTAAGAAAGAAATTGCTTCTGCGGACCTCATAACCGATGAGTTTGGGTTTGCTTGCCACAAGGAATGCTAGACAACCCACTCTCAGGCCGCTAAAACTCCGCCCAGAGAAAGATCCGCATAGAAGACAATAGTTTAGTGGTTCTGCACAACAATCTGTAAGAGTGCGCATTCTACGCGGCTTTCTGAAAAGCGACGAATTCGGTCTTTGTGGCAGCCAAGCGCTGCGCC
>JGI12635J15846_10002192_pt1 | contig 17103 bp, 17 predicted proteins | sample BlaSpr_A8_OM2_M2_FD_15846 | JGI IMG/M metagenome (IMG submission 15846) | reverse complement strand
TACGGCTCGCGCGGTTATGTCACGGCGACCATCAAGGCAGATGCGGTATTTGACGATGACGCCGGCACGGTGAGCTATCACCTTGTGGTCACGGAGGGGCCGGTCTATCACATGGGAGAGCTGGAATTCCGGGGCATCGACAATAACCTGACTGCCAAGCTCCGCGCCGCGTGGAAGATTCGTCCGGGCGATGTTTACGACTCGACGTATCTCAAGGAATTCCTGCCGCAGGCGAGGAAGTTGTTGCCCGTCAGCATTGACTGGGAGGTTTCGCCGCACGTTACGGCCATCGCCCGCGAGAATATCGTCGACGTGGATTTGCAATATACGGCCAGGGCGCCCCAATGAAACGACATCGAGCTGGCGCGGAAGTTTGTTACTTCTAACATTTCTAATCGTGGCTGGGAATAAACTGGACGTGGCGACGGCTGCGTTGCGCGGGTGTTATGGCCGAACCAGAAAAGCTGACGAGGAAAAACTCAGGAGAGCACGAATGAATCGAAGTTCGAGGCGGTTCCAATGGCTGATGGCGGTTATTTTTTCTGCAATCACTTCTCTTAGTCTCTTTGCCGCAGCGGGCAAGCAGACCTTCACCGGCGAAGTGGGAGACGCCATGTGCGGCAGAAAGCATATGGAAGGCGAGACGGCAGCGGAGTGTACCCGCGCCTGCGTAGAGCATGGATCCAAGTTTGCCCTGGTTGTAGGCGACAAGATCTATACTCTCGAAACCGATAACAAAGCTGCACTGGCGACTCTGGATCAGCAGGCCGGTAAGATGGCCACCGTCACCGGCACTTTGGACGGCGATACCATCGTGCTCAGTTCGGTCACAGCGAAGTAAGGGGATTACTCGCCCAAGCGGCTCTTGTTCGGAAAACCGGAAACAAAAACTCTATTGCACGATTGCCTCGCGATTGTGATACATTGAGTCGCGTTTTGCCCGGGGCCCTCCCCCCAAGAGACCGGGCGCAAAGGCGGGGCCGCGCCAGCGGCTTCCGCTTTTTTCCCTCTTTTTTCGCGCCTGGGATAAATTCACACTTTCTTTACAAACCATTGTGTTAAATTGTGCATTCTTACCCTCATATTTTGCTTGCCGGAGGCTATAGCGTTGGGCAAAGACATGGTTCCCAAGCGGATGTTCTTCACCAAGGGAGTCGGGAAGCACCGCGAGCGGTTAACATCCTTCGAGTTGGCCTTGCGCGATGCCGGGATCGCCGCGCAGAATCTGGTTCGCGTCTCTTCCATCTTTCCGCCGAACTGCAAGATGCTGGCCCGCAAAGAGGGCGTGAAGTACCTCAGTCCGGGTGAGGTCGTCTTCGCCGTGGTGGCGGAAAACTCCACCCACGAAGCGCACCGACTGCTGGCTTCCTCGATCGGTGTGGCCATTCCGGCCGATAAAAATACCTACGGGTATCTAAGTGAGCATCACTCCTTCGGTGAGACCGAAGACGCCGCCGGGGAATACGCCGAAGAGCTCGCCGCCGAGATGCTGGCTACCACGTTGAACGTGGAGTTCGATCCCGACCGCTCTTGGGACGAGAAAAAGCAGATCTACCGGCTATCGAATAAGATCGTGCGTACGGCGAACGTGACACAGTCGGCTATGGGGGATAAGCGCGGGCTGTGGACGACCGTGATTGCTTCGGCGGTGCTCATTTTTGATTAGGGTGGAACTCTGTCGGCGTCGTACGCGTATAACCGGAGTGCGACTATTGGTGGTGGAAGAGCGGCGTAAGCTTCAAGAATCGGCGCGGGACTTGGCTTGTGCAGCAGGTGGCCGGTGAAGCGCCGGGCTTTCCTAAAGGGCGCAGGCGTAGCGACCATCGCAGTTGTGGGCGGCGGCGTCTGGCGCGCCTGCGATCAGGGTGTCTTCAGTATCGGCCAAGGTCCGGCCTACCAACCCTGGAAAGACTGGCGCAACGCCAGCGGCAGTCCCCTTGCGCTGGTACGCGCCGCCATCCTGGCCGCCAGCCCTCACAACACGCAGCCCTGGCTCTTCAAGATTTCCCATTCAGCAATCGAGCTGCACATTGACCCCAGCAGAAATGTGGGTGCGCTCGATCCTTACCTGCGTGAAGAACACATCGGTATGGGCTGCGCTCTGGAGAATCTCATGCTCGCCGCCCCCGCCAACGGTTACGCAGCGACGGCCACGCTCTTACCGGGAAAACTCGGTACCATTCCCATCAACCCCAAGCCACAACTCATCGCCCGGGTAGCCTTCGTGCCCGCCAGGAGTGAGCCAAGCGATCTCTATAACGCCATCCCTCACCGTCATACCAATCGTGCCGCGTACGATCCGCACCAGCCACTTCCACCGGATTTCGTCGAGGCCCTCGGGCATCTCTCCGGCGACGATGCCGACGTAAAACTATTTCTATTTACCGCCGAGGCTGACCGGAAACAAATCGTAGATACCAGCTCCACTGCGAACAGTGAAATCTATTCTGACCCAGCTGTGCGGCAAGCCAGCGACCGCTGGGTTCGATTGAACTGGGGCGAGGTGCAGAAGCGCTGCGATGGCCTGACAATCGACGCCTTCGGTCTGCCCCCGGTCGCCGACGCGGTGGCTAAGATGATGACACCAGGAATGCTGGCATGGGCGGCGTCAAGAGGCGAGAAGAATGGCTATTCGAAGTTGATGCTCAGTGCGCCGCTTATTGGCTTCATCGCGGCGCGCGACCGCTATGATCGGGAGCAGTGCCTAAAGGCAGGCCGGGTGTGGCAACGCGCCCACCTGCTGGCAACCAGCCGTGGCATCGCTGCACGACCCTGTAACGAGGCGGTCGAAATGGTGGACCATGAGCGGGCCCATGACAAACCGCCCGCCCGTCTCCCCCTACTTCAGGAAATTATGGGCGACTCCGCATGGCAGCCAACCTTTGTGTTTTATATGGGTTACGCTAGTTGGCCCGCTCATGCCAGCCCTCGTCGGCCCGTCGAAGCTGCGGTCGCTTAAAGGGCGCGGCCTCGGGAAAGCCCGTCTATGTTACACTTATACTTTAGTAACCGTTCGCCCTCCCCGGTGTAACCTTTTATTAACAGCATTCCCGTATCATAGAAATGTTAGAGAACACCTTTTTAGACCCAAGGAGTAGTTGTGGACAGCGATACCCGTAGACAGAAACAGCAAGCATTGATGACCGAGTTGATCGAGAGAAAGATCCGGCTGCACGCGCAACATATTTACGACCAGCGCGGACAGGCCGAAGGCCTCGCGCTGCAGGATTGGGTGGAGGCGGAGTCGCAAGTGCTGGAAAACAGCATTTTGGCGCCGCTTTATCGCAGGAGCCGCGCCGAGAATCCTGCATCTGAGGAGTTCGAAAACTCGGACAATAGGCGGTTCGAAGAAACCAATTCGTGCTGCTCCGAGGCCGGAGCTTAGCCAGTCCGGCCTCAAGCCCACGGAGGCCCTATTTCCGCGCCATAGCCGTTTTCGTCTTAGTCGTCTTACTTCCCTTCTTATCCAGCCTCTCCAGCACAGCGGCCACAATCAGAGGCAAGCCAACCGTGGCGTCCACGAAGACCTCTCCAAATCTCCCGCCCTCAGCCGGAGGCACGAACTTGCCCCAGGAAACCGCCTCACTGTAGGGACTGCCTGACAATCCGCCCCAGTAGACCGGTTCGGGACAAATCCGCAGGCCATAGTGATAGCGCTTCAGGGCGACGTTCTCGCCCAGCCGCCGGTGCCGCAATTCGCAGAACGGACCAAACTGCTGCGACCAGTTACGCGGCACTCCGCCACCGATGGTCATGATGCCAAGCTTTTTTTGCCGCAACAGCGTAGCCGCAAAGTGTTCCAGGTCTTCAAAGGGATCGAATCGAATCTTGTGCCTGCCGGTTGATTCCCGCAGCCGATTGTTCAGTGCCGTGTCCAAGCCCATCTCGGAGTCGCTGAATGCGGGAACGAATACCGGGACGCCCATGGCATGCGCCGACTTCAGAATCCCCCGCTGATCGCCGGCTGTCCTCGCCAGGTAGGCGCCGATAGCGTGATTCAGCTTGTAGGAGCACATCACCTCGTTGTGGTCCCAACCCTCCAGCACAGCAGACATCACTTCTTCTACGTCGTCCAGGTTCTGCTCAGGCTCGAGGGTGTCGTAGACGCGGTTGTAACCCTGCTCGTAGAGTTCCTCGTCGGAGACTTCGGGATTGTGGCGGAAGTGGGCGCGTCCGGTCGCCTCGACCAAGCCATGCGCCATAAGCGCACCCGTGGAAACGACGGCATTGACGATGCCGCGATCGATCAACTCGGTTACGATGAGGCCCTGCTTGGCGACCGTCATCGCGCCCGAGAGCGTCATCACGACAAAGCAATCCTCGTCACGAGCCATTGCCTCAAGCACGTCGGCGGCCTCGCCCAGCTGGCGGCCGGTAAAAGCCGTCTTAGACATGCCCCGCACCAGATCGTCGATCGACTTCACCTTGGCGAGATCGAGCGGCTCCAGCGGGATCAGTTTGTCTTCGATCGGATTGTGCAGACGACGGTCGACTCCGTCCCCAGCGTGTCCGGCATGGCCAGTATTCCCATGCGCTTTTCCCCCAGAATGCCCGTGATGATTGCTCTGTTTCAAGATGATGCCTCCAAGCTCAATCCAAATACCCCGACTCTCTACTTTACAGGAACCATGTAAGAGGATGCCATGCGCGAGCGATGCGAGCGATCGCTTTCATTCTCGCTTTGCGTTCATTGCCTGAGATTGTGGCTTGCACTCTTCCCTTGAGATGAAATTCGACTTCGACCGCCAGATCCATGGGCACGGGCTGGCCGTCCTGAGTGGCGGGAGAGAACTTCCAGGTCTTCAGCGCCTCGATGGCTTTCTCGTCCAGGCCCTTTGCCCAGACTCTTAATGATGTGAATGTCCGTGGGCAGGCCGTCGACGCCGACGGTGAATCCGAGCGTGCGGGTGCCTTGATACTTGGCGTCGCGGGCTTCTTTGGAGAATTCCGGCTTGTTCTCTCCCGCAGGATTGTCCTGGTCCGCGGCCTTAAAATTCCAGTTCATTGGCTTGCGAGTAATCTTGCGGCACTCCCCACCCCATCTCGTAGAGCAAGCCAAGATTCGCTTCGGCCAGCGCATGGCCGTGCGCCGCCGCTTTGGAATACCACTTGATCGCTTCGGTGTAATCCTGCAGCACGCCCCAACCGTTTTTGTAGAGCCATCCAAAGTATTGTTTTACGCTTGGGGGCTATTTTTGTCCGCTGCTTTACGGTAGAGGCTCATTGCCTCGGAATAGTCTTGCGGTAGCCCGCAGCGGTTCTGGTATATCCACCCTAAATTCACCTGCGCGTTGGCATCGCCGTGATCGGCAGCCTTGCGGCAGCGGCGCATCGACTCCGAGTCGTATCGTAGGTTCGAGCATAGGTAGCTGACTGCGACCGGGGCTCTCGGCGCGGAGGATTGGGAGGCAGGAAGGCCTTGAGCGTGGGCTTCAGCGCTCAGGACCAGCGGGCAGCCGAGGAGGCAGAGCTTTATTTTCATCTTTGGTCTATTGCCCTTCCTCTAAGGGGCTGGCCCAGCCAAGATTTTCCTGCACCCCACCGCGAAACGGGATGCCCACCCGTAGCGTTTTCACGGGTGGCCTGCGGTGCCGAGGGCATCAAGAGATTTTGCGGATGTGAAGCCCAGCTTTTTAGAATTTGTTAACCAGCACGGGACCGGGGCTCGTTAAAGGCGTAGTGGCGAAAGCTGCTCCCCGACCACTGCTGTGGTTCCACAACCTGGCCGCGCACCACGGCATTGCGTTCCATGTGGTGCAATTTTTCGATGTGCGTCTCTTCCGTAAAGACGACAAAGTCGTTGAAGAAGCCCTGCCAAACGCGTCCCTCCGCCAAGCCTAGGATTTGGATGTGACGAGCGAACATTGCGCCGGCTGCACCTTTGCCCACCCGTGAAAATGCCGCGCTGAGACATTCGTGTCGGGGTTGAGCAACCGCAAAACTCCTCCCGCTTCCCGATGCTATATTGATCCTTCGTTCATCTAACGACGAGGAGCGAACAAGTTGCCCCCTGACAAATTTCGTGTGGCCCTGATCCAAATGTCTTGCGGGCCCGAACCTGAACAAAATTTGGCAAAAGCTCTGGAATGCGTCGCCGACGCTGCCGGGCGCGGCGCGCAGGTGGTCTGCCTGCCCGAACTTTTCCAGACGCAATATTTCTGCCAGCGCGAGGATCATTCGCTGTTTGACCTGGCCGAGCCAATTCCCGGGCCTGCCAGCGAGAAGCTTGCTGCCGCGGCCTGGCAGCACGGCGTGGTGCTGATTGCGTCCTTGTTTGAGAAGCGAGCGCCGGGCCTTTATCACAATACCGCCGCCATCTTCGATTCCAACGGATCGCTCAGCGGACTTTACCGGAAAATGCACATCCCGGATGATCCGCTCTATTACGAAAAATTTTATTTCACACCCGGCGATCTGGGATTTCGCGCGCTGGACACCAGCGCTGGACGAATCGGAACGCTCGTCTGCTGGGATCAGTGGTTCCCGGAGGGCGCACGGCTCACCGCGCTGCAAGGGGCGTCCGTGCTTTTCTATCCCACGGCGATCGGCTGGCATCCGGCGGAGAAGGCCGAGTTTGGCGTGGCGCAGCACGACGCGTGGCGGACGATTCAGCGTGCCCACGCCATCGCGAACGGGGTTTACGTCGCGGTGGTGAATCGCGCGGGATTCGAAACGGGCAATGTGCGCGGCAAGTCCACGCCCGGACAGGGATTGGAATTCTGGGGCGCGTCGTTCTTTTGCGATCCATTTGGGCGCGTCCTAGCCGAAGCCTCTCACGACCGCGAGGAAATTTTGATGGGCGATGTGGACCTGAAGGCTCTCGAGGACATTCGCCGCAATTGGCCGTTCCTGCGCGACCGACGGATTGATGCTTACGCGCCGATTTCGAATCGCTTGCTGGATGGTCGTTAAGCACCAATCGTGAAAATACCTCTGCGCCATCATTCAAGTAATACTTTAGCTGTGGCTGCGGCGCCGCATTCGCCCGCCGCTCTCGGTTACCGCATGCCTGCTGAATGGGAGGCGCATGGCGCGACTTGGCTGGCATGGCCGCATCATCATGGCGACTGGCCGGGAAAGTTTGAACCCGTCCCCTGGGTTTATGCCGAGATCGTTCGCAACCTGGCGCGGCACGAGCGGGTTGAGTTGATTGTTAAGGATGCTGTGGCGGAACGCCAGGCTCGCAAGATGCTCGACAGGGCGAATGCGGTTTCGGCGAATGTCAGGTTTCATCGCTGGCCTACGAATCGCGGGTGGCTGCGAGACTCGGGATGCATTTTCGTTGTGCCGGCCGAGCCGAGCTTTGTCCGGCCGGACAACCCCTTCGACTCCGCTCAGAGCAAGCTTGGGCGGCTGTCCACACATGGGCCGTTGGCGGTTAAGTTTCGTTTTAATGCCTGGGCTAAGTATTCCAACTGGGGGCACGATGAAAAGATCGGACCCTTGATGGCGGACGCCGCTGGCGCGCGGGAAATCCGGCCGCTATACGACAACACTCGCGTCGTGCTGGAAGGCGGATCGATCGACGTCAACGGAAAAGGTACGCTGCTCACTACCGAAGAATGTCTGCTCAGCCAAGTGCAGCAACGCAATCCTGGCATGACGCGCAAGGATTACGAGACAATTTTTGGCGAGTATCTTAGGGCGCCGCATGTGATCTGGCTCGGACGCGGCGTTTACGGCGATGACACTCACGGGCATGTTGACGATCTTGCGCGTTTTGTCGCGCCCGATACCGTCGTGACTATGGTTGAGAACAATCCGCGAGAGGTGAATCACAAGCCGCTGCGCGGCAATCTACGACGGCTGCATGCCGCGCGAGATCAGGCGGGTAAGGCGCTGAATATCGTCGAGCTGCCCATGCCTGGCCCAGTCGTTTTCGAGAAGCGCGGCCTCCCTGCCAGCTATGCCAACTTTTACATCGCGAACGGTATTGTGCTTGTGCCTGTCTTTAACGATCCCAACGACCGCATCGCTTTGAACACGCTGGCAGGGCTGTTCCCCACGCGAGAAATCGTTCCCATTTATTCTGGCGACCTGATCTGGGGCTTCGGCGCCTTGCATTGCATGACGCAACAGCAGCCCGCTGGTTCGTCTCACGGTCGAGCGCTGTCATCCCGATGACGCTTTCCTTGCGAACTGAGGGACCGCTGGGAGCATCGGTGCACCGGCCAAATGCATAGGTCCTTCGTTGGTCTTCACGCCTCAGGATGACAAGTGTATCTGTGGTAGATTGCATAGGTTCCATCGCTCATGCCTGAGATGACGACAAGCCGCCTGGAGGCTTTTAGCGACGGCGTGATCGCCATCATCATTACGATCATGGTGCTTGAGCTACGCGCGCCGGCTGAACCGACGGGGGCGGACCTGCTCAAAATTACGCCGGAGTTTCTTACCTACGCGCTCAGTTTTCTAGTCGTTGCCATCATCTGGGTCAACCATCATCCGCTTATTCACGCCGCGCGAGTTCCNACCAGCCGCCTTTTGTGGTCGAATCTTTACTTGCTTTTCTGGATGTCGTTCGTGCCATTCGTCACCGAGTTCCTGGGGCGAGACTACCGCGAACCGCTGGCAGTGGCGCTTTACGGCCTCGATCTTTTCTTGTGTACGGCGGGATTTTATTTTCTACGCGTGGAGTTGATCCGCCAGAGCCGGGATGACATGGCGTTGGTGAAATACCACAAGGGTATTCAGCGCAAGAATGCTTTTGCCGCAGTCCTATATTTGATCTCGGTTCCTCTGGCGTTCGCTACGATCTACGCATCGTTCTGTATTTTTCTTCTGCTGCCTGCAATGTATTTTCTGCCGGAACGGCGATTCTCGAGCAAATAGAGTAACGGAAGTAGAGTTCCGCAACCGTCCTGCCTCGGACAGCCTCGTCGTCCGTTCTTTGCGGAGTAAACCCTTCAGCGAACAATTGAATCGTATTCAGCTGCGTTTTATACTGGCGAAGATTTGGTTATTCCCACAATAGCGAGGATGATTGAATGAATGGACTTAGAGTTTTCGCGTTAGTTGCCATTGCTGGAATCTGCTTCGCAATGTCCACGCCTAAAGCACAGGCTCAGGTAGCGGTCACGGTCGGAGTTGCTCCGGAGTGTCCGTATGGATACTACGATGTTCCTCCCTACGACTGTGCTCCGTACGGCTACTACGGTCAGGAGTGGTTTACCGGCGGGGTCTTTATTGGCGCTGGTCCGTGGTTTCATGGTCCTGAAGGATTTCGCGGCCACGTAAATAACCATTTCCATCCGGAGCATGGCTATACCGGCCCACGGCCAAACCATGGGGATAAGCCCGAGCCAGGAAAACGTCTCGACAAGATTTCCCACTTCAAAGGCAATGAAGTGCGGGATGGGCGCGGTCACGTTGGCGAGAAACGCTAACGCTTTCCTAGAAGTCGAACCCTGATGAAGTTGCCGTGGCAGCGAGCGAGGAAACGCTTGCTGCCACGCCGCGTTTGCAGGCATTTCGTTTGCTAAGGTAAAGTCGGTTCGGTTATCAATTCCCTCATTGGTAGGCTGCCACCGCCGCATCTTCTGCCTCATAATCAAACTGCGCCCCGAACGCGACGGCTGGTGGATTATCGCGCTCCCAGCGAATCGTCCGCTGGATCGCCTCCTCAATCGCTACCGGTTCCTCGTACCCCAGTTCGTGACGAATACGCGTCGAACTCGCCGACCAATGCTGCGCAGCGTTGCCGGGCTTTAGCAGGTGTTGCGGCGTACGCTCCACCGGCAGGACGATGAACTTCCCTTCCCATTGCATTTCTCCGGCGATTTTCCGCGCCCATTCCAGTTCGCTGAACGGCGGCTCCTCGCAGACATTATAGATGCGGCGCGCGGCGCGATCATCTATAGCAACGAGTACGATGGCCGCAGCCACGTTCTCCACGTAGCCCCGCGGCGAGCGCCAGGCAGCCTGCGTCTCGGGGAAAATGATGTGGCGCCGTTTGTCGGCGATACGTTTCACCACGGGATAAAAACGATGCAGCGGATCGCCAGGGCCATACACCATGGGCAACCGAAGCACCGTGCCGGGAAGTTCAGGGTCATTCATCACCACGCGTTCCGCCGGGATCTTGTCGTAATCGTCCGTGACCCAGGAGAAAATCTTGCGCAAGAACTGCACATTCTCTGGCGGGTAGGGATGCAGGTTGCGTCGCAGTTCAGACTCTTCCGTGAGCGGCACGTCCTGCAGCGGACCCGTTTCCGTGCCATGCGAGAGGCCCACTGCGCGATACACGTCGATGCTGCTAAGCATGACGACGCGTCGCGCCACGCCACGAAAGACGTTCATCAATTCTTCCACCTGCGGAGCCGAGCTGACGACGAAGTCGATCACGACATCGGGAGCAAACTTCTTCAGTTCTCCAGAGCTGGCGTTGAGCTGGTTGCGGTCGCCCCGAATCTCACCCACGCCCTTGGGCACGGCAGTCGTGCCGCGATGAAATACAGATACAGAGTGCCCTTGCTGCAACCGCGCAGCAACGAACCGCCCGATGAAGCCATTTCCGCCAATTAGGAGGATGCGCATGAACTCTCACATCATGCAAGAAAAACGCTTTCGATACCAGAGCCGCATTAACAACTTGCAGGCCCCCGGGCCCGCAAGTTCTTACAGTCGAACACGTGTTCTGTATTCTTACTCAGGAAGAAAGGCGCGCGAATGAGGATAAGCGGCCGAGAGAGAACTACTTCTTATATTCCGTTGGCACCGGACCTTTTTCCAGCGTCTTCCGGTCCCAGATCCAGCCTTCGCGGGTGTAGCTGGCGAGTTCGAAATCCTGGGTGAGTTCGAGCGCGTCCACGGGACAGGCGTCCTCGCAAAGTCCGCAGAACATGCAGCGGCTCAGGTCATAGGTGAAGTTGGTGAGTTCCTTGCGGCGGGTGTGCTCGTTGCGCGCGCTGGAGACCACAATCAGATTTTCCGGGCAGGCCAGGGCGCACAGGTCGCAGGCAATGCACATGGTCTCGTCGGTATCGGGGTTTACGTTGAGCCGCGGCGCACCGCGGTAGCGTTCCGCTACTTGCGGCCGCTCCATGGGATATTGCTCGGTATAAATTTCCTTGGGATCCTGATAACGAAAGGTAACCTTCAATCCTTGAAGAAGGTCGATGAGAAAAACTTTGCGGAGCAGGCTCGGCATCCCCATAACGAAGTAAGCATATCACCGAGCTGTTGCCGGGTGCCAGTAGCCCTTTTCCCCGGTGAACGGAACTTTTGCGGCCGGGCTTGCGTACTTTAAAAGCAGAGGTTGTTATGCGAGCCTATCTCGCCAAATTGACACCGAATGTCCGAATGCTGCTGGCTATACCGTTGATCGCCTTGGCATATCCAGTGCTGATGATCCTGGTGCCTGCGCTGGTTCGAGCCTTAATGCCCGACGTGGTGCGCTCGGTGCTGAGCTTGATCTGATATCTCTTGGCGGGCCAGAACTTTTCCCTGCGACTAGGGCGACGGACTGCTCCGTCAGATTTTTATGCCGCTTTTGACCGGCACCACCGCGATCCGCTGCGCCGGCGAGTTTACGATTGCGGCGGCCATCAAACCGACGAACAGGAATCCGACTACAACGATAGCGATGCTGGCAATGGTGTAGCTCAGGGGAAAGCGGTACCAGTTCCAATATTCCACGTTGAGCATAAGACCTACAGTCACCCCGAGCAGCGTGACGAAGCCAACTCTTGAGAGGTACCCAGTCAGTCCGGAAGCCAGCGAGAGCAGGTAAGCCGCGAACAGCGCCAGCACGATATCCAAGATGAACTCGTTCACCAGTTGACCGGTCATCGACCCACCCGCCCCGGTGGTACGGTAGATCATCATGCCGTAGGGGCCGCCGACGTTCTCCGGCGCCACCTTTCCTGAAGCGTCCGCTTGAGGGAAGAGGTAGAAGCCCGATTGCGCATCCGACATTTTCAGCGCGGCCATGACCGGTTGTGGTTGTTGCAGATTCTGGACGCCCACCCGCCCCAGACCCAGAACGGTGTGCGCCAGTCCGCCCCACAGAAACAAAGCAAGTCCGCCCAAAAAACCAGCCAACAAAATTTGTTTTGCCATGGGGTTCTCCTCTGGGGAGGCCTATTATGTCCGAAGTTGGTGCAGTTGGAAAGCTCGATCGCGCTCGATGCGCTCGATCGCGCTGGACGCTGCCATGGGCCTGTGCTATCAAGAACACGGAACCAATACTACGCCCGACATCACGCCCAACGACGATGAGCTATGGATGGAAGAATCCCTTCGCGCCGCGCAGCGCGCGCTGGCAGGCGGCGAAGTGCCTGTGGGCGCAGTGGTGGTTTGCGGCGGCAAAATTATCGGCCGCGGATGGAACCGAAACATCGGCGACCACGATCCCACGGCCCATGCGGAGATCGTGGCCTTGCGCGAGGCCGGAGCTACCGTCGGTAACCATCGTCTAGCGGACTGCGATCTGTTTGTTACCATTGAGCCGTGCGCGATGTGCGCCGGGGCGATGATGCATGCGCGGATTAAGCGCCTGGTTTATGGCGCAGACGATACCAAGGCGGGCGCCGTACAATCCGTGATGCAGGTGTTGAATCATCCCCAACTGAACCATCGCATGAAGGTTCGCGGCGGCGTGCTGGCGGGACGTTGCGCGGAGTTGCTGCAGGAGTTTTTTAGAAGCCGCCGCTAGTTCTTCTGGTCATTCTGAAGAAAGCAAGCCGAAGGCGCGAGAACTTTGGGTTTCTGCCACCACTTCCATCGTTCACCCGATCAAGCTCGGTACAGAGCATACTCGCCAGTATCAAGCCCTGCTCTTCACTCAATGGACGTTAGCACCGAACCCCATGCCGCAGGGACTGGCAGCTCCGCGCTTCTTTTACGCCCAGTCTCAAAACGAGGACGGTGGAATCAAAAACGAGGCGGACCAAAAGCGGTCCGCCTCAACTCAGAGCATCTAGCTAAACATATTCAGCCAATTAGAAAACGAACTTTCCTTCCAACTCGATCACTCTTGGTGAAGCGTCTGCGCCTAGACCGGAACCATAAATGGTTGTGGGCTGGCTAACAGTCGAGGTGATCTGTCCGAACTGCGCGCTGTCCACATTGGTGTTCGGGAAGGCAAAGTTCGGATGATTGAAGAAATTGAAGAATCTCGCGCCAATCGAGAACTCAGCGTGCTCCCACTTCGGTATCGCAAAGCCCTTCTCCACGTTGAAGTCAGTGTCGAAGTAGCCTGGGCCGCGAAACTGGTTACGGTGTTGATTTCCGAAATTATTTGTTGGATCGGCGAAGTTCGCAGCGTTGTAGCATGGATTGCCCAACTGTGCGGCGGAGTTGCCGCAACTGATGTTGGGGGAACCCATCACGTTCGCGAGCACCGCCGTATCCGTGGCGGGACTGGTACTGCCGAACAATCCGTTTTGCAGATTGGTTGTAACGTTGCTGCTAAAGATCGAGTACGGGAAGCCCGTGTGCTTGAAAATCGTACCCGAAAATGTCCAGCCCTTCACCAGCGCATTCGGACCGCGGCTGGTGAGATGGCGGATACCGTCACTCCAGACATAGTTCATGACGAACGATTGCCGGATGTCATAGTCGGCATTGCCATAGTTGAGCTGCCGAATATTGAATGGATTTAAGGGCGTAACGACATCAACATTGCTGACCGTGTTTACGCCGAAGGGGCTCAAGGAATTGTTAGAGATTTCATCCAGGGCGTGACTATAGGTATAGGATGCCTGGAACTGGAATCCCCCAGTGAAGTTGTGCATGGCAGTGAGCGTGAGACCGTCATAGTTCGAGTTGCCGACGTTTTGTGTCTGTGCCACCACTCCAAATTCAGCGTTTGGCTGGGTGAGAGGCAGCCCGCCAAACGGAGTGCCGGTGGGACTAAAAGCATTTAAGGCTGGATTGGTAATTTCCTCATGTTCACCGTGATTGCCGACGTATTTGGCGCTCACCGTGGTGTGCCAACCCAGAGCCTGCTGTATTTCCAGGTCATACTCGTTATAACGCGGGATCTGCACTCTGCCAGGGTTGAAAAAATTGAAGGCCGGCACCGCGCCGCCATTGGCAAAGTTGGCGCGGAAAGAGGCGTTAGCTGCGGTCTCCTGGGCGTTCAGGTTTCCTGCCGTCCCCGGCGAGATCGGGGCGTTAAAGAGAACGAACGACGGATCGTTCGGCGCGTTGGTCAGGATGTCATCGATCCCACCCGTAGGAATGGCATCGCTGAAGATGCCGAATCCGCCCCGAACAACGGTATTCTTGGCCCCGAACGGGGACCACGCGAAACCCACCTTAGGCTCGTACACCACAGAACTTACCGACGGAAATGCGGTATGCTCTCCGGTGGTTAGAGCTTGATTCACTGGCGCTGCCGGATTCAGATCCTGGAACGGCTCTGACAAGCTCTGGAAGCAACCGGTTTGGCAGACGGGGTTCGACAAGTGGTCAAAACGCATACTCAAGGTCAGCTTTAAGTTCGGGGTGACCTTCACTTCATCCGACACATACCATCCGAGCTGATAGAGCGCGATCGGCACATTTGTGTTCAGAGGAAAGTTCTGAGAAGCTAGATTTCCCGTGCTGTTTGCAGGATCGGTAGGAGCCACGCCTCCGAACGCAAAATCGTTCAGCGTGGCCTCCTCATTCAGCGGAATAACTCCGGTGAAATTGTGATCGCTAACATCGTCACGCCGGTAGTTAACTCCTAATTTGAAGTCGTGCCTCCCGCGAGTCCAACTGAAGTCATCCACAATTCCATATTGGGTGACGCTTCTGCCCTGCGGGAAGCCGGTGCCCTCATTGTTCAGCGGGAACAGTGAACCGTCTGCGAATGAGACCGTCTCAGGAAGAGTCTGAAGTTCCGCGGCCGAGTTCACTATGGTAAACAGTGCGCTATACCACTGCATGGAAGCGACAAAGTTGTTCACCTTATTGGTTCCGAAGGTATGAGTCTCGCTCAACTGGGTTTGCCACTCCGGCTGCGCGCTGTGGGCATCGAAATCGGGATTTATAGGATCCGTGTAGGTGGCCTGTTGGCCGCTTTCGTGTTGCACCCGGAGGAAGAGTTTGTCATTGCTGCCGATGACCTGGTCATAGCGACCCACGATCAGGTAGTCATTGGTGGCCTGAGACGTCCCGCCTTCGAGTTGCAGAGCGCAAGGATTAGTAGCTCCAAATGCTGTGCCCGCAATCGTCGTGACATTGGAGCAACCGCCACCTGGGAGGGTATTTTGCGCGCCTGCTGCTCCCGGCGTCGCATTCCAAATGCCGAACAGTTGATTGTAAAACGGCACAGACGAGGGGCTAACCGTATTCAAATTGGCAATTACTGCATTCTGAAACTGCTGACTTGGCAGGTTAACCGAAAATAGCGACGGGATCAGCAGGCGAATGCCTTCATAGTCAACAAAGAAGAACGATTTATTCTTAATGATCGGTCCACCAAACGAAGTCGCATACTGATTGGCATTTACGAATGGACGCGGGTCGATCTCGCTTCCAGCAACACCGTTAGCCTGATTCCGGAAAAAGTTGTTGGAATTCAATGCCCGGCCGTTCCACCAATACTCGGCATTCCCGTGGAAAGAATTGGAGCCAGATTTGGAGATGTAGTTAATGTTCGCTCCCGCCAGTCCACCGTATTGCCCACTGTACCCATTGGTTACTACGCTGGCTTCCTCTACGTCGTTCAGTCCGAGGGTGAGATTGGTAGCACCGGTATTATTGATATTGAAGTATGGATCGTTGTCATTGGCGCCGTCGTAGCTGAACACGTTGGAATTCGACGGCAAACCATTAAACTCGTAGTTTCCTCCGCCAAATGTGGCCCCGCCGGTGGTGTTCATCACCACTCCTGGCGCGGTCAGAGCTACCGCACTCAGATCGTTGCCCGGATTGGGCAAAACCGAAATTTGCCGCGCATTAAAGTTTGTTTCAAGATTGGCATCCTCGGTTTGAACGCCTGCCGCCTCCCCTGTTACCTCAATGGTTTCACTCTGGGTGGAGAGCGAAAGTTGCAGGTTTGCCGTCACACTGGACCCCAGGAGTACAGTGACCTTCCTCGTCATGGCCCTGAATCCGGAACTAGTCGCCGAAACCGAATAGTTTCCCGGTTGCACAAGTGGAAACTGATACGAGCCCTGNGGATTGGTTGTGGTGACGGCAGTCGTGCCAGTATCCACGTTCTTCAACGTGACCGAGACACCAGCCAACACCGCCGCCGACGGATCCGTCACCACTCCAGTGACGGCTCCTGTCGTCGAAGTCTGTGACCAAACACTCGAAGCAGAGATCGCCAGAAATATGAATACCCACACTGCCATTCCATATGAGTAAGCCGCGCGCGTCTTCTTTGGACCACCGGCATTGGTTTGAAATCCTACTGCTTGACTCAACATTGCTTTCACTCCATTAAATTGGCTGATGCTGAAGAACCACTGGGCATTGCAGTTCCACAGCCAACCGCCCGTGCGACAAACTGGCTTGCCGACAGGATGAATTGCAGAATGAGACAAAACAGAAACCGGGTAATACAAATTTTGGTAGCCGATGACACGGAGACTATGAACTGTGGGAGGTGGCGGGACGGTTCGAAACAGAGCGCAGAATGCGACGAGCAGGGCCCAGCAGCCCGTTCGCGCGGGCGAACACGAGCAAAGAGCTCCTGCTTAAAATATGTCTTTGAGAAGTTTTCGCAGCGATGAGCGGTTGTGGCGCCGAAGAGGGAGAGAAACCCCGGTATTCAGCGTGACGAACATGTTGCCCTCTGGGGGTAAATAAAACTCTGTCACGCGATCAAGATTTACCATTGCGTTGCGATGAACCCGCAGGAACCTTTTCGGGTCAAGCTGCGTCTGCAGCGTTTTCATGGTCCGCCGGAGCAGGTGGCAGGCGCTCCCCACGTGAAGTCGAACATAATCGCCGGACGATTGTATCCAATCAACATCTTCCACCCGGACAAGCAACATCTTGTGGTCTGATTCCACGACCAGCCTCTCCAGAAACTGCTGCTCCGGGAGGTCTTGTCGCCTACGCCCAGGGAAATGGCCAGCCGCACTCTCCGCAGGCTCGCGAGCGATTTGTGACTTGGCGGCATCGATCGCGGCGTCAAACCGGTCGGCACTAAACGGCTTG
>JGI12635J15846_10002190_pt1 | contig 17105 bp, 11 predicted proteins | sample BlaSpr_A8_OM2_M2_FD_15846 | JGI IMG/M metagenome (IMG submission 15846) | reverse complement strand
CGGGGTCGGCTCGATTAGGCAGGCATAGGGATTGTCTGCGCCAAAAAAAACAAAGGACCTCCGTGGAGCATCGGAAGTCCTTTGTTTTGTTTCTCGAATTGGTTGCGGGGGTCAGATTTGAACTGACGACCTTCGGGTTATGAGCCCGACGAGCTACCAGGCTGCTCCACCCCGCACAACGACTATAACGGTTCGTTCATCTCGCGTCAAATTTTGGCGGTCGAGCAAAAAATCAGCCGGACACACGCAGATTTGGCGAAACGATGATCGTGGGCTCTTACTTCTGCCAGCCGTTCGGACCACCCAGCGTGAATCGAATGCCGGTGCGGATCGTGAATGGCAACGACGGAAAGCCAAACGCGGCGTCGTAGTGCTGGCTGAAGAGATTCTCGATGCTTGTGTAGACCGAGATGTAGGGCTTGAATGCGTACGCCATGCTCAAATCGAACTTCTGATATGCGTACGCGAGATTCCGATTCGGCAGCAGCATGGAGTTCCCGAAGAAACCGTCTTCGAGAAACGTGCTGTCATCTCTCCGTCCAACGAGATATCCCGTGAACGCGCCGTTGAATTTCTTGCGGTTGTAGAACAGCGCGACGCTTCCGGAATGCGGAGCGATCAGAAACGGCCTCGCGCCCTCAAGCGGTGAGAACGCGCCGATCGCAATATTCGGAAAGAGCGGATTAAAAGATGGAGCTCCAAACGCCTTCGTGACGAGGCCGTCAGTGTAGGTATATTCGCCCTGGAAGAGAAATCCGTGGCCAAGGTCGATCTTGTAGTCGATCTCGGCGCCCTTTGCCCGCTGCGACGTCGCGTTGACGTAAGCGCCGCCGAAGGGCGTGCTGTTGGCAACATCCGCAGGAACACCGATCGAGATCAGATCGCCCGTACCGAGGAACGAAATCAAGTTGTAGAAATTGTTGTAATACAGCGTGACGCCCAACACGGCGCGGCCGTTGAACATTCTTTGGTCCAGTCCGAAGTCAAACGTCCGGCTTCGCTCCGGTCCAATCGGTTGAACGTTGAACTGAGAAATCTGTGCAGGAGTGAGCAGACTAATCAGCGCAGACGCCTGCTCCGACGTGCTCGCCTCCTTGATGCCCTCGCCGAAATTAAATTTCAGCTTGGTTTCGCCGAACAGGCCAACGTTCGAAGGCCGGCGCAGGTAGTACGCCATCGAGACTCGCGGTGTGGCCGCGAATCCGAAAAAGGAGTTGTGTTCGAAACCGCCGCCGAACGTCGTGAAGAAGCGATGACCGATACTTCCGTGGCCCTCGATCGAAGTGCTGTAATTGTTTCGCGTGATGTCGTCGCCGTTCTCGTGCTCGTAGCGAAAGCCGAAGACACCAGTCCAATCACCGAAAAAGTTGTATTCCGACTGCGCATAAACGGAGCGGCGTGCCTCATAGTTCGGGAAAATCATCGGATACGTGCCGGAAAAATCGAGAATCCCTTGCCCGGTAACGCCGTACCCATTGGCACCTTTGATCGTTACCACGTTCCCTAAATAGTTGGGCCCGCTGTCGAAAGGCGTGCCCGCGAATGGATCAAATGACTGGCCGGTGGGCGAGGGATTTTCAAAAACTGTGCCGAATTGGGCGTACGCGAACTGAACCGAATTGTGCCAGCGTTGTGTCGTTTGATCCTGCACGGTGACGCCACCGTAGGTATTGCGGTTGGTCTGCCAGGAGTCGTCGGGGATTCCGTACAAGTCGAGCGCGTTGGGCGAACCGAGACCGGTCGCTTCGTGACGAAACGTGGCGCGGATTCCGGTTCGCGCGTTCCATTGGTAGCCGACGTTCGCGCTCACGGTTCCGTTGTGAAAGTAATTGTTCGGCAAGCTTCCTTGCGTGTCGAATCGCGAAAACTCCGAAAAATAATCGAAGCCGTGGACGGCGCCGGCAAGCGACACGTCTTGGTGCAAAGTTCCGAAATTCCCGCCATCGACGGAATACTTGATTTCTGGAATCAGCGTCTCGCCGCGAGGAGAAGTGACGTTCACCACACTGCTCAACGCGTCGCTGCCATAGAGCACGCTGTTCGAACCACGCAGGATTTCAAGATTCCCCACGCCGTTATTCGACAACTCTGCGAAGTCGAAGGCACCGCCAATTTGATTCACCGGAATTCCATCGACCAGGACTTTGTTGAAATCCGAATTCCCTCCTCGAACAAAGAGAGAGGTTGTGCCGCCGCGTTGGCCAGTCTGGACAATCTGTGCGCCCGGCACGAGCCGAAGATTCTCGAGTACGTCGAGCTTGTTTAGCGTCTGAATCTGCTCACTGTCGATCACCGACACCGATGCGCCCTCCTGGGTTACCGGAACAGCGATTCCGGTCGCCGAAACGACGACGTTCTGTGAAAGTGGACCGATTGAGAGAGCTACCGGCGGAATCTCTGTGGTCTTGCCGGCGGAAATGTAGACCGCAGAAACAATTACTGGAGCGAATCCCTGTGCCTCGACTTCAACGTCATACCGCCCAGCGTTTGGAACACTCAGCTCAAATGTGCCGTCGGCGGTTGAGTCGGCATGGGCAACCTCGTTCGCATCCTGACGAATTACGACCTTCGCGTTCGAAACCGGCTGTCCGAGCGGATCGGTAACCTTTCCGCGGACTGCATTTTGCGATTGTGCGAATGTTGGGAAACCAATAAGGAATGCAAGTAACGCAGTAACTAGACTCCACCGAACGGCTCGCGCCAAGACTACAGACATCTGTCCTCCTTCGCCCTAGAAAGAGCGGACATGGGCTTGGCGGAACCGGTCTCCTGGCTCACGGGTTATAGCTGATCGGTTGCGCCTTCCCGCTCCTTTTGGGAGCAGTGGCTTTGTGCAACCGGAAATCCCCGCTTACAGTTGCTGGGCAGCGGCGGCTTTTCACCGCACTTCCCGAACATTCCACCAGCGTTTGTTTTGAGTGACCCTGAAACCAAAGACCTGCACGGCCTCTCCCAGTGTGAGTGCGGAAAAGCGCACGAGCCTTAACAGGCAAATCCCATCGAAGGAGACAACTACTTCAAGGACGCCGAATATCGGACGCCACTGTAATGACCTTCGCTTGATTACCTATTCCGAGAATCGGCATTGACCTTCCTTCGAGGTCAATTCGAATCGAGGTGACCTCTGTCGGTCTCCTGGCTTGCAGGTCTCCAGATCGAAGCTGCCTTCCCAGCGCAATTTGCACCAGTGGCTTGGTCGCTTCGACCCTCGCTGCTTACAGTGGCGGGGCCGCGCCGGCATTCAACCGGCTTCCCTAACAACACAGAGGCACAACGTTTATACGGCAGGCTCACACGACGGTCAAGGACGCGTAAGCGTCGACCGCGAACAGCTTCCACTTTAAGGCTCGTAATTCAGGTTAGGCCCGAGCCAACGTTCGACTTCCGCAACAGTCATTTCCTTGCGTTGACCGTAATCCGCAACTTGATCGCGACCGATTTTCCCGAGGCTGAAATAGCGCGATTCCGGATGCGCGAAATAAATACCGCTCACGCTGGAACCCGGCCACATCGCAAACGATTCGGTGATCAACATTCCGGTGTTTTTTTGAACATCGAGCAGCCGCCAGATTGTGCCCTTCTCCGTGTGATCAGGGCATGCCGGATAGCCCGGCGCGGGCCGTATGCCACGATATTTTTCGTGAATGAAATCTTCGCTGCTGAGATTTTCTGTGCGGCCGTAACCCCATTCGTCTCTCACACGTTTGTGCAGACACTCGGCAAACGCTTCAGCTAAGCGATCGGCGATCGCCTCCGCCATAATCGCGTTGTAGTCGTCGTTTTCCGCTCGGAACCGATCGCAGAATTCCTTCAGGCCGATGCCGCTCGTTACCGCGAAAGCTCCGATGTAGTCGGCCAGACCTGTTTCCTTGGGGGCAATGAAATCCGATAGCGACCGGCATGGCTCGCTTCCCTCTCGGTTCGCCTGCTGCCGCAGAAAATGAAATCGATCGCCCACCGTTTCCCGTTTGCAGTCGGTGTAAAGCTCGACGTCATCACCTACTGCATTGGCGGGAAAGAGGCCGTGAACTCCGCGCGCTGTGATCGATTTCTCTTTGATCATTCGATCCAGCAGGGCGCTGCCGTCCGCGAACAGTTTGCGCGCCTCAACGCCGCGCTCACCTTCGTCCAGAATCCGAGGGTAGACACCCTTCAGCCCCCACGTATGAAAAAACGGCGTCCAGTCGATGAACTCTCGCAACGTCGCCAGCGGAAAATCGTCGAGTACGCGAACTCCCGTAAATGCCGGGACCGCCAAATCTTCGGTACGCCATTGGATCGGTGTCCGTCGGGAACGCGCGACCTCGAGCGAGACCACCGGCTGGCGCGGCGCAGCGTGAGTCTTGCGCACCGTTTCGTACTCGGCGCGATGCTGCGCCACAAACCCCGCTTTGCTTTCGTCACTCAGCAGACTCGAAGCCACGGGCACCGCTCGGCTCGCNTCCAAAACATGCACGACGGGCTCGCTGTATTGCGGCGCAATCTTGACAGCCGTGTGTGCGCGGCTTGTCGTCGCCCCACCGATGAGCAGCGGCAACTTGAAGCCTTGCCGCTCCATTTCACGCGCCACGTGTACCATCTCGTCGAGCGATGGCGTGATTAGTCCGCTGAGTCCGATCAAGTCGGCTCTCTCCGCTTTAGCGCGTTCGAGAATTCGCTCGCACGGCACCATCACGCCGAGGTCGATCACGTCGTAATTGTTGCAGGCCAAAACGACCCCAACGATATTTTTGCCGATGTCGTGCACGTCGCCTTTGACAGTCGCCAGTATGATCTTTCCCTGCGCCTTCACCGTCTGACCGGCGGCACTCATCGCCGCTTTCTCCGCCTCCATGAACGGCGTCAGATGCGCGACCGCCTTCTTCATCACACGCGCCGACTTCACGACCTGCGGCAGAAACATCTTCCCCGCGCCAAACAAGTCACCGACGACNCTCATGCCCGCCATCAGCGGCCCTTCGATGACTAACAGCGGCCGCCCAAGCTTAACGCGCGCTTCTTCAGCGTCCTGCTCGATGTATGTGTCGATTCCTTTTACCAATGCATGCGAAAGGCGCTCTTCGACCGTCCCATTGCGCCACTCTTCCGTTTTCTTCTCGGCAGCTACCGCGCCAGCGCCTTTTAGCGTCTCGCCGAATTCCACCAATCGCTCAGTCGCATCCGGCCGGCGATTAAGCAGCACATCCTCAACGAGCTGTTTCAGTTCCGGCTCGATCTCCTCATAAACCTCGAGCATGCCTGCGTTGACGATGCCCATATCCATGCCCGCGGCGATTGCGTGATACAAGAATGCCGAGTGCATCGCTTCGCGAACCTTGTTGTTGCCTCGAAAACTAAACGAAATGTTCGAAACGCCGCCGCTCACTTTCGCATGCGGGAGGTTCGCTTTGATCCAACGCGTGGCGTTGATGTAATCCACGGCATAGTTGTTGTGCTCTTCCATGCCGGTCGCGACCGTGAGAATGTTCGGGTCAAAAATGATGTCTTCGGGAGGAAATTCAACTTCGTCGACGAGAATTCGATACGCTCGCTCGCAAATGCGAATCTTGTCCTCATACGTCGCCGCCTGCCCGTTTTCGTCAAACGCCATTACGACAACCGCCGCGCCATACTTCAAAACCGTCGCCGCGCTTTGCCGAAATTTCTCTTCGCCTTCCTTCAGCGAAATCGAATTTACGATTCCCTTACCCTGCAGGCATTTCAGTCCGGAGTAAATGACCTCCCACTTCGAGGAATCCAGCATGAACGGCACTTTCGCGACTTCGGGCTCGCTCTGTAGCAACTGCAAAAAGCGCTTCATCGCGGCGACGCCATCGATCATGCCCTCGTCCATGCAAATGTCGATGACGTTCGCGCCGTTCTCCACCTGCTGTCGCGCAACGCTAACCGCTTCTTCGAACTTCCCCTCCTTCACCAATTTTGCGAACTTCGGCGAACCGGCCACATTCGTCCGTTCGCCGATCATGATGTAAACGCCGGCCTGTTGCGTGAATGGCTGCGATCCCGATAGACGGAGCGGCTTCGTCTCGGTGATTTGTTCTCGCGGTGTGCTGTTCGATTCTTCCGTGGTCAAGCCGCCTTCTCACTTTCGTCAGCGGCATTCCGCCATTTTCGCGGAGTCCGGCCTTCCAGCGCCTTCGCAATGGCCGCAATATGCTCCGGTGTATTTCCGCAGCAACCGCCGGCGATGTTAATCAACCCATCCTTCGCGAAGTCCCTCAGATACCGAGCCATGTCCGAGGGTCCAAGATCGAATCCGGTTTCCGACAGAGGATTCGGCAATCCAGCATTTGGATAGCACGAAATTGCCACATCCGCTTTCTCCGCCAGTTCGCTCAAGAACGGGTACATCAAGTCGGGCCCAAGCGAGCAGTTCAACCCTACCGACAGCGGCTTCACGTGCTTCACCGCGTTCCAAAACGCTTCCGTCGTCTGCGCGGAAATCAGCGTCTCGCCACCGCGCCCGACTGCCGCCGAAATCATCACCGGCAGCTCTTTTCCGTCTTCGTCGAAAACCTCGCGAATCGCCACCAACGCCGCTTTAGCGTTCAGCGAATCGAAAATTGTCTCTACGAGCAAAAAGTCTGCGCCGCCTGCAATCAGCGCACGAGCTTGCTCAGCGTAAGCAGTTTTGACTTGATCGAAGGTGACGACACGAAAGCCGGCGTCGTCAGCATCGGGCGAATTCGAAAGCGATACAGTCAGCGGCCCAAGGGCCCCCGCCACGAAGCGCTGTCGTGACGTGTCGTTGCTCACGCGATCGGCCCATTCCCGGCACTGCAGTGCCGACTGCTCATTAATCTCCGAAGCGAGATTGCGCAGAAACGGATNCTGTATGACCCCTTCGTAGAACTCCGGATCNTTTCTTCNTCCGCGCTCTCTCGGATCTTCCACAAAGAACTCGCTTTGCGTGATGCTCGTGGCGCCAAACGTATTCGTCTCAATGATGTCCGCTCCCGCTTCCAAAAACCGCCGATGAATGTCGCCAATCATCTTTGGCTGGGTCAGCGAAAAAAGATCTCCGTTATTCAGGAGATCCTTCTTGGAGTCCTTGAACCGCTCACCGCGAATATCCGCTTCTTTCATCCCATAGGTGCGGATCGTCGTACCCATCGCCCCGTCAATGATGGCTATGCGATTCTCCAGAATCTTTTCGATCGGATGTAAGTCTCTTTTTCTCATACACCTATCCCAACCCTCATTCTCTATTGTAACTGGTTCGCGACGCGTGAAAGGAGGTCGCGAACGCTCAATTATCCAGCGATCCCGGCCAACACCGTAACCGATAGCACCATTTGATGTTGAACATCGCCGGCGGGTGCAGCCCTGGCAAGTCGCGAAATCAACATCAGCCTACAGTTTTTGGGGATGCGCAAGTCTCCAAAAATGAAACGGCTGCGGAGAGGTGCTGTTCGAAGAAGAGACCAGAGTACACAGGGAACTGTAGCACGATCAAGAGTACTTTTCAATAACGATTTATTTAACGGTAATTCGAACGATCTAGCCTACCGTTCGAACACCAAGTGACACTGGAACCGTGTCGCCCCAGCCGTTTTTGTCGACACGACCTATGACTAGAAAAGGAACCTGGTGATGACTCCAGCGGCGGTACCTAGGGCTACTGTGGTGACGTAGGCGGCACCCGCGATTTTCCAGGAGGCGCTTTTGCCTACGATTGAAAGGGAGAAGACGCTGATGATGCCTAGGGTGCACAGGATCGTGACGCAGTATGGGAGCGGGACGCCCTTGGCCATGAAGAGGTACGCGATGGCTACGTCGAAGGCCATGGGAACGGGTAGAAAACTCGAGACGATTGCGACGGCGACGATGCCAAGAAAGCTGACTGGCACGAAGAGGACTTGAGTCGGCAGGATCTCGATGACCAAGGCGCCGAGAAACGCGGCGAGCAGCATCAGTGGCAGCGCGACGCGAGCGATGTACCAAAAATTTTTCAAATAAGAGCGCAATGTCGCGACGAGTGCTTGTGCCCAGGTCTCGGAAACGGACAGTTCGATTGGGCATTCGATGGACTCGAGCGAAGTAGTCGCGCCGCGTTCGCGGGCAATGCATGGGACGAAGACGAAGATGAGGAAAAGCACGGTGAAGAGTTTCAGCAACGCGATCGAGATTGGAAAAAGGACAAAAGTCATCGCCAGTACGACTACGTTCAACGCCGGAGATGCGAACATCGCGGCGAGCACGGATTCGGTGCTCATCCCGGAGGCNAAGAAGCCTCGCGCAAGCGGCGCGATGCAATTGGTACAGACTGCGAGCGGCGCGCCGATCGCCGCGCCGAACAGCGTGTTGAGGTAAATCGATGTCGTGCGACGGCGCCGCAGCATCGCGAGATACGTCAGCGCGGCAGGACCAAACAGAAACGAGAATGTCATGCCGACGCGATTGGCGTCGAGCCAGTTCACCGTCGTTCGCCAGACGCGGGTCGCCAGCGGCATCGAGCGATCCACGGTGTAGACCAGGCCAAACGTGAGCGAGCCTTTGGCGCTGATTTTTGTGCCCGTGTCGTACCGCTTCATCAGCGCGGGATAACGCGAGTCGATCCAGAAAACCCCAGCGATGAGGACCATCAGCAGAATCGCAATAGTGCGGCTGCGCCAAGTGGCCGAGCTGGCCATCGAAGGCCCCAAGCCAACTGGTAGCGATTGAACGGCCAAGTTATCCTCCGACACGAACACAGGTTGAAATCTGTGAGTGCAACTTTATAAGACAGAAGCAAGCCCGCGACATAGTGAAAAAGCATTAAACGAGAACAAGCCTGGGCTGGCCGATTTGAAGGATTGACCTCGAACCAAGATTACTATTACAATGTGCTCATTATGCTTGGTGAGTTTGAATATTTGTTGATTACGGCGGCGGCGGGGCTAAGCGACGACGCCTATGGCGCGGCGATTCGCGAAGCGATCGAGACGCACACCGGAGAGAAATGCTCGATCGGGGCGATCTATACGACGATCGACCGGCTTGAGACAAAGGGACTGCTGAAAACATGGATGGGAGAAGCGACGGCACAGCGTGGCGGCAGAGCGAAGCGCATGGTGCGCGTGACGCCGAAAGGCGTTCAGGCCGCGAGTGATTTCTATAATGTTGTCACCTCCGTCAGCCGCGGCGTTGCCTGGGCAACGAAACGCGCGGGGAGCACCACATGACAATGGGCTGGGCGCTTGTTGAATATTTCGCGCGGGTTTTACCGCCCGAGGTGCGCGAGCCGGTGCTCGGCGACATGCTCGAAGCCGACGAAAGCGCATGGCGAGCACTGCGCGGATTGTTCGGTCTGGTTGTGCTACGACAAACCGAGGACTGGCGGAGCTGGCGGCCGTGGCTCGCGGGATTCGGCGTGGCACTTCCCAGCAGTTTTATGCTCATGGGAGTTTCACTTTCGGTGAGCTGGAGCTACATGCGGCTCCTCTGCCCTGACATGTTGGCGCAAGCGTCCCTGACCAAGCCTTCGGCGATGGTGGTGCTTTTGTGGCAGGCGCTATTGTTGATCGGCTGGTCGTGGACCGGCGGCTTCGTAGTGGGCTCGGTCTCGAAGCGAACGCTGTGGGCAAGCACGGTGCTGTGTTACGCGCCCTGTATAGTTTGTTTGTCTCAGTTTCACGCAGAGTCGATGTCGAGACTTTGCCTGTTCCTCTTTCTGTTGCCAGCGGTCTGGGGAGCGCATCGCGGTTTCCAGATTTCGAGAATGAAATTCACTTCTGCACTTCTCATCGCCGTCGCCCTGACGGTGATGATAGTTCCGACCTGGAGCAGTGCGAGGATTCAGACGCTGAGTCCGCAGAATATCCTGATGAACTGGGCGCTGAGCATCCCGGCTTGGTATCTCGTGTTCACGGCGTGGAAACGCCGGCACGAACCGCAAGTCGAACACGCCGCCTGAAGCTACTTCCCGTATTTCAACCCCATCAAGACGCGAGCCAAGAACATCAAAGGAAGTGCACGGGGTATCGATCAATGCGTTGGTCGATACTCTCTGGATACTCGTACGTTGATGCGAGCGCGAGTGATTTGAGAAATGTGGGACTGTCGTATAGAGTGGCGCGGCTCTTATGTCGAGTACTTACACACCTCCAACCATTGACGAATACTTGCGCAGACGACTCATGCCCGTTGAGGGTGTCATTCCTCACGTGCAAGGGATCGAGATGTATGGCAATTCGATTCCCGCCGGAAATGTGGGCGGCGATCTGTTTGAGTACATCAATTTCGCCCAGCGCTACGATGTGGATGCGCGCATTCAGCGCGCTGAGAGATTGTCGAAGGAATTCTTGGAGAAGCTCCCTGCGAACGCGCCGCCGCGAAATTCGGTCGACGATCACGTTCTGTGGCTGAAGAAGCAGCCGGGGTTTACCCCGGAGCTCGAAGCAGCCTATCGGCAAGCCAGAAGCTCGGAACAGGTGCGCGTCGCCGAGGATTTGAAGGAACTGTACACGACCGCGGGCGTTCTGCTGGTCGATGCCGAAGGCCACGGAATCATCGCGGCAAAGATCGCGTCGACAGTACACGACACTTTCCAGGCGTTGATGCTCTCCGAGCTGGATCATCGCGGGAAGACAACTCCGGAATTGTTTGAGCGGCTCAATCTGCGGCTGGCGCAATCGGCCACCGCTCGCAACGCGCTCGGGAAGAGCCAGGACGAGAACACGCAAGAAATTGCGACGATGCTGTATGGAGAAGTGCGGCCGTACGGACTTTTTCGCTTCGTGAATTTTGGGCATCCGCCGCCGCTTGTTTTTTCGGCGGAGTATCGCAAATTCATGGAGGTCGACCGGAGTCGCATGGTGACGTTTCTGCCGCTCGGCGTCCAGATTCCGGAAGATCATCCGGACCGGAAAAGATATCTGTCCCTGGATCTCCGCAAGCGCAGGATAAAGGCCTCCGATCTTGCGGAAATGACGCTGATGAGTCCGGGTGACATTTTCTTTCTGTATACGGACGGCGTTTACGACGGGAGCGACAAGGAAGAACGCGCGAAATTGGAAAACGTCATGCGCGATCACTATCGCGAACCGGCGAAGGAAATTTGCAATGCGTTGCTGGACTATGCCGCGAAACGCGACGAAGTTCGGCGCCAGGCCGGCGAGCAATACCTCATCGACGACAAGACGGTCTTTATCATCAAGCGCAACTAGTCTTCTTTCGTTCAATCTTTCCTTCAGCCGGGCCTCTCCTTTGACAATCTATTGAATCGCGACGGATTGCTGCACTATTCTTCAATCAATGAGTATCGGCGCATCGCAACCGCTCCGCGACGTTGACACGATGACGAAAGAAAGGTCGCCGCGCGTCTCCGAGTACCGCGAATACTTGCCCCCAATCGCACTGCGCGAGCATGTTTTGTGTTTCTGGACGCAATCGATTCAGTGCCCGGATACGGTGTATGCACACCGCGTTTTGCCAGACGCATGTCTCGATCTTGTTTTCTTTCAGGGCCAGCCTCCTGCCGTCATCGGACCGTGGACTGAATCTTTTATTGCCCCACTTTCGCCGGGGACCAGAATCACCGGCGTTCGCTTTCATCCAGGCAAAGCCGCGGCGATCCTAGGCTTGCCTGCGTCCGCACTCATCAATCAAGAAGCGGAGCTTGGCGATTTATGGAGAAGCGCTGCGCGCGAGCCGTTTGCGGGAATCGGCGAAATCGCTTCGTTTCGCGCCGGTCGATTCGCGCTTGAGACTGCGCTCCTGCGTCACCTGAGCAACGTTGCGACAACTGATTCGACGGTAACGGCTGCCATCCGGTGGATTGCGCGGCGGCCGGGTGCTCGAATTGAAGACCTGAGCAACTTCGTCGGCATCAGCAGCCGGCAGATGCAACGGAGATTTTCCGATGCAGTCGGTTACGGACCGAAGATGTTTCAGTCGGTTCTGCGATTTCAGCGACTGTTGTATCTCGCGAGTCGTCGCGCCGGCGAATGCGGTTTGGCGGATCTTGCGGCGCGGAGCGGTTATGCCGATCAGTCGCACATGAACCGCGAGGTGCGGCGCTTCGCAGGCAAGTCGCCGAGTGAACTGCTGTCTTCGGCCGGTTCGACTCTGAAGCTGACGGATCTTGTTGCGCCGAGCGGCGAAACTGTCGACTTCGCTGCGTGATGAATGCGCATTGAGCGGCTGTAACGCTGGTGCTGAATTCGGTGAAATCCCTCCAGTCGTTCTAATTTTTCCAGGGTCATTACGGCGCGCCATTCCTTCTCCGCGATTTTCCAGGCGGCGGGATCGACGTCGCTCCATGACCAGTTCAGCGGCCAACCGCCGTCTTCTTTTTGTGTCCGGAGGATGTAGTCGAGATTTACGGCGGCTTCTTTTTCGAGGCCAGGATAGAACGGAGAATGCGGCGAGTCGATAAACGAAAGCGGCTGAATTCCGTACGTGGTCCATTTGTCGGGGTCGCGTTCGACGACGGCGTTGAGAACGGTTCTGAGTTTCTGGACGGCTACTTCGCGCTGAGGATGATCCGGGGAAAGCAGGCGGACGAGTTCGGTGAGCATGTCGATGTCGGACATCTGCGTTTTTACCGGAGCGTCGGCCAGATATTTGAGAGATGCATCGTTGATGCGTTTTAAAAAGCCGCGAGGTAGCAGAGCGTCGTATTGCTGCAAGTATTCGGCGAGTGCGGCTGTTGGGAAGACGGGGCTGTCCACGTCGCTCTTACCGATTTCTTCGTGGACGTGCCACCACGGGGCGTGCGGCGCGACGTTGGCCTCTTTTGGAAGCGCACGCCACGTGCCGGTGGACCCGTCGAAGGTTGCCAGCAAATATTTCACCGCGGCTTGGACGCGCGGATCCTCGAGCGGGGCTTTTACGTCGGTGAGAATTTTTAGCGCGACGCGCGTGCCGTTGGGAGAAGAGCCGGTCCAGCGGCTGTCGCTCTCCAAGTAGGTTGCGAAACCGCCGTCGGGGTTTTGGAATTTCGCCAGCTCTGCGATGACGCCCGCAGCACTTCCCTGCTCGAAATGGAATCGAAAGCGGGCGCGTTCGAGCGGCCTGCCGGTGCGATTGATGAAGTCTTTCGCTTTCGCGAAAGAAGCTGCGCTCAGCATAGGCGGCTCCTTGGTTTGCGCGGAGCACCAGCTCGCCGCGACGACTGTGGCAACTGATACCGCGATTGCGAACTTGTGGGTCCATCGTGTGGGGGCCATCGCCGATCCTCCGCTGTGCTGATTTTCGAGCGGGAGTATGCGCGGTTCGATCGGAGCCGTATTGAACGTTTCGGACATCGATGGGATTTTGGTAAAGCGTTGGGGGTATACCCCGGTTGTTTTCGCAAGAGTGCGCAAGTACTTGGAAATGCCGGGGATGGAGGTATACAGATTTTAGGAGTGCGCAAGCGATTGAAAAGGCTTGGGATGCGGACGCGCTTAGATTCGCTTCTTGTTCGTAGTTTCCCAATTTGGGAAGAGAGACGGGAGTGGAAGGAGGTGGAGCGACGAATCACGAAGCATAGTAGCACGATTTTATCGAGTTGTCAACATATACTGACTGGTATTCATTCGGATCGAGCGCAGCATGATTCGAATGAATGAGCGGTGGATTCGAATGCAGCGATCGAAGTGCGGAGCGGCTCGCGCCTGACGAAAAGTCAAAAACGCCGGCAGGATGCCGGCGCTACCGGCGGTGGGAGTGCCTGTGCAACCGACAACTCGTTGCTTCGCGGGGCTATTCGCAGCGGAGGGCGATCCAGGGGTCGACTTGGGAGGCGCGGAGGGCGGGAAGAAGGCACGCGAGCACGCCAATGAGCAGCGCGAGGAACGATACTGCGGCGTAGGTGTATGGATCGGTCGGGGATACGCCCCAGATTTGGGTGGAGAGGAGGTGGGTGAGGAAATAGCTGGCGAGGAAGCCGATTGCGATTCCGAAGAAGATTAAAGCTAAACCTTTTCGCAGGACGAGGCGGAGAATTTGGCTGGTCCGAGCGCCGAGGGCGATTCGAATGCCGAATTCGTGAGTCTGGAGTGCGACGGTGTAGGCGATGACGCTGAAGATGCCGACGGCCACGAGGATGAGAGCGATGGCGGCGAAGACACAGAGAGCGATGAAGAGGAAGCGGGGGCGAGCGTAGTAATCGTGATCGAGAAGAGTGCGAATCGTTCCTGTGTCGCCGAGAGCCAGGTTGGGGTCGACGGCGGAAATTTCGGAGCGAAGCTGTTGCAGGACGGCTGACGGAGACGCTGTGGCACGGACCATAACGCCGCCGGGAACGCCAGCGGTTATGGCACCGGGAAGATAGATTTCGGGCCGGGGTGGGTCCTGCAAGCCAGAATTCCTGGCGTCGGCGACTACGCCGATGATTTCGAAGTAAGGATCGCGAGGCCAATCGGAGAACGTCTCGAAATCGGTGAATCGGACCTGGCGTCCAATGGGATTTTCATCACCGAAACGTTCACGCGCGAACGTTTGGTTGACGATGACAGCGCGACGGACGGACTCCACATCATTCCGGGTGAAGAGATTCCCGCGAAGCAGCACCACGCCCAATGTCTGAAAGTAGCCCTCTGTGCAGAAAATCGAGGCGGTATTTCTATTCTTCGGCGGCTCTTTTCCGCTGATAGCGACTGTCGTCCAGCCAAACGTGTAGGGAGGGAAATTCGTGGCCTCGGTGGCGGCTAAGACGCCGGGCATTTGAGTGACTCCATCGAGGATTTTGCGATAGGCGATGCGCTTTTGTTCGGCGGTTTCGACTCGGTCTTGGGGCCACGAAATATATGCATAGACGACCTGTGAAGGGTTGAAACCGAGGTCCACATGCTGAAGGGCCAATAAACTGCGCATGATCAGACCGGAGGAAATGGAGAGAACGATCGCCAAAGCGACTTCGAAGACGACGAGAGAATTGCGGAGCTGGCCGAAGCGCGAAGCGATGCCCATTCCCTTTCCGGCGCTTCTTAGAGCGGTTTGGGAGTTGGAGCGAACGGCGTAGAGCGCGGGAGCCAAGCCCCAAATCACGCTGGTGACAATTGTCGCGACGAGGGAAAAGAGTAAAGCGATCGGGCTGAGAGTGACTACGGCTTCGGGAGGAATTGTGTCAGGCGGGATGACGGCAACAATCGCTTTCAGTGCGACGTAAGCGAGCAAACATCCGAGGGCGCAACTGGCGAGCGCGAGCAGGAAACTTTCCACCAACAGTTGGCGGATGAGGCGGAGGCGGCTAGCGCCGAGGGCGGCGCGGACACCGAATTCCGCTTCGCGCGTCGTGGCACGAGCGAGGAGAAGGTTGGCGACGTTGCTGCACGCGATTAGGAGCAGAACTGCGACCGCGGCCGTCAGCGCGAGGAGACCGAGTTTGAAGTCGGGGCCGACGGATTGGCTGTTGAGTGTGTTGACGACGATTCTGAACTGCGGAGGGAAATAAATCGGGTCGTCGGCTTGGTACGGCGTGGCGATGACTTGCAGATCGGCGGCGGCTTGTTCCGGGGTGGTGCCGGGCTTGAGATGGCCGACGGTCCAGATTTCGTTGGATTGGATTCCGGCGCCGGGGACGAAGGTATCCCGCTTGATGTCTAGAGGCGTCCAGAGATCGAAAGTTCCGATTTGAAAACGCGGGGGCATCACGCCGACTACGGTCATGCGCTGGCCATCGAGGGTATGGGTTGTACCGAGAATATTGGGCTCGCGATGAAATAAATTGGTCCAGAGTTTGTAGCTGATCACGAAAACAGGAGGCGCGCCGGGAGCGGCGTCTTCAGTTGTGAGCCACCGACCGAGCAAAGGCGGGACGCCAAGGGACTCAAAAGTGCCGGGCGTGGCTGAGCCGGCGCGCAGATCCTCGGCGGCGCCGTCATGTACGAAGTGAGTTGGTCGCCAGACCAAACCGAACATGTCTTCAAAGGTGTGGTTGTGTTCTTTGAAATCTACGAAGGCTCTTGCAGGAAAGCGCCAGGCCCGGAATTGATCTGCGGAATAGACGCTGAAGGTGGCGAGGCGGTCGGCGTTTTTATAAGGATAGGGATTGAGCAGAACGGCGTGAATTATGCTGAAGATGGCGGTCGTCGAGCCGATACCGAGGGCGAGCGTCAGGATTGCGGAGAAGGCGAAGATGGGAGATTTGCGAAGTTGGCGGAGGGCGAAGCGACAGTCGGAGAGGAAGGAACGGAGAGCGGTGGCGATGCGAGCTTCGCTGGCCATTGCGCCATTCTAGGCCGAGTGGAAAGGAATTCCCACCTCAATGCCCGAGTTTGCGAGGCCTTCGTTGAGGTGTCGATGCATGCTTCATCTAAACCCGCACCCTCTACAAGCTGAGGGTGCGGCACCCAGAACCCGATCCAGCGGATGGTTCATTTATTGGAGGACCCAGGCGCCGGGCTTGTCGGTGAATTTGCAGCCGTAGCGGGGGAGTTGGGTGTCTTGCCATTCGGCGCGCATGACTTTGGCTTGGCCGACGGGGAGGTCGGAGTTGGTCAGGCTCACTTCGATGATGGAGCCGATGTGGATGTCGACGTTGACGGCGCAGAGGAAGCCGTTTTTGCTGACGTTTTCGGTCATCGTGAGGAGCTCGAAGTGGGTGCCGTCGGCGGCTTGGCCGGAGATGCGGATTGGGACGCGGAGCTTGACGCGCACTTCACTGCGGCGTTCTTTGCGGCCGGCGCTGAGAAGCTGAGAGAGCGTCTGTTCGAGAGCGTCGAAGTCCACGGGCTTTTCGAAATAGGCGGTGACGCCGAGATCGCGGCAGAAACTTTTTGTGGTTGAGCCGGCTTCGCCGCTGATGACGAGGACGGGAATGAGCTTGGTTGAGCTGAACGTGGTGAACGTCTGGCAGAGCTCGTAGCCGGAATATTTCGGCATGCGCAAGTCGAGAAGAATTGCGTCGGGCTTGTGCTCGAGCGCGAGGGAGAGCGCGGTTTCGGGCTCGCCGGTGTCGACGATGTCGTACTTGTCGCCGAGATTGAGGCGCATCAGGCGGCGGATCGACTCTTCGTCATCCACTACGAGGAGCTTGGCCAGGCGCGTCTCCTTCGGTTTTTCTGCCTGCGTAACTTTGTCGGTCAGTGTCTCTGCCAATTTTTGTGTCATGTCGTGTTAGGTCCTTTGTCGAACGAGTTCGGCTGCCGTATCGTTCGCGAGGGCACGTGATTCGTGGCGGCTGGAGCGGCCGTCGA
>JGI12635J15846_10002189_pt1 | contig 17107 bp, 12 predicted proteins | sample BlaSpr_A8_OM2_M2_FD_15846 | JGI IMG/M metagenome (IMG submission 15846) | reverse complement strand
GCAGAACTGGAGTTGGGCGACGGTGAATCTCGCCAATACGACGCCGGTCCAATCGGGCACCGACTCGATCAGCGTCAGCGCGGGCCCTTACCAGGCGCTCTACCTGCATCAGACGCCCTTCGATTCGAGCCTCTACGCGGATTTGGTTTTTTGGATCAACGGTGGCCCAACCGGTGGCCAGTTGCTGCAAGTCCAGGCAACGCTGAACGGCACGGCGCAGACCGTGGTGTCGCTGCCGGCTCTCGCGGCCAACACCTGGCAGCAAATCAGTATTCCGCTGTCCTCGCTGGGTGTGCAGAACCAACCGGACATGGACGGATTCTGGATCCAGGACCGCAGCGGCACGACGCAACCGACGTTCTTCGTGGACACCATCTCAATCACCGCGCAACCGGCGCCGAGCGTGGTGAACGTTACCGTAAACGCGGCGGACGCAGTGCGAGTCGTCGACGCCCGCCATTTCGGCATCAACACGGCGGTGTGGGACTCGCTTCTCGATACGAGCGTTACGACCAACCTGCTGACCGAAATGGGCGCTGGGGCACTGCGCTTCCCTGGCGGCTCGCTCTCCGATGACTATCACTGGGCGACCAACACTACCGACAGCAACACCTGGCAATGGGCCACGTCGTTCGACCAGTTCGCTCAGGTTGCGACTGCCATCGGCGCACAAGTCTTCGTCACCGCCGACTACGGATCGGGCACGCCAGCGGAGGCGGCCGCGTGGGTCCAGGAATCCAACGTCACCAATCACTATGGGTTCAAGTACTGGGAAATCGGTAACGAGGTCTACGGCTCATGGGAGACTGACACTAATACTGTCCCTCACGATCCCTTTACCTATGCGCAACGCTTTCAACAGTACTACACGCAGATGAAGGCGATGGACTCTACTATCAAGATCGGCGCCGTCGCAGTTCCCGGCGAAGATAGCTATGCGAACAATACCAATCACCCGGTGGTTAATCCGGTAACTGGCGTAACTCACAACGGATGGACGCCTGTGATGCTCGCCACACTGCGCAGCCTGGGCGTGACTCCCGATTTCTTGATCTACCATCGCTATCCAGAGTCGCCCGGTGGCGAGAGCGATCAAGGACTGCTGCTTTCCAACGGTACCTGGAGCACCGACGCCGCCGACCTTCGCAATCAGTTGAACGATTACCTCGGAGCCGCTGCCGCGAATGTCGAACTGGACAACACCGAAAACAATTCGGTCTCGTCCAACCCCGGTAAGCAGACGACCAGCCTGGTGAATGGGCTGTTCCTCGCGGATAGTATTTGCGCGGCGATGAACACCGAGTTCAACTCGGTCACCTGGTGGGATCTGCGCAACGGCCAGGAAACCACCAACAACAATTCCTCATCTCTCTATGGATGGCGCCAGTACGGAGACTATGGCGTTGTGGATAGCGCCGATCCGGTCGGGCCTGCTGACACCTATCCGACATTTTACGTCGAAAGCCTGCTGCAACACTTCGCGCGCGGTGGCGACCAGCTCGTCAGCTCTGCCAGTGACTATCCGTTCCTTAGTGTGTGTGCGGCCCACCGGACTAGCGGTGGCTTAACGCTGCTGGTGGTGAATAACAGCGCAAGCGATGCATTCAACACCAACATCAGTATCAGCGGCGCGTCACCCGGCAGCACCGGCACTTTGTATTCCTACGGCATCCCGCAAGACAACGCGGCAGAGACAGGCGTCGGTTCTACCGACATCGCGACCAGCTCTTTGACTGGACTATCGACAAATTTCTCGTACACCTTTCCGGCTTACTCGGCCAACGTGATAGCATTTGGCACCGGTGGCTCGTCGTCGCCAACGCCCACCGCGACAAGGACATCTACCCCGACCGCGACAAGTACGGCAACCTTTACCGCGACCGCCACCGCTACACCATCGAGGTCTTCCACCGCTACCGCGACCAGAACGGCGACTCCCACTGCCAGTAGCACGAGTACAACCACCGCTACCGCAACTCGCATCGCGACGCCGACGGCAACGGCCACGCCCACAGGGACTCCGACCACCACAATCACCGTGACGACGTCTCTCGCGTTCGGCAATGTTTCCCTGGGCCAGGCGCTTACGAAGAATCTGACGGTCGAGAACTCCGGGGCGACCCATCCACTAATCGTCTCCAACGCGACATCGTCCGACCCGGAGTATTCGCTGAGCGGCACCGGGACTTGCGGTGCAATTCCCATCACCGTCGCGCCCAAAACCATTTGCACGATGGGAGTGAAGTTCACTCCTGCCGCGCTCGGTGCGCATAGCGCCACCCTGATGATCTTCGACAACGCCACCACCAGCCCGCAGCACGTCACGCTCAGCGGCGCCGGCATCGCAGGTTTGACCATGACGAAGACCAGCCTCACATTCGGCAGCGTCAAGTTCGGGATCAAAACCACCGCCGCTTTCAGCGTGACCAATCATCAGTCTCAGCAGGTGGCTCTCAGCGAAAACTTCAGCGGAATGAATGCCGGCGACTTCTCCGTCACGGGTGGCACCTGCTCTACGACTCTTGGCGCCGCGAAGGCTTGCACGATAATCGTGACCTTCGAGCCGGGCGCGTTGGGAACAGAATCCGCGACGCTGTCGATCATCGACAGTCCCGATCCGCTGAGTCCTTACATGGTCGCGACAAGTACCGGGCCTACGATTCCGGCGACGGTCGCGCCCGCCACGATTGCGTATGGCACCATGAAAACAACCTCTAAGACGTTGAACGCAACCGTCACCAACCTGTCAGGATCCTCGCTACCATCGAGTGAGAGCTTCAGCGGTGCGAACGCGAGTGACTTTGCAGTTGCGGGCGGCACCTGCGGCGCAACGGCGGCGGCGCATTCGTCGTGCACGGTAGCGGTGAAGTTCACTCCAACCGCCGGCGGCTCAGCAGAGAGCGCAAGCATGGCCGTGAGCGTCGCGAGTGACCCGACCAGCCCGCACATCCTAAGCCTAACTGGAACCGGGCCGTAATTTGAGAACGCGTCGATATCAAGTTTGCTCTGCGCGACCAGTGGACACAGCCCACTGCTCGAATAGGCTGTAACCCAATGCCACCACCGTCGGTCCAAGGAACATCCCTATGACGCCGAAGGCCAGCGCTCCCCCTAACACTCCTAGCATCACCAGTATCATAGGTGTCTTGCCGCCACGGCTGATGAGTAGCGGTTTCACGACGTTATCAAGCATTCCGACCATAAGTCCCCACGCGATTATGAAAACCGCCCACGCGGTCGATCCTTGTCGATAAAGCCAGAATGCGGCCGGCGCCGCGACTATAAGCGGTCCGCCTGGCAGAAACGAAAGTACGAAGGTCACGAATCCGAGCGACACCGGGCCAGGAACTCCGGCGATAGCGAAGCCGATCGCCGCGACGACGCCCTGCAACAGTGCAGTTCCGAGCACACCGTAAACGACTGCACGAATCGTCGCTGCTGCGAGTTCGAGCAGACGATCCCCTCTCTCACCTGCTATCCGATGAAGCGCGGCTTTGAGCTGACTCGCAGCGGCGTGCCCGTCGCGATAGAAAAAGAACGCGATCAGCAGGCTCAGACCAATCTGAAAGATGCCTGCCGCAAGTGCGTGCCCGCCCCATATGACAACTGTCTTCGCAGCAGGCAGCAGTCTCGCCAATTCTTGCAGTCTGACCGCACTGCTCTCGTTCAAGTAGTTCCAGTAGTCGGCGAGACGGCTGCCCACCAACGGGATGCTCGCGACCCAGTCGGGCGGACTCGGCGGACCCTGACGGATGAGTTTCTGACCGGCTGCGATCAGACTCGATACGTTGTCGGCCAGCGTTGCTCCCAGGATTACCACCGGCACGACTATGATCGCGGCTAGAAGCACCGTGGCGATCAGCGCCGACAGTGCCCGTCGTCCGCCGAGCAGCGCTTCAAGGCTGAGAAACAGCGGCCAAGTCGTGAAACATAGAATCACCGCCCATAGAGCCGCTGATATAAATGGACGCAGGACGAGCAAGCACATGAGTCCCAGCACGACAACCGCCGTGCCGCCAACCCACAGCTCCACTGGAGTTCGTTTCACGCGATCGCCAGGCCTATCCTCCATGTGAATGCTCATGTAGGTCTCTCAGCATCTGGAGAACTTGCGGATCTCCGGGTTCGAGCTCCTCCAGGCGCGTCGCATAAGTCAGAGCTTTGGCGGGATCGCCGGACTGTTCGAGAAAGTTCACCAGGGCGGCAAGCGAATCGCGATCATAAGGATGCGCCTTGATAGAACTCTCCAGTGTTTCGATTGCTGCGGTAGTCTTTCCTGCGTCGTTTAGCGCGATCGCATAGACGTAGGCATAGCGCGCATTGTCCGGATCACCTCGTGCTGCCGCGCCCAGCAGATCCAGTGCTTGCGCATTACGCTTCTGACGCACCATCAGCAGACCTAGCGCGTGCTCGAGCGACGCGTCGTGCGGCGAACGACTGATTGCATCCTTCAGCACGCGCTCCCCCTCCTCGTCCCGGTTCTGCGCCCGGTACAGGTCGGCAAGATTGACGGCGCCCGGCGCAAAGCTCGGGTCGAGCGACAATGCTGTCTTGAGTTCATCCTCGGCCTTGTCAAAGTGATTCTCGCGAGCATAAAGCAATCCAAGATTCATATGCGCTTCCGGACGGTCCGCGTTCAATTGCTGCGCATCGATATATTCGTCGGTCGCGCGACTGAAGTCAGCACCGACATTCGTCGGTAAGTTGTCCGCGGGCAGCCCGGCCAGCACTTCCGCTGCTTCGATCCTCACAGCACGGACCGGATCGCCCAGCAGCGGCGTCAACGTATTCGCGATGGCGGCCGGCTCGCTATTCGACAGCGCGTGAGCGGACGCACGTCGCACCAGCGCCCAATCGTCGCCAACTCCTTCCCGGACCGCATCGTCAGTCGCCGGCGGATTGTAATCTGCGAGCATTGAAAGTGCGGTGGCGCGAGCTATCGCCGGCTGCTCGCGGTCCGAAACCAATCGCTCTAGCGATTCCCGCGCGCCGGGCGCGCCCTCCGACCCGGCCTTCAATGTCTCCGCAAATTGCTGGAACCCTTCGGGCACATGCCTGTACCACCTGTTCACGGACTCCGACGCCCATTGCGCCGGCTTGTCCGTGTGGCAATTGGTGCACGCGTTGGGAGTGCCGATCTTCACCGACAAGTCAGGACGCGGAATACGAATGCTGTGATCGCGACGCGCATCGACGACCATGTACGTGCGCGTCGGCATGTGACACTCGACGCATCGCGCGCCCGCCGATCCCATTTTGTGAAAGTGATGCGCCGGCGAATCGTACTTGGCCGCCGAGTGACATTGCGCACACAGACCGTTGCCCTCGGCACGAAGCCGTGAGCTGTGAGGCTCATGGCAATCGCTGCAAGTTACGCCCGCGTGGAACATCCTGCTCTGAACGAAAGAGCCGTACTCGTAGTCCTCCTGCTTTATCTGGCCGTCCGGAAAATAGTGATCTTCATCGAGCAGCGCGACTCGGTAATCGTCGCCGACCGGCTGGCCGTGAACGTAGTCCTCGTGAATCTCGCCGCGCCGCGCATGGCATCGCGCGCACATCTCGATTTCCCGTTCTGAGCGACGCGGCGAGCTTCGACGTGCGTTGCCGGTTGCGGGATCGATCGGCCACGCAACGCCGTTGCGCTCATCCAGCGCGATCGTCAGCCCCTCGGTTGCGTCGAGTGTCTGCCAATCGCCCTGCCTCTTCGCCCACGCTACGTGATTTGATCCGGGACCGTGACAGGCCTCGCACGATACATCGATCTCCGAGTNCGAAGTGGAGAAGGTGCGCGTGCCGGCGCTGTAATTCTTGCGCAGTTTGGTCGAATGGCAATCGGCGCACATGTAATTCCAGTTCTGATCGATGCCGGTCCAGTGCCGCGAATCCCGCGCCGTGATCTTTTCTCCGGGATATAGAAAGAACCAACGCTGGCCGCCGAGCTCGCGTGACCGCGTGTCCCAGGCGATCCCCAATGCCTGCAAACGTCCACCCGGCGTCGCGATGAGATATTGCTGNAGAGGGTAAACGCCGAACGTGTAGCCGATTTCGTAGTCGTGAAGGACGCCGTCGGGACCATCAGTACGCACCATAAACTTTGAGCCGTTGCGNAAGAAGCTCGAGGTTACGCCGCTGTTTTCGAAGCTCGCGTGATTGAAGTCGCCCAGGACTGTTCCATCCCCCGCCGGTTGCATCGCCAGTTGATGATGCGATCCGCGCCACAGTGCATTCTCTTGAGCGTGACAGGTCGCGCATTCGGCCGCGCCGACGAATTTCGCATTGAGCATCGGCGGTGATGCGGTCGCCGGACGCGCGGGCTCGAGCATCCGTCGTACCTGGAATGTTACCGCGACCACCAACAGCACAACTATCGGCAGCAGCCACGCGAGACGCGGCCGCCTGAAGTTTCGCGATTCCGCGGACGGTTGCGCTCGAGCCGGGATCTTTCCGGTCGCCCCAGTATTCGCCTGCTTGTTCCGCGGCTTTTTTTTCCTACTCAACCTTCAACTCTTCGGAATGATTCTTTTGCGGTAAGCAGCGGTCAAATTTAATATGTGACAAAAGTCCAATTGCTCGATTTGGTCAACGATATGTACTATCTCGTCAGATCTCGCGGCGAATTGCTCGGGGAGGAAAAATTTGTCGATCGCGAAGACTGGTGAAGAGGTCCGGGACAGCAAAACCGGCACAGCTACTAAACGCACCAGGGTCGCCGTCATCGAGGACGACGAGAGCGTGCGCCAGGCCCTCTCGTTCCAGCTCCGCACCGCCGGCTTCGAGGTCGCCGTATATACTTCCGCCGAAGAACTTCTCGACACCTCCGACGCGAAAGAATTCGATTGTGTCGTGGCGGACATTTACCTGCCGAAAATGAACGGGCTGCAGCTTCAGGAGGAACTCAACCGCACCATTCCCTACGCATCGATCGTCTTCATCACCGGTCGCGGCGACCTGTCACTCGGGATGCATGCGATGAGGAAAGGCGCCGTGGATTTCCTCGAAAAGCCGGTCGACGATCAAGCCCTGCTGAGCTCGATCGTTCGCGGCGCCGATCTTTCGCGCAGGCGGCGCGCTGAGCGATCGCAGCTTATCGAACTTGAAGAGCTGCAGCGCTCGCTAACTTCTCGTGAACGCGAAGTCTTCGCCCTCATAGTCTCCGGCTTGTTGAACAAGCAGGTCGCTGCTGAACTGGGAACAACCGAAAGGACCGTCAAGGCGCATCGCGCAAGTGTCATGAACAAAATGGGCGCCGGCTCACTGGCCGACCTGGTGCGCATGGCTGGAATCCTCCAGATTGTTTCCGTCCGGCTGTAGAAGGAAACCGGTAGAAGGACCAACGACTCCGTCAGGATACGTTCAACCGGCGCGTCTCGATAGAGAAGCTCGTTTCGTTTCAGCGACCGGAAGTGTGAACGTGAACGTGGTGCCCTGGTCGGGATTCGGCGACGCCCAGATTCTGCCGCCGTGACTCTCGACTATCGACCGCGTCACGAGCAGCCCCAATCCCATTCCTTCACTCTTGGTCGTAACGAATGGCTCGAACAGGCGTTTCGCGACCGCAGGGTCAATTCCGCTGCCGCTATCGCGTACGCTTACGCCGACCCATCCGATCTTTTCCGGAGCCACCTTGATTGCCACGTCGCGTCGAGCAGACTTGGCTTCCGAGATCGCATCAAACGCGTTCATCACCAGGTTGAGTACGCACTGCTGCAACTGGATCGAGTCTCCGACAACCCGTTGCCCCGAGGGCGAGACGTCGAGCTGCACCGCGATCTTACGGACAGAGGCCTCGCCGGCGGTAAGTTTCACCACTTCCCCGATCAATCCGCCGATAGCGATCGCGGCTTTGTGCTCGACATGCCGCTTGAACATGAAGCGGATTCGCCGCACTATCTCGGCCGTTCGCTTGGTGTCGTCAATCGCGTTGTTGACCGCTTCCAGAGCTATCGCGGGCTCGGGATTTCCCTGTGCGAGCAACCGCGCGAGACCGCCGAGGTTGCTCAAAATCGCACCCAGCGGCTGGTTGATTTCATGCGACAGCGAAGCGACCAGTTCGCTCATCAGGTTGCGGCGCGAAGCGACTCTGAGTTCAGTGCGGACCGCCCGGATTGCTATCTCTGATTGCTTGCGTTCGATCGCGCTTCCAAACAGCCGCACCGCCAACGCCAGGCGCTCGATCAGTTCAGGCGGCCATTTCCGAGCCGATCGAAACTTGCCGAAGCTGGCCGCTCCGATGACCCGGCCGCCGGCCCACATCGGAATAGCCGCGGAAGCTTTGGGTCCGTACCTCGCCACCATGCGCCTTGCGTCAACGTTTTCAGCCGGAATCTCGCTTGGATCCGCGAATACAAGCATTTTTCCCGACATGATCAACTGGGTACTTCGCTGAAGGAGCTTCTCCGGATCATAGTTCCGTGGGAATGCCGGAAAGTTCGGTCGAACCCAGGTATGCGTTGCACGGACCGGATCGTCCGGCGAATCGCGCTCGTAGACGGCACTTCGGTCGAGATCCAGCGCTAGGCAAATCTTTCCGAGCCATATTTCAATTTCGCCGTCGACTTCGTCAGCGGGCGCCCGCGCCATCGCCGCCGAGAGTTCGCCCAACAGCGATTCGAAGCGCGCAACCTCCTGATGTTCGCGGCCGGCGCGCGCGATTCTGTCGCGCTTCGTCTGACTAGTGGCGGTGGTCGCGCGTCGTTGCATTCTGCAAAAGATCGAAACCGCGCTTGTCTAGGATCCGGACCGGAGTGGGGACGCGGAGGTTTCGGAACGTGATCCTTTCGTTGCGAAACCATACAATATGGAGTCGCGAGAAAGCGAGAGTAATTCTACACATCGACTCCGGCCAAACCGGGAGTCACAGCGATTTAATAAACGGCTCGATTGCAGCTATTGCGCGGCTGGTAGCGTTTAGTGCGGTGGATTCGTCTGTTTGGGCAACGCCTTCCTAATGGCCCACAGCAGGCTTTTTTCGTCGAAGGGTTTGAGCAGGCTCGCGATCGGGTTGGCCTCGCGCATGATTTTCCTGGTCTGCGGGTCGTCGCGGCCGCTGATCAGGATGGTCGGCAGGTGCCGTCCGGACTCGGTTAATTTCCGGCATAGTTCGATTCCCGTCATCGCCGGCATATAAACGTCCAGCAGCAGGCATGCATCGCCGCTCGGAATTTCGCTGGTCAGGAATTTTTCGGCGCTCTCAAAGTCCAAAACCTTGAATCCCAAAATCTGTAGCTGTGTTCGCAGTGCACGTCGGATAGACGCGTCGTCATCTACCACAATCACTGTGGCCGTCGATTTCTTCGGCAACTGACGATACCGGTTTTCGTGGGACAACGGCTCCCCGTCGTCCGCACGGTTCCTTGCAAGATCACTGTGCATCGCGTCCAGCCCTCATCGCTATTGTACCAAAGTACAATATCGCTCCCTGAAAAATTGGACGAATCTAGGCCGGCCAGTGAGCGATAGAAGTCATACGTCACTCGCGGCATTTGAGTTACAAACAGGCCAGTCGCAAAAGCAACTGGCCCACCACTGAAAGCGCGGCGATCCGGCGCGCCGCAGTGAAGAGAACAACCCGGGGAGAAAAATGAATCTGAACCTCCGAACGACAAAAAGCGCGACGGGCTTGCTGTCCGTTCTGCTCACAGGATTGTTGCTGGCGAGTTGCTCTCAGACCTCGCCACCCGCATCGAGCTCGGCTGCACCGGCACCTGCAGTACAAGCGCCGCCGCCGCCGATGGCGAGTGTCCAGCCCTCACAGCTTGGCGCAGCGGGTGGGCAGTACGAGGAACCACCGGTCGTAAACGTCGCGGACCTGCTGCCCACGACCCCACTTTCGGGACAGGGGTATACCGTTGAACCGCAGGCGCCGACCAACGGCGCCATGGGCCAATACACCATCGTCGCCGACCCGAGCGTGTTCCATGACGACGCAGGCACTTACTACGTCGAAAGCCTCGACATGCTGAAGATACGTCTCTCCGAGATTCCAGCTATCGTTGAGCTCGACAGCATGAGTAATACCGGCGTGTTCGCTCAAGCGCTGGCCTCGAGCGCAGTACGCCCTGTAACCGCCGCCGCCAATATGGTTATCCATCCGATGGATACCGTTACCGGGCTACCGAGCGGAGTTGGAGACTTGTTCGGCCGCGTGAGTCTCGGCGCGGGAGAAATAGCGTCGTCGGCCAGCAATTCCTTCGGCAGCGGGAAAGCGGCCAGTCAGGCCGGTAACGCTACGCTCACGGCGTTGGGCTACGACCAGATGCGTCGACAGCTCGCGCATAAGCTGCACGTCGATCCTTACAGTTCTGATCCGATCCTCACCAAGAAGCTGAACCATGTTGCCTGGGTCATGTTCTCGGCCCGTATGACCGTAGATGCGGCCATGATGGCAGTACCAGGCTCGATAATTATCTCGGGCGTCGAATTCACAAACGATCTCGTCTATCAGACGCCGAGAGCTGACCTCATTATTCTGGTTCAAAAGAAGCTGAAAAGCTTTGGTCTATCGCAAGAAGAGATCGTCGCCTTTACCACCAACACCGCGATTCCATTGAGTCTGCAAGTTACCGCGGTCAAAGACCTGGAAGCGCTCGGTAACATTCCCGGTCGTCGCGCGGCGGCGGTCGCCATCGCCAACATGATGACCGAATACCAGGCGCGCTTTCTGGTCACCTCACTGCATATGCTTGGTCAATGGGGCCAGCAGACGAGTCCTATCACCAGGATTTGGGCACCCGGTGTGCTGATTGCGCGCGATCAAAATGGCACCACGATTCTGCCAGCCCCGGTTGACTACCTATCGTGGACCCAGCGCATAGCCGGGTTCGGAACCGATCCCAATCTGATGGCTTTGCACAATCGCGTTCTCTTGGTCAGCGGCAAGATGACTCCGCTCGCGCATCAGCAACTGATGGCCAACGGCTGGAATGTGCAACAGGGGCAATAGCAATAGATCCTAAGACTTCACTTACGAAACCTTATTGAGTCTGGCAAGAGCCAAAGGTATGGGAGGAACTAAGAGTGAGTAAAAATATAAAAACGAAAATGGCAACTGGCATAGCTGCGGCTGGCCTGACGGCTGCGCTGCTGGCCTCGGGATGCTCGACCACCGTCCAAAGCGCACCAGCGGCTGCACAAGCAGTGGAATCGGGTGGCCCGCTGCCCAGCGCAGTCACCGGATTCCTAGGGCCAGATGCGGCCAGGTTGGCGCCCGGCCCTGAGGGTGGCGCCGCGCTCGCCTGGATCAATCCGAACGCTCAATGGAGCAGCTACACCAAGATACAGCTGATGCCGGTTGAGTTCTGGGCCGCTGCCGATTCGAAGGTCTCTGCTGCCGACCAGGCGACGCTGACCGAATACTTCTACAACCAACTGCAAACCAACCTATCCAAGAGTTTCACCCTGGTCGATCAGCCGGGCCCCGGAGTTATGACCCTGCGCGTCGCTCTGATGGACGCGACGACTGCAGTCCCCGGACTTCGCACCATCTCGGTAATTGTCCCACAAGCTCGCGTGCTCAACCTTGCTCAGTCGATGGCGACCGACAGCTACGCATTCGTAGGATCAGCCGAAGCCGAAATGAAGCTGACTGATTCCGTCACGGGCCAACTGCTGGCCGAAGCAGTCGATCAGCGAGCGGGCGGCATGGGGCTCAAAAGTGCCGCTTCATTCCAATGGGGCGACGCACAGAACGCGATGGACTATTGGGCACAGAAAATACCAGCTCGCATTTCGCAACTACAGGGAAAGACGTCCTAGCCCAGCTTATACTGGTTGAAACCAAATGAACGGTTTAGACCAGAAGGAGTATCCGATGTCAGGTTGGAAAAACAAATCTTTCGCGAGTGCTCTCTTAACCTTCATGATTGTCGGCTTGCTCGTCGTACATACCGCATGGGCTCAGGATAAGAAGCCTAACATTATTTTCATCATGGGTGACGACATTGGATGGTCCAACATAGGAGTCTATAACCAGGGCATGATGGCGGGCCGTACCCCGAATCTCGACAAGCTGGCTAACGAAGGCATGCGCTTCACCGACTACTATGCCGAAGCGAGCTGTACGGCAGGACGCGCGAACTTCATCACCGGCGAACTGCCAATTCGCACAGGGCTGACTACGGTGGGTCAGGCCGGAGCGGCACTCGGGATGCCTGATGAAGCACCCACGATCGCGACCGTGTTGAAGTCGATGGGATATGCCACCGGACAGTTCGGCAAAAACCATCTCGGCGACCGAAACCAGTATCTGCCTACGGTCCACGGCTTCGATGAATTTTTCGGCTACTTGTACCATCTCGATGCGATGGAGGACCCCTGCCATCGCAACTATCCGCAAGCACTAAGGGATAGGGTCGGCCCTCGTAACATGATTCATTCATGGGCGACCGATACGGACGATCCAACCGAACAGCCACGCTGGGGAAAGATTGGCAAGCAGAAGATCGAGGACGCAGGTGAACTCTGTCCCGAACGGATGAAGACAGTAGACGACGAGATCCTCGACAAAGCACTCAAGTTCACCGACAAGGCTAGAGCGGATGGCAAGCCGTTCTTCCTATGGCTCAACCCGACCCGGATGCACGTCGTCACGCATCTGTCGGACAAGTATGAAAACATGCGCAATTCCGAAAACGGCTGGAGCATCGAAGAAGCCGGGATGGCGCAGCTCGATGATATTGTCGGCTCGGTTATGAAGTACGTGAAGGACAATGGCCTGGATGACAACACGATTATCGCCTTCAGCACTGACAACGGCGCTGAGAATTTCACCTGGCCCGACGGTGGACAGACTCCGTTCGCCGGTGGCAAGGGCACCGCTTTGGAAGGCGGCTTTCGCGTACCCGCGATCATTCGCTGGCCGGGCAAGATACCGCCGGGCAAGATCGAGAACGGTATCGTTTCCGGGTTGGACTGGTTTCCNACTTTCGTAGCCGCNGCTGGCTATGATGGCGATGTTGCCGCTGACCTCAGGAAGGGCAAAGAATTCGGCGGTCGCACCTATAANGTGCACCTCGACGGCTACAACCAGATGGANATGCTGACCGGTAAGGGCCCGTCGAGACGCCACGAGATTTTCTACATTACCGAGACCACGCTGGGTGCGGTGCGAATCGATGATTACAAATATCGCTTCACCGATCAGCCTAACGGCTGGCTTGGCGCCACGCAAAAAGTCGATTGGCCGATTCTGGTCAATCTACGCTTGGATCCTTTCGAGCGGACTGGAATGTACAACGGCAAGGACGTTGGTTCGATATCCTACTACAACTGGTTCGTATACGAGTTCTGGCGCTTCGTGTTCGTACAGCAGGAGGTGGCACAGGCGGCACAAACCCTTGTAGAGTTCCCGCCGATGCAGAAAGGCGCAAGCTTCAACATGTCGCAGGTTAAGGAACAGATACAACGGGCGTCCGAATCACATACGGGCGACTAGTTGGACTATCGAAAGCTGAACGGAGGAAGTTGCAATGACAAACCCAGATTCGCGCTCGACGGCAAAGGTAATCGCGAAGTGCGCGATTACAGCGGTCGCACTTCTAGGACTGTTGACGCTGGGCGGGTGCTCGTCCACCGAACCTTCGGCGACCCAGCAGGCGTCGTTGGCGAAGACCGAGTTACATTTCGACATCAATGCGTGCCAGCCGATCGAGCCGGGCTTGTATAAATGCCCCGCCGCTGACAAACCAATCTGCAACCCCGACTACAACGGACAGGCTGAATGTGTCCGCATCGGGCCGAAGGGAAGCGTTTTCGTCCAGAGCGGATTCGGTAACTAGCGAAACGTACCTTCTATAGTTCGGTGATGAGAATGAATCCAATGCTTTCAACGCGCATACTTGTAACCGCAACCCTCGGTCTCCTGCTGCTTGCCTCAGGATCGGCGCGCGCCCAGGGCGTCGTGCTGCCTTTGCCGCCGGAGGATCAGCAAAACATAACTGCTCAGCTTGGGCCGGGCGTAGTCGGCGCCGCGCTGCCGAGCAGCGCGATAAATGACCCGTCCGCTTACTTTCCGCTGCAGGAGAAATCCCAGCAGTTCCAGGTCGTCGCTGGGCCTCACGCCGGCACCGTCCAGACACTTGGTCTCTGGCAGGCCAGGCGCCCGGGCGGCAAGAAGGCTTGGCGATTTCAAATGACTCCGTCGTTAGCGGGCTTCATGCGCGAGACGGAAGAGGGCGACATCATTATGGCCGCACTGACCGACTCCGGCGAAGGCGTGGTGGTCGTCACGACGCCTGCCAACCCGTTCGTCCCCAAGGGCATCCAGCCAGGTGAATCGCGAAGCTACTCGCAGCAGGTCTCGGTAAACTACTTGGACGACCCGAGCGACCAGAGATACTCAGGATCGATCACCGGCACCTACACCTACGTCGGCACCTATCAAGTGACAGTACCGGCTGGCACCTTCCCGGCAGTCCTGTTCCGCGTCAAGTGCGAAGGTAAAGTCGGTCCAGCGCATACCCATAACACGGGTTACAATTTCTTTGCGCCGGGCGTTGGCATGGTCGCGATGATCCTGGAAGAGGACGTGACCGCCTTCTGGCTATTTAACATCGACAGCACAACCGGCAAGGTACTGATGTCGAAGTGAAACCTCAATTGAGTGGTGGCTACCGCAGGTTCGCTTTGCCGATAAAAGGCGTCAATTCATGTCGGACCGATAAGGTGTGGTTGGGAGGTGAGTGAGCGTGCGAGCATCATCACGCGGGATTCATAGGGCTATCTCTCTTGCCGCGGTTCTTTTGTTCGCATTTGTCACAACCGCGCGAGGCGCGGGCATAGAGCTGTACCCAACCAATAACGGTACGGCGAGCGCCGGACAAGCCGCTTTGGCGCAGGACGCCTCGACTGCGGCATCGAACCCCGCCGGGATGACACTGCTCGACCGCTCGCAATTGGCTACCGCGCCTGGCGTACTACTCCCTTCGATGAACTTCGACGTCGCTCCGGAAACGACAACCTCGGGCGGTGGAGGTGGCAATGCCGGGGTGTTTTTCCCGCTTGGATCGTTTTTCTACGTCTACAAGTTATCCGAGCGAGTGCGGCTCGGCGTGGCGGTTTTTTCCGATTACGGTCTTAGCGGAGACTACGGCAAAACCTGGGTGGGACGTTATTACACAACGCAGTTGTCACTCATCACAGGCAAAGTCGACCCGACCATCGCCTACGAAGTAAACGACTGGTTGTCGGTTGGAGCCGGCGTAAGTTTTGGCGTCGGGCGTTTGACGTTTCAATCGAAGATTAACAACGTTCTTCCTCGTGTGCCGGATGGCGGTCTCTCACTCGAGTCCTGGGACGAGGCATTCGGCGGCAACGTCGGCATACTGCTCAGGCCGATGTCCAAACTCCGCATCGGACTCACCTATAAGTCACCGGAAGACTACAAGTTCGGCTTTCGGCCACATCTAACGGGTCTCGGTCCCGTTCTCAGCCGTCTTCGCGAGAGAATCGGTGGAGTAAAAGTTAATGTCCCAATGACGGAGCCGGAGCAAATAATGGCGAGCGCGGTTTACGATGTCCTACCCAACTTCAGTGTGATGGGTGACGTCGGATGGCAGAACTGGCCGGCCTTCGGGGAGATTCCAGTCGGAATCTCCACCGCCAAACAAAGGACCGTGACCGCCAACCTGCATTTCTCGGACACCTGTCATATCGCGATTGGGCAACAGTTGTGGTTCGGTGAAAAATGGCTCTGGTCTGCAGGATTTGCGTACGACAGTTCGCCGGTTTCGAAAGCAAACCGTAACGCCGTCCTGCCTCTCGATCGACAGTTGCTATATGGCACCGGTCTCCAATACCAAATCAACGAAAACGTTACGACCGGCGGTACTTGGGAGTTGATCGATGCTGGTCCGGGCCCCTACAGCAATCACCGCGGACCGCTCGCCGGCACCCTGCAAGGGCATTACTCGACCAACTTTCTGAACTTCGTCGAGCTCAACGTCATCTGGAAATTCTAGATTCAGTGCAATTGCGTCAGTAGGCGTTGCCAACTACGATCTGGCTGCAACGCGTCTGCCAATTGGAGTATGGTGCCCTGAATGGACAAGCACATCAGTAAGCATGCCGAAACCCAGCATCTCGCCACTGACGTAGTTCACTACCGCGAGTACAAAATTCTGCTGCAGCCCGATCGGTTTACGAGCAAAAATGGCTTTCTCGAATTCTGGGAGGCCGCATCCAAGACTCTTAAGAAGCTCGACATTAAAGTGGACGTCGACAAGCACGCATTCGACAGTCAAGTCCGGGAGGTGCTCTTTTATGACACTCCCCAGTATGACCTCTACAACAATCATTTCATTCTGCGGAAGCGCACTTTCTATGACCAGGGATGGCCCCGAGCGGATCACGAGCTGACTTTCAAATTCCGGGCACCGGAACTCAAGAAGGCCGCCGCCGTTGACGTGCGTCCGCAATTGGGTGGACACGACGAGATCAAGTTCAAAGAGGAGTTATTGCTCGCGCGCGACCGCCTCGGCGGGATGCGCAGTGTCTATTCGCATGGATGCGTGCTGACTTCTCCCAAGATTGAGCTGGACCGCGGTATCGAGGACATCGCCAAAGCCTTTCCGACCCTCAAGCACATCGACATCAGGCCCAGGACCAAAATGATGCTGGTCAACAACGTGGCGGTCGAGGAAGTGCAGAACACGATGGGCATGATTCACTTCGGACACCACTTCAAGGGTAAGACCACTATCGCGATCTGGCGCAGCCGCGCGCTGGAGAAATCGCTCTCCGGCGAGTTCGCCTTTCAGTGCAAGTTCGATCGGCTTGACGATGTAAGCCAGGAGTCCCTCGAGCTCTCCGAAGAGTTCTACAAAAAAGTGCAGCTCGATTGTGCGGAATGGATCAAACTTGGAACGACCAAGACCGCGATGGTTTACGGGCTCGGCGAAAATCAGCAGCCAACGAACCGTGAATAAGTGGAGCGGGCGACCGGGGTCGAACCGGCGACGTCCAGCTTGGGAAGCTGGCATTCTACCACTGAATTACACCCGCTCTGAGGCGAGTCTAGGTACCGCTTTGACGACTGTCAATTGAGTCGGCATCGACTCGACTCTGCGCGCGTAGGACTCTCGCGCAACTCGCCCTGCCATTGACTTCGCAG
>JGI12635J15846_10002188_pt1 | contig 17115 bp, 19 predicted proteins | sample BlaSpr_A8_OM2_M2_FD_15846 | JGI IMG/M metagenome (IMG submission 15846) | reverse complement strand
TCGACGGCCGTCGTGAACTACGACGCAGCCCACANGNCGTGCCCAAGATACGGGTGATGATCCGCCCGAAAATGAAAGAATGGCTGGCATGGCTGGGTATTCCCGTCAGGATTTGCCAGTGATGCAGGATTTTCCGACATAAAATTGTCGCCGAGCGGCGACACTGGCGGGAAGCCTATCTTCCGATGTCCAAAGCTATCTTTTGGCCAGGCCTATTCAGTCCATGAAGCAAATGGAGCAACATTGAAGGATTCGATGAAACGGCTACTGTCCATTTTCGTACCCGCAAACCGTCCGATGTTGCTGACAGTCGCGGCTCTCCTCATCGCAGCGATAGCGGTCACCGACTGGCTTACCAAGCCGTATATTTCTCTCGGGTTTCTATACTTGTTCCCCATAATCATCGTGGGCGGTTTCCTTACACGCTGGCAGACGATAGGTGTGGCCTTGCTTTGCACAATTCTGCAGGAGGCGTTCAGTAATCTGCCGGAAAATGAAGCCATCTTCCGATTGGTCCTGAGTTCGATAGGCTTCAGCGGCACCGGACTCTTTGTTTCAGAGCTCTTAAAAAATCGCCGAATCGTTTTGGAACACGTGGAAGAGTTGGAGAGTGAAGTCAAACTGCGGCGCGATGCCGAAGATCAGTTGTTAGTTCTAGTGGAAAGCAGTCCCGCCGCGATCGTGACTATCGACACAAATGGGAAAATTCTCTTGGCGAATCAGGCAGCGCAACAATTGCTTGCGCCGGGCGCACCGTCTTTGACTGGCCAGGCGATCAGTTCCTATCTGCCGTCCCTACAAAACGTAATTCAGACTCAGTCATCGATAGCCTTCCGAACTACTCTGCAGTGTAGTGGACATCGGTCAACGGGCGAGGTATTTCTGGCTTGCCTGTGGTTTTCGACTTACAACACCATGTCCGGCCCGCGGCTGGCCGCGGTAATCGTGGATTTATCCGAGGATCTGCGAAACCGCGAAGACTTAAGCCTGGACCACTTGCTGAAGAGCAGCCGGATTCTAGTAGGCGCCATGGCTCACGAGGTCCGGAACCTGTGCGGCGCGGCGGTTGTGTTGCACAAGAATCTCTCACGCGTTCCAAATCTGGAGCAAAACGAAGACTTTCAAGCTCTGAGCTCCTTGATCCAGAGCTTGGAACGAATATCGGCGATGAGTGTGAAGGCTCCCTCTGACGCTGCCGGAACAGTGGAACTGACCTCCCTGCTAGACGAAGTGCGCATCCTGATCGAAGGGGCTTATCGTGAGTCCGAGATTGAAATCGAAATCGAATGGCGTGCGCATGAGAACTTACCATTGGTGCATGCCGATCGTTACGGCTTGATTCAAGTGTTCCTGAATCTCGCCAAGAATAGCCAGCGCGCAATGGAGTCGACTCAGACCAGGAAATTACGCGTAAGTACATCGCTTGAAGATAAGCACGTCACGGTCCGCGTTGAAGATACAGGGATCGGTATAGCCCATCCCGAAAAATTGTTTCGTCCATTCCAGCCTGGCGCTGAGACGGCCGGACTTGGCTTGTATGTTTCCCGCTCAATCATGCGGAGTTTTGGCGGCGAACTAATTCATGAACCAAGACCTCGGGGATGTTGTTTTGCTGTGGTCGTGCCTGCATTAGCGAGGGTTGAGGAAACGCCGGATGCCTGATTCCTCTACACAGCCGACAAGCATTTTACTTGTGGATGATCATGCCTTGTTCCGGGAGAGCGTGGCTCGATTGTTGACAAGCGAACCCGGCTTCGAAGTTACGGCCCATTGCAATTCCATCGAGGAGGGTCTCGCGGTATTGCGGAAAACGCATGTCGATATCGTGCTGCTCGACTTCGATCTAGGCCAGCGCGACGGCGCTGAGTTTATGCGTCTGGCGAGGCGGCACGGGTTTACCGGCAAGGTCCTTGTTGTTACCGCGGGTGTCGACAAAGAGCCCGCCGCAGACTTAATTCGCAACGGTATCTCCGGAATTTTCATGAAACATAACTCGGCGGCATTACTCGTGGAAGGTATCCGCCACGTGATGGCTGGCAAGGTTTGGTTTGACCGGGAATTTTTACAGGAGGCAATGGGCCCGGGCTCTCTTCAAGAATCGAAAGGGGAGCAGTTCACGGAACGAGAGCGGCAGGTTCTTTCTCACATATTCGAGGGCCTGGCCAATAAGGAAATTGCGGAACGAATCGGGGTATCCGAGAGTTCAGTGAAAGCAACGCTTCAGCAACTTTTCTCCAAAACCGGCGTGCGCACTCGCAGTCAGCTGGTGCGTATCGCACTGGAGCAACACAGAAATCAGATTTAGGTTCGCCTAGTTGACGAAATCAGCAGAACACCAATCCACGATCCGGTCAATCGATCCACTGGGGGTAGTAATCAATTACGCCGAACGTCAGTCTCTACCTCTAGATGCGCCAGCATCGAGTTCCGAAGAGAGCTGAGACTTCAAGCCTCGACTCACCTCTTCGAATTGTGCTTTAGCCCTCGCCACATGTCCCAACAGTGCACGCAGCTGCTTTGGCCCGAGCACGAGAAACCCGAGCATAAGCAGGAATATCATTTCCATGCCGAATCCCATGATCACTCCTTGGATAGCCCTTGGTCGAGTATCGCTGTGCTTGGAGCGTTGCCTGGCTTCTCTTCTTCGACTCTCATCGCTGACTTGAAGCCGCGGATTCCTTCTCCGATTCCTTTACCCAGTTCCGGAAGTTTTTTGGGCCCGAAAATAAGTAAAGCAATCCCGAAAATCACCAGCAGATGCATTGGTTGAAATAATCCTTCGAACATGTGGCTCCTTTTGTCGGTATCAGAAAGTTGAATTAAGTGTCAGTAAGAATTCGGGCGCTGCAAACTGAATTCGATACAGCGCCCGCTCAAACAGCAGGGGAGAGCTCCAGCAATCAAAAGCCGCGTCGAACAGAATCAGCTTCGACGGCCAGCCGGTTAACTACTTTGAAGAATGCTGACGGTTGTCCCAGGAATAACAGGTCATCCGTAAAAGCTTTGATAGTGGCGACTGCTCCGCCGTTCTGTGTCGACGTCGGACGAATTACCGAGCACTGAGGCAGACTCTTGCTGATAAAGTTGCACGGCTCAGGCAGGATCAGGTTCGTCTGATCAAGCTCGGAGTTGAGAGCATTGAGATCTGGGAATGTGAGCCCAGTAACTGGATCCGTTACACCAGCCAATGGTTGATTCACAGCATTGCCTGCCTTGTCATGCCAGAGCCCGAAATGGTCAATCTCGACTCCGCCAATACTAATCAAAATCCGCAGGACTTCAGGATCAGTGGCCTTGAACGCTAGCGTCGGATACAGACTCGCTCCACCCTGCTCGATGAAAGCAAAGTGAAATCCCGCAGTATTCGCAATCGCTTGCATGCGGGACTGCTGCGGTGATGTTGGTGGCACGGGTTGGGCCTGGGTTGGCGGAGTGTCGGTGTCATTCAAGGGAATCGCAGGCTGGTTCCCGATAGTTAAGGGTCCGGTGAACTTCACCCCGAAGTCGGGATTCTGCCCGCTGCGGTACCGGGTGTACCAGCTGAGATCAACGTTGAGGTTGAGCAGGTTTGTCAGTCTTCCAATATTCTTAGCGCCGCTTGCCTGGCTACTCGGCAAGATTCTAAAGGCGTCGAGATCAACTGGTTCCTCACCCTTGGAGATCAAATAGGCATTCAGGAAGGCCGCGTGGCTCAATTCATCGTCGGTGTTGTCAGCGATGTATTGGGGCATGTCGCCATCAAGGTTGCTGAGTGCGGCTATGTAGGCGGGATTGCCTCCTTGGACTCCTCCCAGTTCGTTGTACTGTTGCCACAAATCTGCCTCTATGAGTTCTGCTGCCGCTGCAAACCGCAGGAGAGCAGCGTCGCCTTTGGAAAGCTTACCCGGGCTTGCCTTGAATTGTGCGGCTCCCTCGGTCGCCAGGAATGCGCCGGCTGATAATGTCGCACCGGCTATTCCTAGGCCCTTGAGAAATGAACGTCTCTTGACAACGCCGTGCCAGTGACGTTGAACCTCTTCTGCCGGCGAACACTGGGTTGGGTCAGAAGTGTCTGTCTCGGATACTACAGCTGGGGAAGTATTGTCTTTCATGGTTTAAGGTCCGATTCCTTTACTTATGATTTGTTACAGCTGTATATGAAACTTCCCCAGTTGAGCATTATTCCCGAATGTCAAACGATTATTTCTCGCCACACAAAGGCGCTGAAACGCAACGCAGACACGTAACTACAAAAATGGAGCCACATACCATGCGTAGTATGTTCCAACGCCAGTAAAGAGAACAATCATCCAAAGTAGCAACTCCGTGCGCATCCAGTACTTCCAGTTCTTGAAGCGCAACCATTGTGGGAAAACGTTCGTCCCTGCCACCATGACGATATAGAGTCCCAGAAGTTCAGCCGCAATTCCGAGAACAGCGTGCATTGCCGCCGCCTCGTAATACCATTTATGTAGAACCTTGGACAGGGGCGCGGGCTGTACTTGTTGTTGGAACGACGGCCACATCACCAGTCCGATCATCAGCAAGTTCAAAAGGAGTACCGTCGTCTGGCAAATACCGTGAGCCCTGTAGCATTTTTGTTTTGCGAGCCGGGCCCCCGCGATCAAGGCCCCTCCCATAATGAGTTGCACGACGAGGTTGAGATCAGCCCCGAAGGTGCCGCCGGTACCAAGAAAGCCCTTCATTGGAAGGAGAGACAAGGCCACTAATCACCTCCTGAACTCCCCGGCTCGCGCAACCACGGATGTTGTCTCGATTCAATTACCGCCAGAGGATGAGCCAGCGCCGTGATCCTTAACTATAGCTACGATTGTTCTCGGTCGTGGCATTGCCATGCTGTAGACGCCTGCAGGTGTATCCACCTGGCTGAGAAAGTACTTGTTCCCTACACGATCGAAGCTAAGGGTTGCGCGTTCAGCAGACTCTCCAACAGCGGTAGGGAGCACAATCGCGCTGTTGTCGTGGCTGTAGACGATTAATCCTGAAGTTGCATCAGAATGGATCCGGCTGATGCGGTACGTGCCCGCGGGCAGGGTTTTAGCACCAGCAACAAATTCGAACGGAACCTTTACAACAACTCCGTCGACGTCTTGAGCGTGAGCACTTATGCCCAGCCCAAATAGGCAAGTCAGAGTTAGTGCAATTGTCAAACACGACTTATTCATAAAATTCTCCTTGTTTATTTGGTTTTAGCTTTTCATCATTGATAACTGTGCTCGAGGGGGTTTATTCCACTCGTTGCCCTGAGCCTCATTTACAAAATGGACTTCGCAAGGTCAGTGGGGGTTACGGTGAGCAACCAGAACATACGGGACAGAGTATTATTTGATGTAGATCGTGTTAGAGCTTGTTTAAATGCGCGGAAGTATGATTGTGTGTGGAATAAAAGGTACTAGCTCGGAGTCTGCACCTACTGCGATATCACAGATCCGTACATTCCGCGAGAAGGCTAGTAGTCTGTCTGCCAAATGGGAGTAACTCTGCGCGCGAAAGGTCAGTGTGCTTGCTGAAGTACTTGTTCAGACGTTCGCGAAGCTGTAATCGACCTCGAAATAGCCGCGCCTTCACCGCGGCATGACTTACGTTCAGTACTTCTGCAGTCTGATCAATAGATAGTCCTTCAATATCCCTTAATACAAAGACAGTCCGCAAGAGTGGGCTCAACTCTTCTAAGGTCTTGATTAGGATGTCTCGCAATTCGGCGGCAAAGTAGAGATGTTCAGGATTCGGCGCCCAATCGGTGACTTCCATTGGGAGTATCTCTCTGTCCGCCTGAAAATCCTCATCCAGTGATACCTCTCGTATGGCGCGCTGCTTTCTAAGCTTCATCAGCGACTGGTTCACAGTAATGCGAATCAGCCAGGTGGAGAATTGGGAATCCTCTCGGAATTGGTTGAGGTTTTGGAAGGCCCTCATGAAAGCTTCCTGAACCGCGTCCTGGGAGTCTTCCTTGTTATGGGTGACGCTTTGAGCAATTCGGAACAGTCTGCGGTCGTACCGCTTTACTAGTTGGTCGAAGGCACTAACGTCACCGTTTTTACTGGCGTGGACAAGATCCAGGTCGTCGCTTATCACCTTTACTTCAGATTGTGCCGGGGCTGCCATATATTCGTTTAAGTCGCTTGAGAGAATTGTGTTACGAAGGCGATCGGTTTTCAAACAAAGAGCCAGTTTCGTCGTTAATACCTGGATGTGCGGGTCACTTCACCACTATCTGGCCTGTCATCTTCGGGTGGATCGTGCAGTAGTATGGGTACGTTCCAGCCTTGGTAAACGTGTATGAGAACTTTTCGTCTGTATCCATCACCTTAGACTTGAACACACCCTCTGTACTGACCGACGTATGGGGAATGTCATCTTTGTTTGTCCATGTGACTGTCGTTCCGGCGGGTACCGTAATCGTTTGCGGTCCGAAAGTGAAATTATCGATTTTCACCTCCGCGGCTGTCGAGGAGGGTTGGTTTGCTGAGACTCTCGGTGATCCTACGAACAGCATGGCAACTACCACTGACGCCGTTAAGCCTGCTAACCAGAGTGTGGTTTTCGTCATTGTCTTGTTCCTTTCTCATTGTTTAACGTTTGCTTAATGTTCGTTGTTATTTGCTTCTCTCGCCTGGATTGATCAACCAATTACAGGGCCGTTCGAATTTCCTGACGCTGAAGAGCCCGAATCACCGAGTGGGGAGTCGACAACAGCGAGACTCCGACCGCTCACCAGATAATTCACATCGGTGATACCCAACACCCGTTGCAACTGGTCTGCCGGCACCTTCATGGGCCCGGCAGAGGGAGCTGTTCCTGGCGCAGGTTGAGGAAACGCGGTCGACATCGCTGTGTGAAACGAAACCTTACCTTCGATCTTTTGCATCACCTGATGGATATGGCCGTTTAGCACGGTCACGGAACCGAAACGCTTGACATAAGACAACGCCTGTTCACTATCGTCAGTTCCCCAGCCCCAATCCGGGTACACCGTCCAAAGTGGAATGTGCGCATAGAGCACAATCGGAGTGCTGGCAGAGCGGCCCTTGAGATCGTCTTCAAGCCACTCCAATTGTTCATTACCCAGCGACCCCATTCCCCCGGCTTTCAGATTGGCGACATTCACCAAACCAACGAAATGCACGCCTTTATGATCAAAGCTGGACCACCCACTGCCCTTCGTACCCTTTCCATAGCGTTGGAGAAATTCCGCTCCGTTATCGCTCAACATGTCGTGCTCACCCGGCACAAAGTAGATCTGTTTTGCGGACGCTCCTTTTAGTACCTGGTCGAGCGTGTCGAATTCACTGGGCTTTGAGAGCTGGCTAAGATCACCCGTGTGAATGATGAAATCCGGGGTGTGGGGCATGGCATTGATCTTGTTGATCGCCGTCTGCAAAGTAGCGGTAACGTCCGGATTGGCCGGCTTGTTAAATCCGATGTGGCTGTCGCTGATCTGAACAAAACTGAAATCTCCGTCTTTACCCATATTCTTGCCGGTGCTCTTGGCGAATGCACGAGACACAGGAATGCCGCCGCTCAGGGTCCAGACCAGGCCTGTACCTGCCCATGCCATGCATTTCAGGAATCCGCGGCGATCAACGCCGTCATTGTTTAGTTCTTGTGACGTGTCATCGATAAGATCTTGCTTCTTGTCTGGCATTTGCCCTCCGTGGTTTCTATCGTTCTGAGGTGATAACCGATGCGAGTCATTTTTATTCCACCGATTTATTCCGCTAGGCAGCTTTTGTGGCATAGCGGGCTGGAGTCTTAGGCGGAGGTAAAAAGAGGTCGGCCCGCTTTGCGTAATTGAGGTCGGGGGACCACCGCGTGACCTAACATCAAATGAGGCGTCGCAGGGAGAACCTTTGGGTAGCCCGGCCGGGCTCTAACCAGGAGTATTTACGCCACTAAGAAATCCGCCCAAATGCCCGGTTAACGCAATGATGCCGACTCCTAGAAGTTCAAGCGCCAAGCGGTAGTTCGGCAAGGCCTGTGCGTGCCGCCGCGCACGAAAATGCAGCCACCAGACCAACCAGATCATCACGCTCGACACACACGCAAGTACCAGATGCAGCAACAGAATGCCCTTCAGCTTCTGGCCCTCGAGTTGGAACTGCCACGCGAGTATCCCAGTTGCCAGAACTGGGAATGTTGAAATCGCCGCTACTAATAGGTTGTAGTAGGCTGCGTCCGCGGTGCCCTGTCGCTTCGTCCATTGTGCGAGCAGGTCGAACATCACTGCGGTAATGAATAGCGCTATCGGGAAGTGAATCAACACCACATGTTGGGCGTGCTTGGCTAGCAGTGCGGTCTTAATGTCAAATGGATTGATCATGTCATCCGAGATAACAGACCGCCGCGATGTTTTATTCCATCATTGATAGAAATCGGCGAGCAACAGGAAAATGATTCCGCGTCAAAGGGAATATCGGGTGGGCAAGCCAGTTCTCACTAGGGATGGGATCACGCGAGACGTTTGCGAGAAGCGGCCGCCCTAAGTTCACTGTTTCCACTCGCTTGAGCCTGCATTTAATCCCCGAAACAAATTGTTCCTTGGACGGGAATAAATCAGCGCCTGCGGTGTTTTACTATGTGGACGTGTCAGGGGCGGACCTTCAACTCGGCTCGTTTGAAGAACTGGCCATGCCGCTCTTCGATCAGTTGTACAACTTCGCTCAGTGGCTTACACATAATCGCGAAGAAGCCGAAGACCTGGTTCAGGAAACCTACGTCAAGGCTTTGAAGGGATTCTCGTCTTTCCAGTTGGGGACGAATTTTCGGGCGTGGATGTACCGGATTTTGCGGAACACTTTCTTAACTTCTCGTACCGGCTTGAAAGCGACAATGACCGTACCGCTGGATTCCGACGAGGATGGACCTGAATTGGCGGTTGAGCACGAGACGCCAGAAACACTGCTGTTTGAACGGTCGAACCGCGAGCGGCTGCAAGCAGCGATCGACGAGCTGCCGGTGTATTTCCGGGAGATCCTTCTCTTATGTGACGTGGAGGAGATGTCGTATCAGGAGATTGCGGAAACACTCTCGGTTCCTATAGGCACAGTGATGTCGCGTTTATCGCGCGCGAGAAGAACATTACGCGATCGCCTGCGGCCACAACTGCCGGTATCGACAACAACAGCAACGATGGCAAAGGGGACCAATCATGGTTTGTGAGTTCTCGAAAACAAAACTCGACACCTACCTGGATGGTGAGCTTCAAGATCAGGAGATGCGCAGTTTCGACGCTCATGTGCGTAACTGTCCCTCTTGTTCTGCTGATGCACTGGGACGGGTGCAGATGAAGCGATCCATTCAGGCGGCAGGAAAGCGCTTCACGCCCAGCGCCGAGTTCCGCAGTCGCATACAAAAGAGCATCGCAACCAAACCCCGCCGAAGTTTTCAGCTGGTATGGATGTTAGCAACGGCGGCGACCGTGATTCTTGCAGCCGGCACGTTGACCTCAGCCTATCTGGGAAACCGATCCGCCAGAGACTTGGCACAAAATCACGTCTTCAGCGAGATTGCAGATTTGCACGTGGAGACACTGGCCAGCTCATCGCCCGTGGATGTCATCTCAACTGACCGGCATACGGTGAAACCCTGGTTCCAGGGAAGAATTCCCTTCGCGTTCGATCTGCCTGAGCTTAACAACTCGGGGTTCTCTTTGCTTGGAGGCCGGATGACCTACCTGGACCAGACACCGGGCGCGCATCTCATCTACGACGTTCGAAAGCACCACATTTCTGTGTTTGTGTTCCAGGAGCGTTCTTTACCGGCCCGGCTCGATGAAAATTCTGTGACACCAAAGAAACTGTCGTTCAACATGGAAACATGGAGCCAAGGCGGGCTTCGCTATTTCGTGATCGGTGACGCGAGCGCTGCGGACATCGATAGTCTGGCGAAATTGTTTAAAGCCCAATCATAGAGTTGAATACCTGGAAGACTCGCCCGTCATTGCAATAGCGCGCGTGTCTGCAGAAGTGTGTTGTTCAAGTCTTGTTTTTGTTCCAGAATTCGTTTTGCGTTCGGGATCACGTTTGCAAGTTCCTGTGGGGCGCCTTGAACCTCTTGATCTAGCGCAGGCAGTTTGGACTCATCGTTCAGGGCAGCAACATATGACGAAATAATCCGGGTCAGAGCTGCGGACGTTTGCGAGTTTCCTGCGTAATCTCCGCGGAGGGCTTCTAGATCGTGCTTTGCCGCCGTAGGCCAGTCAAGTCCTTCCCCTGCTCGCGCAACAGCCGTTTGCAGTTGTGATCGCTGGCCGGCGGACAGCTGTTCTAAGCGCAGCGCGTCGGCGACGGCCCTGAGGTAACTTGTCAGAAGGTCTTTTGCGATTACCGTAGCAAAAAGTGATCCACCATTTCCCACATCGTGTGAAAACCGCAGGCCAGCTGCCAGAGCGCGAACCGCCCCATCTTTATTACCCGTCTTAAGCAAGTGAAAGACATAAAGAACATTGAGCCGCCCAAGGACCAATGCCTTTCTCGCATAGTCTACCGGCACGTCGTGCCCGAGCCCATAATCCAGCCCCCAATCACAGTTCGGAAGAGAAGTCGCGCGGGCCATGATTTCAAGGGCCAACGTGTTTTTCTCAAGCAGATCCTTGTATTTCAAATCGTCGTACGGCGCTGTACCGTCGAGGATCGCGTTGAGTTCTTTGGCTTGCTGGTCTGTGATACCGGAATCCTGGACCTCGGAGAATGCCGACCAGTAGCGCAAAGCTGCATTCTCCGTCAGGGACGCACTCCGCTGAGCCAATGCCGAAACGGCTGATAACAGCGCAATCAGAATCATCGAAGGAATCGTGTTGAAGATTTTCATAACTTGATTTTCTCCTTGCTTAGCACAGCGACCGCGCTCTGTTTGCCTTGCGGAAGTGGGCTGGTTTGGGAACGAAACGCCAGATCGTCAACGGCTGCCTTAAACGATGGCGCTGTCGCGAGCCAGGCATTTGCGCTTCGCATGGTAAGTGGCTCCGACGGTACATGGCGCTCGGCAACTGCAGCATCGCTTGCCGTATTCGAAACAACAATTCGACTACTGCGAATATGCAAAATGACCGCCCCTGTAACAAGGATGGCTGCGACTGCCGCCAGCCAAATCCCCAGTGGGGGCGAACGCCGAGATGAATGGCCGACGCTGAGTGTTGGAACAGGCTCAGGGGCGATTGGATGGAATCGCTTCAAGTAGGCTTCGAATTGTTCATCGTCGGGAGTCTGCACAAGAGTTCTCCTTGGCTAACATTGAGCCGCGCAGCTTGGCTAGGGCATACCGGTACCGAGATGCCGCTGTGTTCGAGCTGACACCCAGCAGGTCAGCGATTTCCGAGAAAGTGAGTTCGCCCCACACATGCAGAACTATGACTTCTCGCTGATGATCCGGAAGTTCGCCTAGCGCACGTCTCAGATTCTGCTCTCCGGCATAGTCCCGGTCAGGAGGACTAAACCATGCCGAGTCGACATCGAGAGGCATATTCCGACCTTGAACCTTGGCGTCGTTAAGAACGGCGTTGCGCACGCACACAAAGAGATAGGCTTTCTTGTTTATCGCTTGGCTTACGCTCCCGCTCTCGATCGCCTTCAAAAACACTTGGTGAACCGCATCTTGAGCGCGACCCCGGTCACCCGAAATCGCCGACGCGAACAACAGCAGTGCCGCCCCATGTTGCCGATACAGGGTTTCGATGTCTGCGGCATTTCGGTCTGTCCTGCCCACTTTGTGGTCTCAATGTTAAGACAATCGGCGCGGATGGATTTGTCTATGTCGGGCGAACTTCTTTGCCAGGCTGCACGGGATCCCTGGCAAATCTCATGGGATGGGTTGTTTTAAAGCCGCCTCACAGATTTCGAGGAGGCAACTCAGTCCCCTGCGGTCTCGGATCTGTTCCGCTCCGACTCGAGTTTCCAACAACCTACACAACCTACGACTCACTGAAATCGATCATCACGGGAGCAGTGCGGAATCCGCGGGTTTTAATCGCTACATAGGCTAGCCCCAGGGCAAACCAGATTCCGCCCACGGTTTTTGCCAGTCCATTGAGGTTCCACCAGATCAGGGCGCAAAAAGCGAATCCCACTAGAGGTAAGATGGCGTCAGTGAGCAGGTTTCGTTTGTGGCCCGGCTTTGTCTTAACAGCGAACTGCCAGAAAGTAGCCAGGTTCACTCCCATAAAGGCGAGAAAGGCTCCGAAATTGAGTAGTTCGCCCGCATGTTCATACGCGTTGCCGATACTATTCAGCATCACCGCTCCGGCGAAGGTTAATACTCCGATAATCAAAATATTGTAGGTCGGAGTGCTGCTGCCCGGACTTAAATATCCAAAAACTCTGCGCGGCAACACATTGTCACGCCCCATGCCAAAGAGCAGCCGCGCTGCGCCGAGCCCGCCGGTGAGTCCGCTACCGAATGCCGCAAGGATGAGTATTACGCCCATCGCATTGAAGAGAATTGGACCACCGACGCGGCGGCAGATATCCATGAACGCGGTTACTAAATCTGGAAACGTGTGCCAGTCGGGCCAAACGCGTTGTCCTAAATAAACTTCGAATCCACCGAAGACTCCGGTGAACAAACAAACGAGAACGGTCGCCAGAAGCACATTCCGTTTGGGATTCTCGACGTCTTCTGCCAGAGTGGTCACGCCATCGAAACCGATGTAGGTAAGGGCTGCGAACGAAGTCGCGGTCCAGATTCGATGGGAGTTAAAAGTCTTCGGATCATAGAATGGCTGGATGGAAAATAACCCGCTCCATCCCTGGGAATAGAACAGATAGCGGATCGCGAGCACGATGAAGAATCCGACGACTACAAACATCAAAAAGAGCAATACTTTGTTGGCCCGGGCGGAAGAGCGAATTCCGCGGAGATTCAATAGCGTGATGATGGCAGCGATGATCGCGGCCCAGACCGCGAAAGGAATCCTCGGCACATAACGTTCGTGAAGCGCGGTGGATATCCAGACGGTATTGATCAATGGTTGCAGCAGATAGTCTAGGAACATCGCCCAACCCGCCAAAAATCCGAGATGCAGATTTAGGCCCCGCCCCACGTATGTATAAGCGGAACCAGCAGCTGGATAGAGCGCCGCCATCCGTCCATAGCTTACAGCTGTGATCAACATGGCAAACATAGCGACTAAAATGATGGTCGCGAAATGGCCGTCGGAAAGTTTTTGCGCCACTCCGAAAAGCGGAACTGGCGCGATTGGTTGGATTAATACAATTCCGTAAAAGACGAGATCCCAAAGCGTGAGCACTCGCTTCAAGCGCGGCGCTGATGTATCGGTGGAAGAATCAGCCATTCGTTGTCGCATGCTCCAAGAAAGTTATTCAGTCACGGCGCAATCGAGTGCAAGAAGAATATACTTTGCAACAATACCAGTTGATGTAGTCCATTCTGCTTGACAGCAATGTGTCAATATAGCAATACTCATGCGTTTTAATAAAAGGATTTAGTGAGAATATCGATGATATTCCGGAGTTGCTTTTTCTCTCTCGCTTCCCTTTTTCCTTCAATTCTCTTGTTAGTTGCCGTGGGGAGCTGTGCAGAAAGATCTTCAGAAAATATAAGAATCCCTCTGCACCAGAACTGGCAATTACAATCGTCGTGTGATGCCAAGTCGACGGCGGAAGAAATATCTACATCGGGATTCCGAACAACCGACTGGCATCGCGCAGAGGTTCCAACCACTGTGGTTGCGGCATTGGTCGCTGATAAGACGTATCCAGATCCCAACTTCGGGATGAATTTCAAGTCCTTCCCCGGAATGAACTACTCCGCAGCTTCTTTCTTCGCCAACCAGGATATGCCCGACGGCAGTCCATTCCGTTGCTCATGGTGGTTTCGAACGGAGTTCAACGTTCCAACCTCATCGGCCAATCGAACGGCATGGTTACATTTCAACGCGATCAACTATCGCGCCAATATCTGGTTGAACGGACAGAAGATCGCCGATTCACAGGACGTGGCGGGAACGTACCGCATCTTTGAGTTCAACGTCAGCAAGTATTTAGTTCGCGGCAAGACGAACGCGCTGGCGGTGGAAGTGTTTGCTCCCGGCAAGAACGACTTGGGAATGACGTGGGTGGATTGGAATCCGACTCCCGCTGATAAGGACATGGGATTGTGGAAAGATGTTTACCTCACCACAACCAGCAGTGTTTCGCTGCTGCATCCCTTCGTAACATCTAAGCTCGGGGCAGACTACAAGACGGCGTCTCTACTCGTCTCGGCCGATCTGCAAAGTGTCACCGATCAACCTGTGACTGGCGCGGTACATGTGAACATCGAGGGAATTCGTGCCAGCCAACCGGTCGATCTCAAACCTGGCGAATCTAAGACCATCACCTTCAACGCCGAACAATATCCTCAGTTGCACCTTGATCATCCTCGCATGTGGTGGCCTCATCAGATGGGAACTCCGGCGCTGTATACGGCCAAATTACAGGTCGATATCGATGGTGCGACGTCGGATTCAACGGAAACACGCTTTGGCATCCGCGAAGTGACATCTCAGTTGACCGATAAGGGCGCTCGCCTGTTCACGATAAATGGCCGAAAGATTCTAATTCGCGGCGCCGCGTGGGCCCCGGACATGCTTCTGCGCTGGTCTCCTGAGCAGGCAACGGCGGCTCTGCAGTATACGCGTGACATGGGATTGAACGCCATTCGTCTCGAGGGCCGGATGGAACGCGACGAGTTTTTCGACATGGCTGACCAGATGGGCATTCTGATCATGCCGGGATGGACATGTTGTGACATGTGGGAGCACTGGAAGGATTGGACGGCCGATACGCGAACCATCGCCGCGGCTTCGTTGTCAGATCAGTTATTGCGGCTCCGAAATCATGCCAGCGTATTCGTATGGCTGTATGGCAGCGACAATCCTCCGCCACCGGATGTTGAAGCCATGTATCTTCAGATTTTGAAGGACCGGCAATGGCCCAATCCGTCGGTTTCGTCCGCGTCTCAACAACTCACGACCGTGACGGGAGCTTCAGGGGTGAAAATGACGGGGCCCTATGACTACGTTCCGCCGAATTACTGGTTGGCTGACACGCAGGCAGGGGGCGCGTACGGTTTCAATACAGAGACGGGACCTGGGCCGGCGATCCCTCCAGTTGAAAGTTTGCGGAAATTTATTCCTGCCGATCACCTATGGCCGATCGATGACTATTGGAACTACCATGCGGGCGGCGAACGCTTTACTACCATCGATCGCTTTCTCAATGGAATGAACCAGCGCTACGGCAAGGCGGAGAATCTCGATGATTTCCTTCGCAAGTCTCAGGCCATGAATTATGAAGCTCAGCGAGCCATGTTCGAAGCCTACGGTCGCAATAAATATGTTTCGACTGGAGTGATTCAATGGATGTTGAATAATGCATGGCCATCGTTGATTTGGCATCTTTATGATTACTATCTAACTCCCGCTGGCGGATATTTCGGCACAAAAAAAGCTTGCGAAATGCTTCACGTGCAGTATTCCTACGACGATAATTCTGTTGCGGTTATCAATGGGTATGATCATTCGGTCGAAGGGCTGAAGGTTAGCGCGAAGTTATACAACATTGGTGCTCAGGAAAAAGCTTCTCGTGAGTCGACACTCGATGCACCCTTGGACAGCAGTACGCGAGCTTTCGAATTACCGGTGGTGGTGAGTGGAATTTCCCCAACTTACTTTCTGAAGCTGCAACTTCGCGACCGCGCGGGAAAACTGTTGAGCGACAATTTCTATTGGCTCTCCACTAAGCCCGATGTGCTGGACTGGGCAAAGAAAGAAGACACGATTTATACGCCGCAAAGCGCTTATGGGGATCTCACCGGACTGACTACTTTACCGCCGGCCCAGGTCGCTGCCGAAACGAAATTATCGCAACAGGGAACTGATGGCATGCTGCATGTGGTTATAAAGAACACCGGTCCTCATCTTGCCTTCATGGTTCACCTTCGTGTGACCAATTCCGGCGACGATGTGGCGCCAATTTTTTGGGACGACAATTACTTTTCGTTGCTGCCAGGAGAGAGAAGGGAAGTCACCGCTCACTTCGACTCGTCTAAACTCAAACGCGGTCGAGTTGCGCTTTCGGTCGACGGATGGAATGTTGCTCCCTTCAACAATGTCTTGTTAAGTCAGTTATCAGAACAGCGGTAGAATTTAAGTTTGGAGTGCATCCATGCGTAGTTTCGCACTATTCCTCTTTTGCTGTGGCGCGGCTTGGCCGCAAACGAAATTGTCAGTGCATTGGGAAGAGTTGAGCGCGGCAGAGTTCCGCACTGCCATTAGCCAGTCCCAAGGTACCTGCCTGTTGCCCTTCGGAATCCTTGAGAAGCACGGACCTCATTTGCCGCTTGGAACCGATCTGCTGGATGTCCGCCACGCCGCTTTGACGGCAGCGCAACAGGAATACGCGGTGGTTTTCCCCGAATACTATTTCGGCCAAATCTTCGAAGCTCGCCACGAACCCGGTACAGTTGCTTATAGCTCACATTTACAAATGGAATTGCTGCAAGAAACCACTGACGAGATGGCTCGGAACGGCTGCAAGAAAGTAATCATCGTAAACGGACACGGTGGCAATGAAAATCTACTGCCCTATTTTGCGCAGAGCCAACTGGAGAAGCGCCATGAGTACGTTGTCTACGTTATGGGATTGGTAGAAGCGCCGTCTGGGCCGGTGAAGAGAAAAACTTCGATGGATATGCACGCCGGCGAGTCTGAGACTTCGAAGATGATGATCAGCCGACCTGACTTGGTACACCTCGATCGCGCTGGCAGTGAGTCGGGCGCCGATCAGGCTCGACTGAACCTTCCGAGGACGATTTACACGGCGATCTGGTGGTACGCGCGCTTTCCGAATCACTATTCCGGCGATGGTTCAACGGCGACTCAGGAACTCGGAGCTCAGGAAATGAATGGATGGATTTCAGCCATCATGGATGCAATTCGCGCTGTGAAGGCGGATCAAACCAGCTTGCAATTGCAAAACGAGTTTTTTGATAAGGCCGCACATCCATTGGAGACTCGGCCGTAGAATCGCGCGGATAGGGAGAACTTTTTTTTGTGTTCGAAAGGTGAGGGCCCGACTTTCAGTCGGGCCGATCGCTAATTCTGCGGCACTTACGGCC
>JGI12635J15846_10002187_pt1 | contig 17115 bp, 8 predicted proteins | sample BlaSpr_A8_OM2_M2_FD_15846 | JGI IMG/M metagenome (IMG submission 15846) | reverse complement strand
TCTAATACAGTTGAAGGTCGGGACCTGCTCAGCCTCAACTGCCGTGGTCTTGCGCACCAGGGAGGAGAAGACCCCGGTGCACAAAAGGTCTGGCGTCGGAGACTACAGCAGTTTGATCGACGTGACTTTCAACGTATCGCCCTGCACGTCGCCGCTGACGTCCACGCGAAGGTGGTCTTTCTTGTCAGAGGCTTTGAGAGCTTCAACGATCTTTGTGTTTCCTTCCGCATCGAACTTCAGGAAGTGCTTGTCCTGCGTCACGATGCCGTACCCACTCTTCTCGCACTTTAACGCGCAAGCGCGCGTGTGAGAGTCCGGATCGGCAGCCACCTTTGTGGAGCAGTTGACGTCCACCACGGACACATCCTTGTAGGTCTCGACAGCCGCAAAAGCGGGCATCGCACACAGTCCAAAAAGTACAAAAAACGAAGCAAGTTTCCGCATAGCATCCTCCGATTGAGTTTTGTTGTAGCTCGTATTACTGGGTCAAAGAAACGTGCGAACTTATCATCGCTTTTGCGCTTTGTTTTGCAGTTGCGTGCTGTTCGCGCACCGCTGTCAGTTGCGATAAGGCAAACGCCCCGATGGCAATCTCTGCATCGCGCATGGCCAGGTCATAGAACATGCCAGTTGTCAGCAGATTCACAGCGATGCCGAGCAGCCAGAACATGACGATGTAACTCCCAAGTTTTGTCCAGCGGCTGAGAACGATCAGCCCGGCGATAATTTCCACAACGCCAATGACGTGCATGAAGGTCGCGGCGCTGACGGGTACAACTTTCGCCGCCAGAGGACTCAGATACATTCCCCAGTCGGCTAGCTTGTTGAAGTATTTGTCGATGCCGGTGATGATGGGCCCAACTCCCAAACCGATTCTCAGGGCCCACCAGCCAACGTTGAGGCGGTTATCAAATTCTGTCATTTCTTGCCCCCTACCTAAGTGAGTGGCAAGTTGGCGATTGGATACAGGAATTGTGGCAGTTCGAGAAGATGGTGCGAGTGCGAGGCTAGGAACTCACGCGTTCTCTCCGCAGCAGGCCGCGGCANCTGTCGAAATCCTGGGCGGGAGCTCCCCTTTTGGGCTCGTTTGCAATTCCCAAGTGGAGGTGGTTCGAGAACAACACCCTAACCCGTTGGAGAGCATCGTTTTGCCGTTCATGAGCCTTATTCAATGCGGGTATGTATCCTTTCTTGTTGTTGCGACTCTATACTTACAGAGCCATGGAAAACGTTGGAACTCTGGATAGAGCCGTGTCCGAAGGCTGGACAGACCAGGAAATCGTTGAGCGGGTGAAAGCCGGCGATACCTCTTTGTACGAGCTAATCATGCGCCGGTACAACCAGAGGCTCTATCGTGTCGCCCGCGCGATCTTGCGCGACGATGCCGAAGCGGAAGACGTGATGCAGGATGCCTATGTCCGGGCCTATCAGCACCTTCACCAGTTTGCCGCACGCGCACCCTTCTCGGCCTGGTTGACGAGCATTGCCGTCCACGAGGCGCTAGGCCGCCTCCGCCTGCGCAAACAAAATCCGCAACTGGACGACACCGAGCAGGAGGGAGAATTTTCTATGAATTTGGTCGAGACCTCGCCTAATCCAGAGCAGAGTGCCTCCAGAGCCGAACTCGGCCAGCTTCTGGAAGAGGCACTTCTTGATCTTCCGGAACAGTACCGTATTGTGGTCATGCTGCGAGACGTTGAAGAACTGAGCACCTCAGAGACCGCCGCCGCACTTGACCTCACCGAGCATAACGTGAAAGTTCGATTGCATCGAGGTCGCGCGATGGCACGTGGCTGGCTTTTTGCACGTGTGGGGACAAACGCAAAAAGTGCATTCCCATTTATGGGCGTCCGCTGTGATCGCGTTGTCCACGGCGTTTTCGCGCGGCTTGCAGTGTTGAGCAGCGAGCAGCTGCAGATACACTGACGCTTCTCCCGCCAAATAACCCCCGCCCACTCGGAAGATTCGAATCCGCGACGGGCGGAGTGATTTCAACCCACACTCTGACCCACATACTGCGAGGCCTTGTACGACTTACGCGTGTAGTTTGGCAGTCCCCGCTTCTTCTAAGTTGTTGTAAAGCCAAATACTGCTGGAGTATCGGGGCAGAGGCCACGGTGCCTCGTCATTGAGAGGCCGCATTTTCCATCATTTTCCAAATGCCGCGAAATCAGATCGATGTAATTAGCCTTTCGATGGCCGAATCTAAAGCAGATGGACCAGGGCAAAAAGAAAATTCAAACGCCAGGGAAATTGCAAGCGAGCCTTACTGGGGTTTCTGCGGCGTTCGGGCTACTGTTTTTCGTCCCTTTTTGGGCTTCGTAGGGCTTCGCGGGACTTCATGCGTGAAGTTTAAAAGCTCGCCGTGGCAAAGGAGATCGCGGCAATTTCCCTTGTAAAACGAGGTTGTCAGAAAGCCTGGGTTTTAAGTCCCCCCTCTCCGCCATACTAATAACACCTGTTTTTTCTGTATGTTACAGTTCTTGGTGTCTAACTCTGGAGTCAGCCCGGAGGAGCGCACAGAACATGGCTGTTAGGTGTTCGGTGAGAACTCCGAGTACAAATCGAGGAGAGAATTCGGCTGTTAGTCAAAGGTTGCTAGTTCGAATCTAGCCCGGGGAGCAAAATTCTCCTTCTTCAAAAACTTGCAGTACTGTGTTCTCAAGTTTTGCTGCTTGAAAATCTAGTGTCATGTAGGAATGATTTGGGAGGCTCACCAGCACGAGAATCGACGCCCTCGGCCCATTAGGTTCGAGGGCGCTTGAGGAAATCGTTCAAGTACATCGAATTGGTTGAGCATTTCTGTTAAATAACGGTTTGTACAATCAGGAGTGAGGATTGCCACACACAGAAAGAGAAAGGCTAGATCCTGGAGTCCAGCCCGTAGATCAACTATTAGTTGCGAGGATCAATTCTTGACGTGACGACGATCGATACGGCAGCTGTGACGCCGCTGCTGCCTTCGCCATCNTCAGAAACATTCTGAGGAAAATGGCGAAGCCGTCTGTGGTCCCTCTGGAGAATAGAATTCAGCCGTTGGACCTCTCAACCATTCCGACCGGCCCTCCGACCCCGGCTGCCAGCGTACAGTCACCAGCATGCTTGCTTTTCCGACCAAAGGCTAGATAATTGACGCGGTCACGCAGCAGAGGCGTGAAAGCAATGGTTTGCCCTCAATGCAGTTATGCAAATCCGGAAACCTCGATCCAGTGCGAAAAGTGCTCCACACCCTTTCCACTTAGTGACCAGACACTCGCAACCGGAGTAAAGGGCTGGTCCGTTCCTTCCGGAGACGTTGTCATTTCGCAAGCGGTTCTTGCGCAGTTGAGTCCCGGGACAGTCCTCGCCGCTCGTTACGAAATCATCCGCTTGCTCGGGCAAGGCGGCATGGGAGCGGTGTACCAGGCCCGCGACCATGAGCTGGATCGCCAAGTCGCACTGAAAGTGATTCGCGCCGACATGGTGGCCAATCCGGAAATCCTGAATCGCTTCAAGCAAGAGTTGATCTTGGCCCGCCAGATTACCCACAAAAACGTCATCCGCATTTTCGACTTAGGCCAAGCCGATGGAATCAAGTTCATCACGATGGAATACATCGAAGGTGAGGATCTGCAAAGCATTCTCCGCCGCAAGAAAAAGCTCGAAGCAGCCGAGGGAGCCAACATCATTGCTCAGGTAAGTAGGGCGCTGGAAGCAGCACATGCCGAAGGTGTGATCCATCGCGACCTCAAGCCTCAAAACATCAGGTTGGACAAGAGCGGCAGAGCTTACGTCATGGACTTTGGGATTGCGCGTTCCTCAATGGCTTCCGGCATGACACAGACGGGCGCCTTGATTGGGACGCCCGATTACATGTCACCCGAGCAAGCCAAGGGGCTTCCCCTCGATGCGCGCTCGGATCTCTTCACCGTGGGCATCATCTTTTACGAGATCCTTAGTGGCCGGACCCCCTTCGAATCCGATACCACCATGGGAAGGCTGTGGAAGCGCACCAGTGAACCGGCTCGGCCTCTCGGCGAACTCGACCAGACGATTCCGCAGGCTCTTTGTGACATCGTCCGGAAATGTCTCGAAATTGATCCCCAAAAGCGGTTTGCCAGCGCAACGGAACTGCTGCAGCAGATTGAGCTGTGGCAAGGACCGTCGGCCGGGACGCGCGTCATCATCCAGCAGCAGGCTGGTTTGCCCGCATACGCAAAATGGGTGGGCGCTGGGCTTGCGGTGGCGCTACTGGCTGTGGGATTTTTTCTACGTTCGACGGTTGGCATGCGTACAGCAGCTCCGCATGCTCCAGTTTCGGTGCTGATCGCGGACTTCACCAACGACACCGCTGATTCGATCTTCGACGGAACGCTCGAACCGATGCTCGGAGTCGCGCTCGAAGGAGCATCGTTCATCAGTTTGTACAACCGAGGGCAAGCGCGCAAAGTCGCTGTGCAGTTGCAGCCGGGCGCAACGACACTCGATGAAAAACTGGCGCGCCTCATCGCCACACGGGAAGGCATCAACACCGTCATTGGCGGCTCCATCGTTCGCCAAGGTGACTCTTACCGCGTTGTCGTTCGTGCGGTGGACGGAGTCACGGGCAAGGTCATCGCCACCGACTCCGACAAGGTGCAGAAAAAGGACGTTCTGGTTGCAATGGGGAAGCTAGCGGCCGGCATTCGCGAGGCGCTTGGAGATAAGACGCCTGAATCGGTCCAATTGGCTTCGGCAGAGACTTACACCACGCGATCGTTGGACGCTGCGCACGAATATGCCCTCGCACAGGTGGCGCAGTTCAGTGGAAAATATAGCGAAGCAATCGAGCACTCGCTCAGAGCTTTGCAATTAGATCCTGAGCTGGGAAGGGCCTATGTGGTGTTGGCCGTCGTTTACAACAACATGAAACAGCCACAAAATGCTGAAAAATACTTCAACCTTGCGCTATCGAAGATTGACCACATGAGCGAGCGGGAAAAGTACAGAACCCGCAGCGCTTATTACCTCGTCGCTCGCAAGCCGGAGAAGGCCGTAGAAGAATCGCAGCAACTCGTCAAGAAATTCCCCGCCGATAACACCGGATTGGCAAACCTGGCGCTCGCTTACTTTTACCGCCGCGATATGGCCTCGGCATTGGAAGAAGGCAGGCGCGCAGTACAGATCTACCCTAAGAATACCATCCAGCAGAACAATGTGGGTCTGTACGCGATGTATGCTGGAAATTTCGACGCTGCCATTCAAGAACAACTCCATGTTCGCGAGATGAACCCTTCGCTTGTGCTTGGTTATGTCGGAACAGCGCTGCCTCAACTAGCGCTCGGACATCCTAACGAGGCGACTACCACTTACCACGAGCTAGAGAAACTCGGGGCCGACGGCGTTTCCGCCGCCGCCGCGGGGCTTGCCGACATTGCACTCTATCAAGGAAGCAACGCAGACGCCATCAAGATTCTGAACACGGCAGCCTCTCGGGACTTGGCCAACAAGGATCCGGACGGAGCAGCAACCAAACTTGCTTATTTGGCGCAGGCGCAACTCTTGGATGGCAATCCCGCCGAAGCAGCACGCACTGCAACGCGAGCTTTATCAATGAGCCAGCAGTCTTCCATTCAGTTCTGGGCAGCTCGCGCTTACATTGGGGCAAATCTGGACGCCAAGGCACAGTCGATTGCTCGGGAAATGGGCAGCGGGTTAGAGGCCGATCCTCAGGCGTATTCGAAATTGATCGAAGGAGAGATCCAGCTCAAGCATGGCAAGGTGCAAACGGCGCTAAAGCTGTTTCTCGAGTCACGCAAACTTGCTGATACATGGATGGGCCGCTTCGACGCTGGGCGGGCGTACGTGGACGCCGGCGCCTTTGCTGAGGCAGAGTCGGAACTTGAAGCCTGCATCAGGCGTCGAGGTGAAGCCACTGCGCTCTTTCTCGACGAATCTCCGACATATCACTTGTTTCCGGCTGTCTACTATTATCTTGGCCGCGCGCAGGAAGGATTGCGTAGTCCCGCAGCCGCCGAATCGTACAAAAGCTTCCTGTCGTTAAAAGAGCGGGCGAACCGAGACCCGCTGGTGGCCGATGCCCGCCAGCGGCTCTCCAAACAGTAGCTTCCCGGGTCGTGAAATTATCCGTTGGTTATCTTTCGTCACCAAGTAATCAACATCTGTCATTGAAGGGTAACGGCCGCGGTAAAGACTGAGAACAATGTGCTGGAGCTGCGCAGCTCGAACCTCGCCGTTGCGGATCCCGGAACCAGTGTTCCGGTTCCTGCTGCTGAGTTCGACGCTAAAACGGTGAAGTTAAAGATACAACTTCCCGGAGGTAGATCGCCAAGTGTCGGTACGCAGGTAACAACAGAACCTCCCGCTGCCAGGGACGCCGTGCCCTGATCAATGTAAGCCTGCACAAGGACCGACGAGACGGTAGTACCAATCCCGTTGGACAGGATGGCCGTATATGGAACATTTGGACCGCCAATTTTCAGTGTCGTCGAGCTTAGGTTGACACTACTGATCGCGACGGAGCCAGTTATGACCGCTGTGCCTGGCGATTCCGTAGGCAACCAAATGCCTAAACACGCGCCAGTTGCGACGTCAGTGACAATCCAGGGATGAGTGATGAACGTCCCCTGCACATACGAATCTCCGGCGGCAAGCGTCGGGAAATTGCCGCCACGATAGAAGATCCGGTTACCCTGATAGTCGATCCAGAAGACATTCACCGGCCCTGCGGTGTTGTTCGTGAACTGAATCGAGGTTGTTATGGTGCCCTCAATCGAGTGCAAGGCCGGCTCGAGGCTGCACGCGTACTTCGGCAGGGTCACACTGTGCGGCGGAATGCGCCACACAAATATCGAATCCAGACGATTTGCAGGGATCATGTTGTTAGGGAATGGCTGGTTGCTGTTGAGAGGATCGAGAAGAATCAGCCCAGCGTACCCACTGAAGTCTCCGCCCCGCTCCGCCACTGTCGGGACGTAAGCTGGCACGATGTAGTTCGTCTCCAACATCACCGGGTTGCAGAATTGCTGGTTTGAGGAGGGCACGGCAATGAATGGAAGCTCTGCAATTCCACCTTGTGCGGGCCTCCCAACGACGAATGTATCACCCGCGGAATCCTGAGCCACCGAGAAGACGGTGGTAAAAGGCACGAAGCCGGTCGGAAAGATCCCACAAGTTGACGGAGCAGCTGTGGTTCCCGGAGCAAGGCCGAGGTTCGGCATGTAATCGAGTGCACCCGTAAATGCATTCGTCCCTATGTTGCTGTCGTCTGTGACTTTGAAGTTCCAAGGACCGCTCGTGGCGGGCCCGGAGGTGTTGCTGCTAACGGTGTTGACGAGCATCGAAAGCGGGAAGGTCACATCCATTCCATTGGTGCTCACTGCAACCGTAGCCGTTCCGAGTACAGCGAACTGGTTGAGGCCACCTGTGGCTTTGTAAATCCTCGCCTGATTGTTATTGAAGCCGGAGTCCAGCACGACCAAATAGTCGCTTCCCATCACCGCACTATCATTGCCCACTGAATCGACGCCGGGGCTTCCGGTTGCGGTGTTTTGGTCCGTGTCAAGCAGGAACTCAGCTTGGCTAGTTTGTGGGTTGAATGTGCCTGGGGCGAATTGGACACCGAGCTTAACGGTGTTGTCGTTAAAGGTTGTCACACTCGCGAAAACGAGATCCGGGTTTGCACTGCCGCCTGCATCGCCGACCGCATCCCCTGCCAGACCGACGAAGAGCGGCACAACCGCGATGGCGGCGGATACCTCGTTTGATCGCCCACTTTCTACGTTATTCGAATTGAACGCGGTCACAACGTAGTAGTAGGTCTGACCACCCGCACCGGTGCTATCCGTGAACGCAAGTGTAGTCGGACCTACCGAGGGCAGCTTCGTGTACGGCCCGCCGGAGACCGCCGCCCGATACACGTTGTAACCGGCGACAGAAGATGTGCTGGGACTCCAAGACAAAATCACGGAACTCGGTGGCGAAGAAATTGCCGTCAGACTGGTGGGCGGAGCCGGGGTTGCTGGGACGACAGAAATGGACAAGTTCGTAGCATTGGTACCCTGGGCAGGAGGACCAGGATCACTCACGGTCGCGCTAAACGGGAAGACCCCCACCGGCCCTGCGGCCACGCCGGTGATGCTGCCATCCGGGTTCAAGTGCAGACCCGTGGGCAGGCCCGTCCCGCCGCTCCAGGTGTAGGCGCCTGTCCCACCCGAGGCCACAAGATTGGCCGAATAATCCCCGCCAACCACGGCTGCTGGCAATGACGTGGTCGTGATTGCCAATGGCGCCAAGACGCGGATGCTCAGCACTCGCGTCGCTATATGCTCCGGGCAGTCGCTTACCTGGACGAGCACATTGTAAGTTCCCGGCACGGCCGGCGTCCCCGATATCACGCCCTGCGTCGAGAGCGTCAGACCCAGAGGAATTCCCGAGTTAGAAGCTCCCGACCAGTTCCAGAAGTATGCGGAACAGTCGCCCGAGCCAAGGGTTCCACCGATAGCAGAAAGCGTCTGGTTGTAGCTTTGACCGGTAATTACGTTCGGTAAACTGGCAGTCACGATAAACAAAGGCGCAATTATGGGCGGTCTCGTCGCCGTGGTGTTGTTGCTGTTGATGGCCTGTGGAACGATCACCGGCGTGACTTGCGTCAGGATCTGCCGCATCATTGGAATGTCAACATTCCCGCGGAGAGTGATGTAGGCCGTATCCCCCGGTCCGAGGGAGAACGAAGGACTCGTTACCGGCGCCGCGCTCACGTTCGGATTGCTCAACTGATCAACCGGAGTGATTGGTGCGTTGGGAACATTGGCCAGTGTTATGTCCTGTTGCTGCGCGATCAGATTGCAATTTCCATCCGTCTGGGGAGTCATGTAAATCTGCGACAGCAGCAACTGCAATGGGGTGGAAGTCTGACCAGTTAGCGCTAGGTTGTACGAAGCGGAAGTATTGCGATTATTCGTGACCGTGAAGGTGCCGTCCGATGGCGGGGCCGCCGAGACATTCGGAGCGCTTACGTTCGGAGCGCTCACATTTGGATTGGCAACGCCGTACGCGCTGACATTCGGGGCGCTCACGTTCGGAGCGCTCACATTCGGAGCGCTTACGTTCGGAGCGCTCACATTCGGGGCGCTTACGTTCGGAGCGCTCACATTCGGGGCGCTTACGTTCGGAGCGCTCACGTTGGGCGCACTGACATTCGGGTCATACAGCTCGACATTACTGATGCTGTTGGGGTCGCTTGGAAGATTCCCGTTTGGATCGACCAAGTTGGCCGGCACAGTGCCGTCGGCATTCAGGAGGATGAACCCCGATAGCCCTCCCGCGATGGGCGTTCCCCCCAAGGCGTTAATTTCGTTCACGTTCACCAGGATGCTCGCGGTCGCGTTGCTCGAAACCGCAAACACGGTGCGCGCAACTCCCGTGTGCGGTGCAATCGCCATGTCGATGCTGCCCAGCGGGAACCGTATTCCGTTGCCATTTGTCGCGGGAAACGGAGGTTTAGGAACCGGACTGGGTGGTACGAGCTGCGCAAACGATGCGAATCCATTCACAGGTTGATTCGCAATGGAGAGCCGGAAATAGTTGACGAAACCCGAAGACGTGGATCTCCCACTGGATTGGTTTTGCAAGAGGATCACGAAGCCACGCTGGACCGTTGAGCTCAGCGGCTTTGACGTCTGCGGCGAAGTAATCGACAAGCCTTGCGTGATGCGGCTCGAATACACGTTCTGGTTGCGATCGCCTTCGTATCCGGCAGTACACGATAGTCCCGTTGAGCCGTCGTAAACGCTCGTACCACTCGTCGAGATCGCCGTATATTGGTCCCATTTCCCATCTTTCGGCGGGATGACGTCCTGGTTGCTCGTCCACGTTGCATAGTGAACCGGGGAACTTGGCGCTGGTTTGGGAGCGGCCAAGAACGTACCGGCAATGCCTGGAGGCGATGGATTGTTGTAGGTCCAGCACTGCGAGTTGCCGCACTTAACCAGAGCGAACGGTTGCCCGGCGATGCCTAAGTAATCCCCCAAAAAAGCAGCGAGACCTTGCATAAACATTGGGAGGTTCGGAGGATCAAATTTTATTTGATGGAAGGGCGTGTTCGCTGTCTCTCCTTCAAAAAGGCCGAAATCGTAGTGCGAAACGCGACTATAGGTAAATGTCGGAACAAGAGCTACGTTCGATTGCGCTAACACGACGTCGATGGTCCGCCGGCGCACCGTCAGGCATGCGTCACTGATAAAGTAAAGCGGGACATTACAAGTGGGACTATCCAGCACTTGATCTCGCGTCTCTTTGAAAAAATTCCCATTCGCATCCGGCGTGAACACGTCATTATTCAAGAGATCCGTCGAGAGATTGGGCGCGTACTCGCCAATCGTGTGGTCCTGCCGCAGATCGTAATAGAGCACCATCAGCTTGCCCTGATTGAACGTCATCGTTGGCATGATCTGGAATCCGCTGGTTAAGCTCGTGAACATGCCGCCGACATCGTTGGTAATTGCTCCACCGTCGACCAAAAAGGGTGTCGGCGGCTTGAAACCGCTGGAAGTGAAACTGCCATTGCCGGGAATCGCCAGCATCATGATCCTGGCTTCCCCATTCGGCCCCATTCCACGTTGTGACCAGGCAAGATACAGGGGCCCCGGAACGAAAGCTATGCCGCTGTCCGCCACCGCCAAAGCAGGATATGCCGTGGTCCGGAAGGACGTACCAGTGGTACCTTGATCGAAGAATGCTTTGGCTGTTGGATTCGCAGGATTAAACGGCGGAAGGCTGACTAAGGTGAGCGGGTTAAAAAATCTGTTCCCGCCGTCAAGCGATGCGGCGATGGCGATGCCATCGTTGGGTTGCTGAGTTCCGCTGTGGATCACACGCCAGGCCACATACACGATGCCAGTCTCGGGATCAATCTGAATGGTCGCGCCCTGGCTGATGTTATATCCCTGGCTGATCGCCTGCGGCGTGCTCCACGAAACACCGCAATTTGTCGAGCGTGTGAAGTAAATCGTGCTGGTGACATTTCCACCACTGCTTATTACCTTGGCGTAGGCGACATAGACGTTGCCCGCAGGAATCGTCTGCTGAACGAAAGCTCCTGCCTGCGGAACATTGATGCTGCAGGTAGTTGCACCGCGAGGGATATCCACGGCAACCCATGGCTTGTCGAGAAATTGCCCAGGCACGACGTTACCTTGGGGCAGTGCGACGGTGTTGATGTACCTGATGGGAAAGGTATCCTGAGCTATGTCACCGTTTTCCTGGTTGTTCAGGTCCATATACCGCGCGACAAAAACCACACCTTGTGATGTTCCGCGATTGAACGCAATCCCAGCGTAGTAGAACATTCCGTTGGTTCCTGAGGCGATGACCGGGTCTGCACCCGTTGCGAAACCACCCGGGCATGATGTGGGCCAGTTTGTGCAGTGCAGTGGCGATGTCAACCCTTGCATCGACCTATCTTGCGGATATCCGGGCAGCAGCGTGCTCTGCCAGTGCGCACCACCGTCAATCGAGATGTACTGCCCTAGCCAAGGTTCTCCAGTCGCCGCGTTCAACAAGCGCGGTTCACCACCTTCGCTTTCTTGGAGGTTCAAATCCACAGTGCGGTAATCATTAGCACCGGCAAGGAGATGCAGGGGATTGCGCGTCGATACCGCTATGGTCGACTCGTTTTGGCGCTCTAGGAAGGGGTCTCCGTAAGGCCATGTCGTCCCCGACACCATGTTGACATTCTGACCGGCAACTTGCGCCACCGCGGAGGGAGCCGCCATCAGCGCGCAAATCAGAGCTGTAGTACAGAGCCCAAGGGTGGAGCGGATATGCAAATTCATGATGAACTCCTGGCTGGGAGATGAGTCGCTAGTCACCTCGCGGTTGACGCGACGCCGATGCCGAACAGACTCTATGCCGTCTCAAGTTAATCGGGACCTTGAGGGACACGAAGAGGTGGAAGGGGACGTGCCACCCTCAAGAGCAACTGGCCGAACAGTTTCTGTTCAAGAGTCACAGAAGTCAAGTAAATGCTGGTATGAAATCCAGTTCCAAGGTCCTGGTCTGTTAAGTACTCCTATTCCGTTGTATGAACAGAACCCCGGCTCGCCGCACTTTTGAAGGAAGAAGGTAAGACCGCGGATGCCGAGTGGGTGCAGAGGCAGTTTGAAGCGACTTGGAAGAACGGTGATATCACGCTCCGGGTGGGAAGACTTCTAGTTTCTCGAGATGCCACGGAAAAGTCCCTGCCGCAGCCAAGCGGCTCCCTCGCGTCGAACTCGGCCGTGTCGCGCTTCTCGTGTTCTTTCGCAGCGCACTTGGAATTGAGCCTGGTTTCCGGGAGAGATCTTTGCTTGGTGTCTATTTGGTGTCGGTTTCTAGGGAGCATCAGCCGGACTTAGGAGGAGGGGACAGACCTAATAGAAATCCAATTAAAAGCCTTATTTACATCGAGATGCGCGCAACTCTTCCATTTCAGACGACATAGGCCAGAGAGTGGGAGGTGAATCCCCCCTCTTAACCAAATTTGCTATCCCTTTTGACTCCAATTACTTCCAAATTGCATAACTGCCGAGGAGGTTTCCCGATCTATCTGGTTTTGTCGAATCGGCTGAGAGTAACCTACTCAAACCTTTTATATGTGTAGAGAGGCCGATTCACCCTGCCTGAAACGTCAGTTCAGCGGTTCTCATGACCTCGGCGAAAGGGCAGAGGCTGGTGCGGGCGCAGGCTCGTGTGGACTCGAATTCCAGACCCCTACGGTGTCAATCTCTCATGCTTAGGCTTTACGACAATTTACAAGACCGCGGGGACNGNCTGCCAAAATACGCGGAAGTCTTGCAAGACAGCTCTCCCTGTGGGTTGGAGAGTGGGTCGGAGATAATCACGGGAAGACCGAGACAGACCAAGCTGGTGCATTGCCTAAAGGCAGAGTCAGGAGTAAATTCTGGGTTGGCCAAGAAGTCAAAAAGGATGTTCTGGTCGAAGAGGTGGCACTATGAAACGTCGGGATTTCCTGCGCTCTGCAGGGGTGGTGTCAGCAGCGATGGCCTTCCCGAAGGCGGGGCGAATATTTATACAGGGAACAGCGCCTGAGGTTTGGCGTACGTTCGACGTGACGACGAGCGTACAAGTCCTGAAACCTTCCGGAACGACTCGGATATGGATACCGGCAGCGCTCCTCAGTCCAACACCATTCCAGAAGACGGTTGCGAATGACTGCAAAGCCGAGGGCGGTACCGCAAGACTGATCGAGAGCAGCGCCGACTCGCTGGGAATCATCGCAGCGGAATTTCCCGCGGGCGTGATGCCGGTGCTCACGGTGACGAGCAGGATCACGACCAAGAATTTTGCGGTGGACCTCTCCGCACCGGGCAAGGCGCCAAAAGAGGACCACGCGGAATTGAAACATTTTCTGCGGGCGACGAAGCTGATGCCCACCGACGGCATTGTGAGAGCGACGGCGACGGAGATCACCAAGGGCTCGAACACAGACGTCGAGAAGGCGCGCGCGATCTACCATTGGATCGTGGAGAGAACGTCCCGGAATCCGAAGACCCGGGGCTGCGGGCTCGGGGATATCCGCTTCATGCTTGAGACCCAGGATTTGGGCGGCAAATGCGCCGATCTCAACGCGCTCTACGTTGGCCTCGCGCGCGCGGCCGGCCTCCCAGCGCGCGACGTGTATGGCATCCGCATCGCCAAGTCTGAAATGGGATACAAAAGCCTCGGCGCCTCTTCGGAGAACGTGACGAAGGCGCAGCACTGCCGTGCAGAGGTGTACCTCAGCGGCTACGGCTGGGTTCCTGTCGATCCTGCAGATGTACGCAAGGTGGTGCTCGAAGAACCACCCGGGAATCGCCCGCTGGACGACGAGATGGTGAAGAAGGCCCGCGCTAGGCTGTTCGGGTCGTGGGAAATGAATTGGATGGCTTACAACTTCGCGCACGACGTGGCGCTGCCGGGTTCGGATGGTGCGTCGCTCGGATTCTTGATGTATCCGCAGGCGGAAACGGCCGACGGGCGGCTCGACTGCCTTGATCCGGACAGCTTTAAGTACGAAATCACGTCGAGGGAGACCTCCTCTACAAACGGGTGACGGATGACGCAACCCGTCACACAATCCGCTTCGCAACCGAACGGGGGTTCGAATCCCCCCTCTCCGTTCTGAATCAAGCACTATATAAAATGACGGACATTCACGTCTTGCTGTATTTAGCTGGAGTTGGGCGGACGCCGGAGAGTCCGTCAATTTCAATTCACAGAGGACATACAACTCGAAGAGGCACCGAGAACTGAATGTTCATGCGAAGGAGATTTGCTTGATTTCTTCGTTGCCGAAAAAAGGAGAGAATCACTTTGAGTTGCTGGCCAGCCTGCCGCAGCATTCAGGGCGTGCCGGCAAGGAGGAGCGATCCCACCCACCACCCAGCGCTTGGATCAGGAGGACGGCACTGGTCATCCGGCGACCGAGAATATTGACTGCGGTCACTTCGTCAGTGAGGGCTGCACTTTGTGCTGTGGTCACCTCCAGATAACTGGTTATGCCGCCTCGATAGCGAGTGAGGGACAGCTCCAAGTATTTTTGGGAAGCGAGGACCGCACGCTGTTGTGTGTCCGCTTCCTTCTCGAGAATACGAAGTGCCGCCAAGTTGTCTTCGACTTGCTGAAAACCTGTCAGGACGGTTTCGCGATAGTTGCCGACGGTCTGGTCGTAAGCAGCAATGGCTTGATCCGTGCTGGCACGGCGACGACCCGCATCAAAGATGGGCGCAATTGCCGACGCGCCAGCCGACCAGAGGATGCTCGGCCCAGACAGGAGCGTAGTGATTACACCGCTTTCGAAACCGCCGGTAGCGCCCAGACTGATGTTCGGATAATAAGCCGCCTTGGCCACACCGATTTGCGCGTTGGCAGCGGCCATGCGTCTTTCCGCCGCCGCAATGTCGGGGCGGCGTTCGAGGAGTTCAGAAGGAAGTTCCAGAGGTATCGAAGGCGGCGGTGAAGTAAGAGGAAGCGGCGAAAGATGAAACGAGGAAGCCGGCTTCCCGATCAGCGTAGCAATGGCATGCTCGTACTGCGCCCGGAGCACTCCGACATCAATGGCCTGGGCACGGGTCGTTTCCAGTTGCGTGCTGGCCTGCTGGACTTCCACTTCCGAGGCGAGTCCTCCCTTGAAGCGGCTGTCAGTCAATTGAAATGCCTGCTCATATTGAGCGACGGTGGAGCTAAGGAGTTGCTCTTGCGCATCCAGGCTGCGCGCCTGGAAGTAAAATAGCGCGAGCTGTGCATGTAAGCTCAGATTGACAGTAGCGAGGTCCGCGGCACTGGCTTGTGCCTGACCGCGTTGCGATTCGACGGTCTTTCGGACGCGCCCCCACACATCAAGTTCGTAGGACAACTCCACCGGAATCTGATAGTCGTTGTAGGTAGCGCCATTCGAGCTCAAGTGGCCGGGAGGGCGGTTGTTGGAGATTCTATTTCGTGTTGCCGCCGCGCCAGCGTTGATCGAAGGGTAGTAGTCGGCGCGGTAGTAGCGCAGCACGGCACGAGCCTGGGTGTATTGGGCCTCGGCCACTTTCAAGTTTTGGTTGGAGACGTTGATCTGGTCCTCAAGGGCGTTCAATTGCTGGTCCTGAAAGATCTGCCACCAGGCTCCACCGAGATCCTGTTCGTTCGGTTGAGCGGGTTTCCAATCACCCACTTCCTTGTAGGCGGGCGGGACTTCGACTGCCGGACGATTGTATTTTGGCCCGACGGCGCAACCCGCAATTGAGAGCACGCTGGCGAGACCGACGCCGGCTAGAGCGCACGTCCAAACTTGAATCTGTGCATTCGGGTTGCGCCGTAAACTCATTGGCCCCCTCCTGCGCCACTTGGCGGTGTAGCCTTTGCAATCCGCACTTGTTGTCCGGGGAGAACGGAATCTGATGGATTTTGAATGACCGATTCATCGCCGTTCAGGCCCGATAGGATTTCGATTTGATCCCCGAAATCGTGACCAGGCGTTACCTGTGTGAGCGCCACTTTGCCGTCCTTCACAACGGCGACCTGCAGACCTTCGGATCGAAACAACAGAGTGTTAACGGGCAAAAGGTGAGTGGAGGCAAGCCCCGGCAGGTTCAAATGGACCTCGGCAAAGGAACCGGACAGCAACTTGCCGGTAGGATTGTCGACGTCAACTTCCGCCTGCAAGGTGCGGGTTGCGTTGTTGATTGCATTAGCGGTGCGCACCAGCTTCCCCGGGAAGCGCCGCCCGGGAAACTCGGCAAGTGTCAGCTCTGCCGTCAGCCCTGGCACGGCAGCTTGGGAGTACTCCTGGGGTACATAGACATACACGCGCAATTTCCCGGGCTGTGCGATATGGAAGAGATCGGTCCTCGTGCCTGGGGCGCTACCGGAGTTGATGAGATCGCCCACATCGACGTTACGCACAGTAACAATGCCGTCGAAAGGAGCATAGATCTTCTCGAAAGATTGCAACGTCTCGAGCTGCTTTACATTCGCCTGATTGGCCTGGACGATGGAGTTGTTGGCATTGTAAGTGCCGGCGGCGTTGTCGACATCTTGCTGAGAAACGGCATTGGTCTTCAGCAACTCCTGGTAGCGATTCTTGGTGATCTCCGCAAGTCTGAGATTGGCCTGTGCTGTGGCGAGATTGCTGCGTGATTGCTGGAGCTGCTGGTCGACTTCTGGTGTGTCGATCTCAGCGAGAAGCTGGCCCTTATTCACGCGGGCCCCGATGTCGACGTACCACTTCTTCACATACCCGCTGGTACGCGAGTAAATCGGAGCCGTCATGTAGGGTTCTACGTTGCCGGGCAGCACAAGCTCGTGCGACGGTGCGGTACGCTGCGGTGAAACGACGTTGACCACGGGCACGGCCATGGCAGTAGTTTCGGCGGTTACGGCGGCACGCGCCCTAACGCGCCGAAGAATGCCGGAAACCAAAATCCCTGCGACCGCCAGAAAAGCGATCAGCGCTACGAGCCAGCTACGTCTCGCTCGATGTTTCCCCGTGAACGCGCTTTGAATTGGCAGCCCGTTCGCGACGACTTGTGCTCCTGTTTCTGAAAGCATTGGCATACCTTTCTTCTTCTATTGAGCTCTATTGTTGAATTCCAGTTTCAGCTGGGCGATGAC
>JGI12635J15846_10002186_pt1 | contig 17122 bp, 17 predicted proteins | sample BlaSpr_A8_OM2_M2_FD_15846 | JGI IMG/M metagenome (IMG submission 15846) | reverse complement strand
CCACGAATCCGGGGCGGTGGGCCAGCAGCACGCCGAGCCGCTCGGTTTCGTGCAGGACGTGGGCCGCGACCTGAAAGCCGTCGGGGAAGAAGGAGAAGTAGCCGACGAGGACCCTGTCGAAGCCCGCGGCTTCGTGGGCCCGCGCGAAACGGCTGGTGAACGCCGGGTCGATGAGCGGGCCGTTACCGCTCTTCGCCTCCGAGCCGTCCTGCGTGAGGATCATTCCGATGAACTCGACCATGGCCACTCCATCCGCGCTAGGTCTGCGGGTTGCTGGCGGGCGCCAGCATGTCCTGCTGCTCGCCGAACAGGAAAACCGCGCCCCCCGTCGCGAAATTGGGGACATCCTGGGCTGCGGCGACGCCCTCCGCCGACCCGAGAACGGCGTCAAGTGCATCCCTGGTCGGCGCGGAGAGCTGGACGATCATGTGATACGCGGGCACGGCGCCGTCGCGGGCCTCGATGCGGTGGACCGTCCAGCGGACCAGCCCCTTCATACGGGCGGCGATCAGGGCGTGCACCTGGTCGTGATACGCATCGAATGCGGCGGGATCGCCGGGCTGCGGATACAGGACTGTCACGGTGTACACGGCGGGCCTCCGGATCGGGCGGCGATCAGTTCGTGAAGGAGGTTGGCGGCCAGCGAGCCGACCTCGGCGCGGTCTATGTTGCCGGCCACGTCGACGACCCGTACGCGCGCCGGGTCCGCGCTGGCGCGCACGGCAGCGGCAAGGGCGGCATCCGCATGGGCGTCGTGGAACGGGTGGCCTTCGGCATCGATCGCGGACAGCCCGCCGGACGGCAGCAGGATGACCTGCCGCTGCCCGGCGAGCCCGCCCGGCGAACTGGTCCGCGTCGCCCCGGCAGGCTCCCCGGCGAACTCCCTGGCAGCCGGCTCGCTCACCCGCTGCGCCATCTGGCGTCCGAGCTCGGCCGACTCGGCGGCGCTGGTGCGCACCAGCGTGATCTCGCTGTTGTGCACGTGCAGTCTGCGCCCGGCGTAGTGCTCAGGCACGGTGTCCGGCCGGCCGAAGTTGATCATGTCAAGGCCGCCCGGCGCGACGACCTGCGGCACGCCAAGCCGGGCGGCGGCCCGCAGTCGGCCGGGACCGGCCGAGCAGATACCCCCGCCCAGCTCATCGGCCAGCTCGGACGTGGTCAGGTCGAGTACTCCGGCGACCAGTCCCTGGCCGATGATCGATTCCATGGTGGCCCCGCCCGTCCCGGTCATATGGAAGACGATGACCTCGTATCCGAGCTGCTCGAGTCGATGCCGCGCCGCGGTCACCGCTCTGGTCGTGAGCCCGATCATCGAGGCCGCGATCAGCGGCCGCCGCATGTCCTCCCCGCCCCCGAGCGGCGCCGCGACCAGTGCCGTGACCATGCCGGCGATGGCGGCCGCGGCGTTGCCGATGACGGCACGGGAGATGCGGTTGAGACCGGCGATGTCGACCACGCTCGCGGCCATGACGAGATCGCTGTCGGCGACAAAACCTCGGATGTCGCCGGCGGTCATGGTGGAAAGGATGAGCTTGGGCACGCCGAGCGGGAGGGTGCGGAACGCGGTGGCGGCGACCGTCGTGTTCCCTGATCCGCCGAGCGCGAAGACACCGTCGAGCCGCCCCTCGGCGCGGAGCCGCGCGAGTATGACGGAGGCTCCCCGCCCCATGGCCGCCAGCGCGCCGGCCCGGTCCGCCGCGGCCCGGAGCTGCTCGAGCCCGGTACCGGCCGCCGCGGCGACCTCGGCCGCTGCGATCTCGGCCTCGAACGCCGGGCGGCCGACGACGCTGGTGTCGACGACGAGGGTGTCCACGCCCAGCGCGCGGAGGCGATCCCGGGCGAAGCGGTACTCTTCGCCCTTGGTGTCGAGCGAGCCGAGGAGAACGACGGTACTCACGATGCCGTCGCGAAGTCAGGGACCTCAACAAGCTGGCCGTCGGCGAGGGCGGAGTCGTGGGCGCAGATCCCCGGCGCGGTCCACGCCGCCGCCGTCCTGGCGTCGACCAGCGGCCGTCTTCCCGACGTCATGCTGGTGATCCACTCGTGCACGAGATGGGGATGGGATCCGCCATGCGGAGCACCGCTGCGGGTGTATGCCGCGATCTCCGGGGGCAGCAGGTCGCCGCGGTCCGGGGGAAACGCGTCGCGCACGGACACCGCGCGTCCTCGCCCGCCAGGGGGTACGGCACCGAACTCGTGGACCCGCAGCGGGCCGCCCTCCTCGGCCGGCCATTCGAGGCCTACCCGGCTGCCGTAGAGACTGAATCCCTCGGTATAAGCCCGTGCCGTCTGGAAGAACGACAGCACTACATCCACCGCCATGTCGTGGTCACGCAGCCGGAACAGGCCGGCCTCCAGCGGGAACGGATTGTCATAACCGCCAGCCCGCTCGGGTGTGAGCTTCCCAGAGCCAAGGCACTGCACGGAACGTACCGTGGTTGCCGTTAGCGCCAGTGCGGGGGACAGCGCGTGCGTGACGTAGTGCATCGGGGGATAGGCCTGCCAGTAGGCCGGGAACCCGTCGAGATCCTGCAGATGGAACCCCCGGTAGAAGGTCAGGTCACCGAAGTCCCCGGCGTCGAGCAGGCCGCGCGCGTAGAAGTACTCGCGGCTGAAGACGGCCGTCTCCATCATCATGTACGCGCGCCCGGTGTCTTCCTGGGCGGCGATGATGGCCAGCAGATCATCGAGCGACGTCGCCATCGGCACGGCGCACGCGCAGTGCTTGCCGGCCCGGAGCACCGCGACCGACTGCTGGGCGTGGTAGGACACCGGGGTTAGCAGATGGATGGCGTCGACGTCCGGATCGGCGAGCAGCCCGTCGAGGCTTGCGTGCTGCCGCCGCACGCCGAACGTGTCACCAGCCCACGCCAGCCGGTCCGGGTCGGTGTCGGCGATGGACACTTCGCGAATCGCGGGATGCCGCTGGTAGATGGGCAGGAATGCCGATCCGAAATGGAGCCCGGCGACGCCGACGTGAAGCTGATCGCTCACCGGCCGCCTCCCCGGGCCGCATCCCGGTTCACGCTGGCCTGCCCGGTCGCAGCGGAAGCCGGAGGAAGCTGCTCATGTGGTCCACCATCGCGACCTCCGTCGGGAGGCGCTCCATGCTCGATGCCCCCAGGAACCCTTGTGCGAGTCGGCTTTCGTCCAGGACGCGCGCCACGTCCGCAGGACCGGAGATCGGGCCGCCGTGGCAGATCACGATGACATCCGGGCTGGTCTCCTGGCCGGCCTTGCCTAGCTGGTCGATCGTCTTGATGGCCTCGTCGAGGGTCATTGCCGTCTTGGCACCGGTTGTGCCCGCCGTGGTGAGGCCCATGTGCGCGACGAGGATGTCGGCGCCTGCGGCGGCCATGGCCTGTGCCTCGGCCTCACTGGCGACGTAGGCGAGGGTCAGCAGGTCAAGGGCGTGCGCTTCGGCGATCATCTCGGCTTCCTTGCCGAAGCCGAGGCCGGTCTCTTCGAGGTTGGCGCGGATGATGCCCTCGAACAGGCAGACGGTGGGGTAGTTCTGCACGCCGGAGCAGCCCATGTCCTTCAGTTGCCGCAGGAACCGCGGCATGACACGGAACGGGTCCGTGCCGCACACGCCGGCGACGACCGGGATCCGCGATACGACGGCCAGCGTCTGCTCGGCCATCTCCGTGACGATGGCGTTCGCGTCACCGTACGGCATGAGGCCCGCCATCGAGCTGAGGCCGGCCATCCGGTAGCGGCCGGAGTTGTAGACGACGATGAAGTCGAGGCCGGCCGCTTCGGCGCATTTCGCCGACAGTCCGGTGCCTGCCCCGCCGCCGATGACGGGGCGGCCGTCGGCGATCTTCGCTTGCAGGGCTTGCAGGATCTGTTCGCGATCGGTCATCGGACGGCTCCGAGGGTGAGGCCGGCCGTCAGCCGGCGCTGGGCGAAAAGGAACACGGCGAGCAGCGGCAGCGACGTGAGCAGCGCTAGCGCCATCAGCCGGTTCCAGTTGGCCGAGTAGATGCTGATCTGCTCGGCCAGCAGGGCGCTGACCGGGAGCTGTGAACCCTCAGTGAGGAAGTTGGTCGCGTAGATGAACTCACCCCAGACGATGATGAAGACGATGGAAGCGACCGTCGCGATGCCGTTGCGCAGCAATGGGATGACGATGCGGAGAAAAATCTGGGCGTTGCCGGCCCCGTCCAGGGCCGCGGCCTCGTACAGGCTCTTGGGGACGGCCAGGGCGAAGGGCCGAAGCAGCAGGATGGAAAACGGCAGCACCAGCGCGGTGTCGGCGACGACCAGCCCGGTGACGGAGCCGAGCAGGTGCCAGCGGGCGAGCACGCCGTACAGCGGGATCACCGTCATCGGCTGGGGCACCATCTGCAATATCAGCAGGATGGTCAGCACGACGGCGATCACCCTGCCCCACCCTGGCGAGGTCCGCCGGGTGAGTGCGTACGCCGCCGGGACACCGACGACGGTGACGGCCGCAGTGGCGATGGCGGCGATGAGGAGGGAGAGGAGGACCGATCCCGTGGCCGTGCCGATGACGGTGCGGAACGTCGCCAGCGTGGGGGCGAAGATAAGGGCGTCAGGGGCCGTGAGGCTCTGGTTGTCGGACTTGAATGCCTCGATGACAATCCACAGCAGCGGGACCAGGTACGTCACGGTGAGGATGACCTTCACGATGCCGGAAAGGACGCGAGGCGGCGTCCCCACCTGGGCTCCGGTTCTGCTGCCTCGCCTGCTCACTCGTGCTCCTCATGCCGCACGCTCAGCGCGTAGGGGACGGCCAGGACCAGGACGAACGCCAGGGCCAGGAGGGCGATGGCCGCGCCCCCGCTCAGCTCGAACGACGTGAAGGCCTGCTGGTAAGCGAGGAACGGCACGTTGGCGGTGGCGGTGCCCGGCCCGCCTTCGGTCATGACGTAAATGAAGTTGAACCCCTGGAAGGAGTAGATGACGGCCAGGATGGCCAGGATGCCCATCGTGGGACGCAGCAGCGGCAGGACGATCCGGGTCTGGATCTTCCCGTACCGGGCGCCGTCGATGGCCGCCGCCTCGATCACGTCCCGTGGCACCGCCAGCATCCCGCTGCGCAGCACCAGTGTGGCGAACGGCAGCGCCGCCCAGCACGTGACCAGGCCCACAGACCACAGCGCCAGGGTAGGGGAGGCGAGGAAGTCCACCGGCTGGAAGCCGAGCAGGCCGAGCAGGCTGTTGACCGCGCCGTTGCTGGACAGCAGGAATTTCCAGACGGTCCCGCTGACCAGCGGTGGCAGCGCCCAGACGAACACCATCAGCGACATCACCGCGCTGGTGCTGTATGACTGGCTCACCAGGACCGAGGCCACCACGAAGCCGAGGACTAGATCGGATACCAGCAGCATCACAGTGAGCTCCGCGGTCACCCGGACCGCCTGCATGAGTTCGGGATTCGCGAGAACCGCGCGGAAGTTGGCCAGCCCCGCCCACGGCCATGAGCCGATCAGGTTGGTCGGGCCGACGGCGCTGAAGGCCAGGTGTACCAGTTCCGCGAGCGGATAGACGCAGACGAGGGCGAGGAGCACCACGGCGGCGAGCAGGTAAGCCCAGGGCGCGGTTACCCGCCGGGCCCGGGTCGGCACGCAGTCCGGGGGCCGGCCGGCACCGAGGGCGGCGCCGGCCTTTCCCGACCGCAGATCAGCAGTCACCGCCGCCCGCCTTGATATCGCTCTGGATCGCCGTCGCGGTCGCCGCCGCGGCGCTCGCGGCGCTAGCCTGCCCGGACACGACGTCGCTCAGCTCGGTCCCGACCGTGGTCTGCATCTGCGCGATCTTGGAGCTGGTCGGCCAGGCCGAGACGGTCTTGATGGCCGCGACGAACGGGGCCGCGGCCGTGTCATCCTTGACGGCCGGCGTGGTGGCGGCGTCGGCGCGGGTCGGGATCTGCCCGGAGTTCTGGAAGTCGAGGACGCTCCCCTGGCTGGACAGCCATGCCTCCAGGTATTCCCAGGCGGCCTGGGGGTGCTTGGTGAACGCGCTGATGCCCATCGCCTCACCGCCGGGGAAGACGCGGCTGCCGTCGGCGCCCGCCGGGTACTGCGTGGTGCCCCAGGAGAACGTCGCCGCCTTGGCCGCGCCCAGGTTCCAGTTGCCGTCGACCAGGAAGGCGTACTTGCCGCTCATGAACTGGGTCCACGTGTCCGTCTGCGTCCAGGTGGCCGCCTCCTTGGGGAGATAGCCGGCCTTGGTCCAGTTGGCCACGGTCTGGAACATCGGGGCCGCGCTGGTGGCCGTCACGTTGCAGTAGTTGGTCCCCTGCTCGAGCAGCAGCGGGAACCACGTCCACGCGCCGTCCGGCTCTGGATCGGCCGAGGCGGCCAGCGCCGTGTACTTGCCGGCTTTGGTGATCACCTGCATGTCCGACTCGAGCTGGGTCACCGTCGCGGGGGGCGTCAGGTGGTACTGGTCGAGGATCGTCTTGTTGTAGAACAGGCCGTTGAGGTTGGAGTACGACATGACGTTCTGGATCTGGCCGTTGGACCCCTTCCAGATCGCGGCGGCCGGGAATTGTGACTTGTCGGGGTAGGCGTGCCAGAACTTGGTGAGGTTATAGAACGCGCCGGCCGCGCTCAGCTCGGGGAAGTCGACGACGACGTTGTTGAAGAACACGTCGGGCCCGGCGNGCGTGGACGCCGCCGCCAGCAGCTTCGTGTCGAGCTCGGGGCCGGGGACCACGATTTCGTTCACGGTCACGTTGGGGTGCGTCTGCTCGAACAGCTTGTCCACGGCCTTGAGGGCCGCGAGCTGGTCCCCTCCGAAGTAGGACCAGACGGTCAGCGTGATGTGCTGCCCGCTGCCGCCGGACGCGGAGCCCGGGCTCGAGCTGCAGGCACCGGCGGCCAGGACGAGCGCGGCCACGACAGCCGTGCCCGCGAACCAGCGTGTGGGTAGGTGACGCATCGGGCTTTCCTCTCAAGGGCCTGCGACGATTATTCCTACTTTTCCCACCAAGAGACTAGGTTACGATTATGGCGATCGTCAACGTCTTTACGTAGATTGCCGACATAAATCTGAAGTGGTGGAATAGGCGGATGGATTCGGTCGACCAGCAGCTCTCGCTACCGGTGTCCCCGACTGCGCGCGTCGACAGAGCAGGGGAGGTGCTGTCCTTGATCCGCGGCGGTCGCGCGCGGACCATCGGCGAACTTGCCAGCGCGATGAACCTGGCGCGGTCCACCGTCGCCCAGCGGGTCAGCCACCTCGTGGCGGACGGGCTCGTCGTGGCCGGTCCGGTCGGCCAGGCCGAATCGCAGGGCGCCCGCGGCAGGCCGGCGGCAGTTCTCCAGTTCAACGCCGGTGCCGGCGTCGTGCTGGTCGCCCAGCTCGGGATGACCGGGGCACGCGTCGCCATCGCGGATCTTGGCGGCGCTTTGCTGGCCGAGCGCTTCGAGCCGTTCCCCATCGAGTCCGGGCCCGAGGCGGTCATCGGTCACCTGGAACAGTCCCTCATCGCGGTGCTGGCCGCAGCCGGACGAAGCCGCTCCGAGGTCCGCGGGCTCGGCATCGGCTTGCCGGGCTCCATCGACCTGTCGGAGAAGAGCATTCCCCAGGCGGCCCGCTGGGATAGGTTCCCGGTCGGCGGCCGGCTCCAGGCGGCGTTCGGCGTTCCCGCCTTCGTGGATGTCGACGTTAACCTGCTCGCCCTCGGGGAGCAGCGCTCGGCATGGCCCGGCTCGGACGTCCTGCTGTGCGTCAAGACCGGCAGCGTGATCGGCTGCGGGATCGTGATCAACGGGGAAGTCGTCCGCGGTTCGCAGGGCGTGGCCGGCAACATCGGTCATATCGCCGTCCCCGGCGACGCGACCCCGTGCGTGTGCGGCAACGTCGGGTGCCTGGACGCCGTCGCCGGCGGCCGGGCGCTGGTAACCCGGCTCCAAGCCGCCGGACTGCCGGTCCGTGACGTCCGCCATCTGGTTGCCCTGGCCCAGGAGGGAGTTCCCCAGGCCGCCCAGGCCGTGCGGGTCGCCGGCCGCCAGATCGGCGAGGTTCTTGCCTACGCGGTCAATCTGCTCAACCCTGGGGTCGTCGCCGTGTGGGGGTACCTGGCCGACGTCGAGGCCGAGCTGCTCGCTGGCATCCGCGAGAGCATCTACCAGCGCTCGCTGCCATCGACGACCCAGTCGCTCCAGCTCGTCCGAGCCAGGCTCGGAGACGAGGCTGGCCTGGTCGGGGCGGCCACGCTCGTCGTGTCCCAGATCCTCAGGCCAGAAGTGATCGACGAGCACCTCGCCGCCCGCCCACCCGCCCGCGTACGGGTCCAGGACGTGGAGAACACGCTGCGCCCTGGCTAGCGCCGGGCCGCGCGACTCCCGGCGGACCCAGGTGTGACGGTTCTCCAGGAGCCGCTCGTCTCGGTCCCCCCGGGCGAAGACGAACGCTGGGTCCCGGACAGCACGTAGATCGCAGTGTCAAAACAGCCAAAGGCGCGTCGGCTGGGTTGATGTCCTGACGAAGACTGCGATCGGCGTCGGCTCTCTGGTACGTCCCACCCGCCAGCCCCGCCCCGGCCTCACCCCTGCCGGGCATGCGGCCCGGCTCTCGGCATCCGGCACATCAGGGCCAGCCAACATCCCGATGATGCGTGCGAGTCAGCCAGAACGCCGAATCGTGCGCCAGCATCCAATCCACGACTGGCGTCGTTATGTACGCCCCAAACCGGCTTGTCTAGTGGCACCTCCTCAGCCAGCATCCTCTGCATTATTGGGGCAGCGGTCGGACCCGGACGCAGTGAAGCGTGCAGGGCACGATCGAAGTGTGGACCGGCTCCAAGGCGCTGCCGACGGGATGGACGCGTCGTGGCGGCGTCCTAGTGTCGAACTCTCGTTCCTTTAGCCGATCATCAGGCCGGCGACGGCCTCGGCCGCCGCCAGCGTGTCGCGGCCGAGGGGCTGTAGGTGGATGCGGGTACAGAGCAGTCCTGTCGACAGCCGCTCGACAACGCCCCACTCCCATATGGCGACGAGATCGAGCCGCGTGCGGGCGGCCAGCCAGCGGGCCCGGTCGACGGGGTCGCCGCCAAGCAGCTCGACGGGATCGCCCCGCATAAGGACACCCAGGTCGTACTCGGCCTCGGCCAGGAGGCCGTCAGGATCGATCAGCTTGAAGCCGCCGTCGTTCTGGAGGGCGTTCAATTGGTGCACGTCGCCGTGGACCAGCACAGCCCTCTCGTCGCGATGCGCCTGAGCCCGCCGGACAGCGCAGGCCAGGGCATGGTCGACAGTCTTCTCGGAGCACGGACGGTCGAGCTCCTCCCACGACGTCACGATGAAGTCGGCGAGCCATCGGGCCTTGTCCGCACCCGTGGGCAGCCCGCAGTCTGGCGCCGGCCGCCATATGCGCTCAGCGGTAGCGCAAAGAATCTCCAGGCGACGGGCGAGCGGCAGTCCAAGCTCATACATGGGCCGGCCCAGCCGCTCCATGAGCAAGGCGCCCTCGTCGGGGTCGTACCGATAGAGCACCGGGCATCCGTCTCCGCCGACGAGACGGAGGACGGTCGCCTCGTTGGAGGCGTTGTTCCCGGTCCCTGGGACGAGCACCTTCAGGACGGCAGGGGTACCATCCGCCCGGGTCGCGTCCGCCACGAAAGCCTCCGTGCCGCCCGCATAGGGGTGCCCGACTGTGATCGACCAGCCGGCCTCCAGGCCCGAGACAAGCGCCGGCAATCGCTCGAGCCAGTCCTCGGCGCCGGCCGCGAGGGCTTTGTTTCGCACAACCGCCGGCACGTCGATCACTGCCTCAGTCTCACATCTTGAACGCGGAGCCACCCCGATTACCCCTGCCGCCGTCGACGGGCAGGCCAGATCGCTTCGCAGGGCACCGGACCGGTGCATCAGCGATAGGCCCTCCCTCAGGCCCCACCGCCCCGCGATCTAGGGCACCCCGAACGAGCGAGCAGAGCATCGCCAGCGACGGCTAGCAGGGCGATCCGATCGGCGGCTCGGTGAGCGCTTTCTTGATCACTCAGTGTAACTGCGACTGCGAGTGCATCCAGGCGCTGGTCAGCCCGGCTAACCCGATCATTAGCTGCCCGGGACCGCGCTCAACGCGGCAAGAGCGGACACGCCGACGACTGCGGTACTAGGTGTTTATGCGGGCTGACCGGGCCGAACGCCGCTACTCACAGTTCGAAACGCTGACCGATGGGCGTGACCTGCGGGATGTCACCGGTGGCGATGACAGCTCGGGCGAGCGGGGCAAGAGCGTCGAGCAACTGCAGGAGCTGCTCGTCGTCCAGGCGGTCGTAGGCGGTGAGGGCCACGCGGTCGGTGCGATCCTCGACGTCGTTCCGCACGTCCTTGCCTCGGGCCGTGAGCTTGCCGTCAGGGCCGACTAGCCCGCGATCCATGAGTCTGGCCGACACGCGGTCCCATTCGGCGTCGTCGTAGTGCCGGGCTGCCTCGAATACCTCGCGCGGGACGATGCCAGCTGCTGTCTGAAGGACGTTCGCTTCACGGCCGCCTATTCCGGCGGCGGCCAAAGCTGCGACATGCCCGTCGCCTCGGTGCTCGCGCAGCAGCGTGCAGGCCTGCCACAAGGCGGCAGCCGGTTCCGCCGGCCACGGCAATGCCCGGTTGGCGGCGAACAGGGCGCGGCCCTCCATCGGCGCCGACTCTGCAGCGGCGCGCGCGAGAACGGCTGCCATCTCCACTGCCTCGGCGAGATCTCTGCCGGCGAACGCCCGCCGCAGCGCCGCTGCCGAGCCTCGCTCACGTGCCTCCAGCGCGGCGCTGGGAGGGGCGAAGGTCCAGGCGTCCGGTATGGCCCTGCTGACGTGCGCGATCGAGAAGTTGCAGAAGGTGGCGAACACGACCTCGGGGCCGACCGGGCCCATGGGCGCGGCCCGGCCGGCGAAGTAACCCATCCAGAACCCCTTGTACCCTGCACCGGACAGCGCGGCGCGGGCCTCTGGCGAGAAGTAGGTAACAACGTGGATCGGTTCCAGCCGCGACCACAATCGGCGGGCCAGTTCTGCGTCTCGGACCACCACAGCAGTCTGGCTTGCCCCTCCTGCAACCACAACCGCAGACCACTCAAGCGTCCCGAGCCCAGGCGTCCTCGCGCCCTGGCCACGGACCCACTGTGCACCGGCAGCGGCATGATCGGATGTTGCGCTCCTCGTCATGCCGCGACTCTCGACTTGGACCTAGTCGGGGTGGCAAAAGTATCGGCAGCGCACGCGGTCCGGCTTACTCAAGTCTGTGGGCCCGAAGATGGGCGATGCAAAGACGATCGAGCGGCTCTACCCTGACCACGGTCCGCTGAAAGAAGGAGCAGGATGGTCTGCCTTCCCAGGATAAGGCGCTGTAGTCCCATGACCGTTACAAGAACGACTCCCTGCGCCTGCCTCAGAGGATAAAGAATTCCGGCTGCTAACCGTTCATATGTGCCGATGCGCATGGTTAGGTAGGACATCAAGCAGGTTAAAGAGACGTCGTGGGCGACCAGATTTCCTACTGCGCCCGTGCGGCGGCCAGCGCCGCTAATAAGTTCGGTCAGCTCCTCGTCGGTAGGAATGCCATCATTAGGCATGGCGATCCTCCTAGGTCTGTCGCGGAATTATCCAATTCCCTGAAAGAGTAGGGACCGCGCGCCGACAAACGATATGCGTCGAGTGAACGCCACTCCTATAGAACAGACCCGCAGGACTTCGTCCGCTTGCGGGTGCCGAAAACCTATGCCATCAAGCGATATTCATGGATCATGCCTCCGGCGCGGTCGCGCCGGAGGATGCGGAAGTGGTCTAGGTCGGTGACGCCTTCTGGCAGCGGCGCTGGTTCCAGATCAAGGTCCGGTCCAGCAGCTCACGCCGACAGTTGCCGATCCAGCGTTCCATGATTGAGTTCATCCGGCGCGCCTGGACTGCAGAGCGGATGACCCTGACGCCAGCGGCCTGGAACGCTGCGTCGAACGCGCCGGCGAAGCTGGCGTCCAGGTCATGCAGCACGAACTTCACTCGCGTACCCGCCTCTTCCAGGTCCATTAGCAGGTTCCGGGCCTGCTGGACGACCCAGGGCTGGGCCGGGTGCCTGGTGGCGGCTCCCCGTTCCCCGTCTCGCCATGGTCAGCCCACGCGGTCATCGGGTGATAGGCCGAAGGTCTTCTTCCAGGTCGGGGGCAGCCTGCTCCTTCTCGGAATGCGCGATCACGATCGTGGCGTCCAGATCGACCGTGACCAAGCCGCCGCCCGCGGCGGGCGCGGCGTCCCCGGCCAGCGCCCAGGCCTGCTCCCGCGCCGCCCGGATCGCCGCCAGCGCCCGCGGCCCGTCCGCCGCCAGCGACCTGACCAGCCGGGACACCACCGGATCCGACGCCACCGGCCCGGCCAGCCCCGGCTGCTCCCGCAGCACCGCGATATCAGCCAGGCAATCCCCGCTCAGCGCCAGCGCTGCGGCCAGGTCCGCCACATAGAACACAGGTTCGATTCTCTTCCAGCACCGGGCGCGGCCCGGCGCCAATGACTGGCTCAGCCGCGGCGGCCCTCTCGGCGACGGAATGTCCGGTGGCTAGTGAACAGGCACATCAACCTACATAACGCGCCTAAGGCCCATGGAGGGGCGGAGATAAGGCATTCGGCCGATGCGGTGAGGTGTGCCTTACGGCGAACCTCAAGGGTGGCGGGCACAGGAGGCCTGCCACCGAGGAGGAAGTCATGCACCCGTTCACCACGGCCGAGGACGACCCCGATCGGCAGCACGAGAGTCAGGCTGAGGCGCCCGCCCCTGCGGCCGAGACGCCAACACGTCTCCGGAAGGTGGCGGCGGGGATGGCGGAAGCGCAAGCCTGGAAGGGGCAGCAGGTCGCAAAAGGCTGGCGCAAGCTCGTGAACGCACTACGCAGCCGGGAAGAGGGAGAGGGGTAGTTTCGTCAGCTAGTCCCGCGCCGCCGCCGGGCGGGCGTGAGGCCCGCCCCGGGGCCGAAGGCGACGCCAGCCGCTGCCATTCGTCATCGCTCAGGGTCATGACGATTCAGCAGACCATCCACCCGGAACGATCTACACCAAGCCAAAACCCAAGATCGGTAGCGGCCGGTGCTGGTGGCGTGGGCGTTTGGATAATGAAGGTCAGGATGCCAGCGCGGCGACCAAGGCTCTGCGGCCTTCTGCGTCGAGCTTGATCACGGTGCGTTCGCGGCCGGACAGCCCAACGTGGAGCCACTGCTGGTTGTCGATGACAAGTTCGCATCCGCCATCTTCGGGAGTGACTTTCCCAGTCAAAGTACCCACACCGGCGAAGTCGCCGTCGGTGCCGGAAACTGTCACGCCGACGCCTACTCCAGATTGCTGCAATTCCGTCATATTCATCCCTTTCCTTGATCCTTTGGCGACTATTAATTGTCGCCGATCGCATTCGCTTTTTGCTGGCCGTTCCCCTAGGCCGCGGGCCCGACCGGGAAAGGGGGGAGGAGACGTGGAAAACGGCGGGCCCTGGCAGGCCTGGCAGCACTGGACGAGCCAGTGATCGACGCGCACCTGCCCATCCGGCCTTACCCACCGGGTAATCAAATGTCTACGGACGGCAGGTCTTTCACCTGGTGTTTGGTGAGGCTGAGATGGATAAGAAGAGTCCCGATCTTGGCCACAGCGCTGATCGGGATAGCCACTTCCTTGCGGCCCCACCCGTGTCCTTCCTGGAGGAGCACGTGGGTTACCTGGCGGCCGCCAGGTTCCACTATCAACCCCTCGACCTCGCCTATCTCGCCGTCGGTCGCACAGACGGTCAATTCGCGGCGTATGTCTACCTCGCCGGCTGGAACGGAGTCGACGGTGACTTTCTCCGGAGCCTGCGGTCGGCCTGGGTCGCGGCCGGTCCGGGCCCCGGATCCACCCGCGCCGAAGACTCCCGGGGACATTGGAAGAATGTTCACGCTAGGGGGGAGCCGGGAATTGTGGGGCCCGGTGGGGTCCAGGTCCGGCACGACCTCCGTCTCCTGGGCGGGCCGGAGCGCCTGGAACTCGGCCAAGGTGCAGCGGAGCCGGACCTGACCTGTCGCAGCATCCACAAGGTCAACAGGAACAAGCCGCCCTGGGCCATTTCGGTGCTTCGGGTCGACTACGAGATGAGTGACCTCCCGGGCGACCGGGTTGACGATTATGCGGCTCACATGACCGCAGGCTCCATCGCTGCAACTGGCGTCGGCGCCGATCCTGAACGGCATCTTCTGCACCATAGCCACCTTCCTCACTGAGCGAAACAGACGGGCGTTCAAATCATGGGGCAATGCAGAGCTGGCTAACGGTCCTGGGCTATATCTGTACCCGCCGTGGCGACCATGAGACGCCTCCTGAGCTGCATCTAACAGTGTCACCAACTAGAGCCATGGTTATCCAGCCAGAAATGCTTACGGACGCTACCCCGGGATGCTGAATACCTGAAGGAGGAATGATCGGAGCTTCTAGGGTAAGAACGGAGATGGACATCAGAGCTATCACGCCGGCGGAGATTATAGCCAGAATGCGCTTGTGTCTTTGAATTAATTTCCAGGTACTAAAACCAGCGGCGCCCGCGATCGCGGCAAGGTACGCCTTCATCATGTCCTGCATCATGCGCTAATCCTCCGCAAGGTTCCCCTAACGTGTCAGATACGCTTCCAGCAGGATACTGAGAGGACCCAGGCTGGACCGCCCGTCACGGTCGCCGCCGATCAGTGCAGGACCAGAAGGTCAAGCCAGCTGGTTCTGGTCTCCGTGCCACCTGTGTGCTCGGCGTCCTGCACGGCGAGACGGAGCCGTTTCTTGGCTGGGGCTACCGGCGCATCCACGGCGAGCTGGCCGGCTTGGGTCATAATCTCGCGCCGTCGACAGTCTGGCGGACCCTCAAGGACGCGGGCATTGACCCCGTGGCCACCGTGTCGTCTCCGCTCGCCATTGACGCCATCGGCTGGATGTCCGACACGCGAGACCGACAGCGGCTGAACCAAGGTGGCGAAATGCTAGAGGACGGTGCCGAGGCCTACGGAGCTGACATGCAAGAGGAGTTCGCCGCGTCGAGGCGGGTCGTTCTGCGCGCGCATGGGGCCGTGACCGGCCCTGTCGTGCTGGCGGCCTTCCGCGCCGCTGTCGCTCGCCGCGGCGTGGTCTAACTGCCCGAGGGCGCGAGCATGATCCTGCCGAACGCCTTGCAGGCGCTCGCGATGACCTCTGGGAAGGCCGCCGAGCCCTGCGCCGGTCCAGCGGCTGGCGGCGGTCTAGTTGACCTTCACGGTAAGCGACTGGCTGGCGTCACCGAAGGCGTTAGTGGCAGTGATGAGGATCGGGTAGCTGCCGCCGGAGGCCGGGATGCCGGAGATGGCGGCCGTGCCGCTGCCGTCGTCGGTGAAGGTGACCCCGGCAGGCAGGGGCCCGGTCTCGGTCAGCGACGGGGCGGGGAATCCGCGGGTGGTGACGGTGAAGGTTCCCGAATCGCCGGCGGTGAAGGTTGTCGATGCGTGGCTGGTGATCGCGGGTGCCTCGTTCAGGATTACCGTGAATGTCTGCGTCACCGTGCCCTGGTCGTTCTTGGCCGTGATGGTCACGACATAGGTCCCGCCCTGGGTGGCTTTCGGAACCCCGGAGATGGTGGCGGTGCCATTGCCGTTGTCGTCGAAGGTGACGCCGGAGGGGAGAGCGCCCGTCTTGGTCAGCGACGGGACGGGGAACCCGGCCGTGGTGACGGTGAACGGTGTCATGGCGGTGCCGGCCGTTGTGGTGATCCCTGGTGCGCTGGTGATGACGGCAGGCTGGTCCACCGTCAGGGTGAGCCACTGGCTGACGGTTCCGGCGATGCTGGCGGCGGTGAGGAGGATCGGGTAGCTGCCGCCGGAGGCCGGGATGCCGGAGATGGCGGCGGTGCCGTCGCCGTTGTCGGTGAAGGTGACCCCGGCAGGCAGGGGCCCGGTCCCGGTCAGCGCCGGGGCAGGGAATCCGCGGGTGGTGACGGTGAAGGTCACCGAATCTCCGGCGGTGAAGGTGGTCGATGCGCGGCTGGTGATAGCGGGTGCCTGGTTCACGGTCAGGGTAAAGGTCTGCGTCGCTGTCCCCTGGTCGTTGGCGGCCGTGATGGTCACGACGTAGGTGCCGCCCTGGGTGGCTTTGGGATTCCCGGAGATGGTTGCGGTGCCGTCGGCGTTGCTGGTGAAGGTGACACCGGACGGCAGCGCGCCCTTCCGGGTCAGTGACGGGACCGGGAGCCCGGTGGTGGTGACAATGAAGGGGGCCATGGCCGTGCCTGCGGTGGCGCTCGTCCCCGGTGCGCTCGTGATGACCGGTGACCCGGGTGCTGCCACCGTCAGCGTGAAGGCCTGGGAGGCATCCGGGGCGATGCCGTTCGCCGCGTCAACAGTGAAGGTGTAGACGCCCGGGACGACGGACGCGGAGCCGGCCAGGATAGCCGTGCCATCACCGTTGCCGGTGAAGGCCACCCCGGCCGGCAGCACCGACCCCGCAGCCAGGCTGAGGGCGGGGGTGGGCGTGCCGGTGCTGGTGATCGTGTAGCTGAAGGCCGAGCCCGACGGGACGGTGTCAGCTGGCCCGCTGGTGATCTGCGGCGGCACCGGGCTCACGATGGCGGCCGTGTCGATGTCGGAGGGCGGCCCCGTGCAGCTGACGTCAACCGGCAGCGGCAGCGTGATGCCGGCCGCCTGGGCATCGAACGTGAGAGTGATGTTGGCATCCTGGGTGAGGTGCACGACGCCCGCGGCGGCCGCGTCGGTGAACGACGGCGGGGTCCCCAAAGGCACGGTCGTTACCACGAGCGGGGTGTCCGCCGTCAGGGGGCCCGTGGACGCGGTGAGCGTTTCCGAAGTGCTCGCCGGGGTGATGTTCGTGGCGTCGATCGACGTGGCGATCGATCCTGTCAGCGATGTGACCCCGTTGGCGATAGCGGCGTTGACGACAGATGCCGGGATCGTGATGACAAGCCCGTAGTTGTTCAGCGTCTCACTGCCACCCGGGGCAACGGGACTGGCCGACAGGGTCCCCGTCGTGGCAATGCTGGCAGCGGTGAAGCTGCCGAGGAAACCGGAAGTGCACTCGGCCGTATAGGGGGCGGTGTCAGCGCTGGCGGGCGTCGCTGGCACAGCTGTTACCGTCGCGACACTGGCGGAACCTGCCAGCAAAGCCGCTCCGATGATGGTG
>JGI12635J15846_10002183_pt1 | contig 17126 bp, 16 predicted proteins | sample BlaSpr_A8_OM2_M2_FD_15846 | JGI IMG/M metagenome (IMG submission 15846) | reverse complement strand
GATCTGATACGTGCCTTCCGCGGCAAACCGAAGATCGCACGCGAGCGCAAGCTCGAGCCCGCCACCGAGGCAATGCCCGGCAATCGCCGCGATAAAGACGATCGGCGTGTTCTCCATCTTGCGGAAAGTCTCGTGCGCGAGGAGCGGCGTCATGACGCGGGAGCGGGTCGTGCCCGCCGCGAAGGCGCTGACGTCCGCGCCTGCCGAGAAGAACTTCTCGGACGCGCTCGTCACGACGACCGCACGTATTTCTTCGTCCGCCCGCAGGTCGTCGACCGCGCTCGCGAACGAACGCAGGAACGCGTAGTCGTAGGCGTTGGCCGGCGGTCGATCCAGCACCAGGACGCCGACCCCGCCCTGCTTCTCCAATCTGACTGGCATGTCTCCGTCTAACCTTATCGAAGTACCGCAAGAACGAACTCACGGGGGTGCCGCATGGCGACGATGATCATCGAAGGCGAGAGGACAAAGGCCGCGTCCGGCAAGACGTACGAGGTCCGCAATCCCGCCACGGGCGAGGTCATCGACGAGGTCCCCGCCGGCGGCGCGGCCGATGTCGATCGAGCGGCGCAAGCCGCGGCCAAGGCGTTCGCGACGTGGTCGAAGCTTCCCTCCAACCAGCGGCGCGAGATCCTGCACAAGGCCGCGCAGCACATGCTGTCCAAGGTCGAGGAGATCGCGACGATCCTCACCAAGGAGCAGGGCAAGACGCTTCTCGAGTCGCGGCTCGAGGCCAGGCGCTTCGGCGAGAACATCGGGTGGTTCGCCGACCTCGCGGACAAGATTCACGGTCAGTACGTCCGGCTTCCGGACCTGACCACGTACGGCCTCGTGGTGCGCAAGCCGATCGGCGTTTGCGGCGCGATCGTGCCGTGGAACTTTCCGCTGACCCTGGCCGCGAACAAGGTCGCTCCCGCGATCGCGGCCGGTAACACCGTCGTTCTGAAGCCCGCGAGCACGACGCCATTAGCGACGCTTGCGTGCATCGAGGCCTTGATCGAGGGGGGGCTGCCGGAAGGCGTCGTCAACGTCGTGATCGGGCAGGCGACCGGCGAGGCGATCGTCGAGCACCCGCTCATTCGCAAGATCGCGCTCACGGGGTCCACGCCGACCGGCAAGCGGGTGATGGCGAAGGCAGCGGAGCACCTGAAGAAGGTGACCCTCGAGCTCGGCGGCAGCGACCCCTGCATCGTGCTCGACGACGCGGACCTCGAAGGCGCCGCGCGTGCGATCTCGGTCGGCCGTTTCTTCAACTGCGGCCAGCAGTGCCTTTCGACGAAGCGGCTCTACGTGCAGGAGGCCGCTTTCGACGGTCTGATCGAGAAGCTGGTGGCGCGGGCCTCGAAGCTCAAGCCCGGCAACGGCCTGGACAAGGACTCGCGGATGGGGCCGATGCATTCGCAGACCCAGCGTGCCGAGGTCGAGGCCCAGATCAAGGACGCCGTCGACGCGGGCGCGAAGGTGATCTTCGGCGGTGGAAGGCCGAAGGGGTCGGACTACGAGAAGGGCTGGTTCATCGAGCCGACGATCCTGACCGACGTGCCGGACGGCGCGCGCATGTGGAAGGAAGAGGTCTTCGGTCCGGCGCTTCCGGTGCGCAAGGTGAAGGACCTGGACGAGGCCCTGCGCCTGGCCAACGACTCGCAGTACGGACTCGGGTCATCGATCTGGACGAGCAACATGGCGGCCGCGCATCGCGCCGTACAGGAGCTCGAGGCCGGATACACGTGGGTCAACGCCCTCGTGATCGCTCATGACGAGCTGCCGTTCGGCGGCACCAAGCAGTCAGGCTTCGGCAAAGAGCATGGGGTAGAGGCCTTCATGCAGTACACCGAGGAGAAATCCGTGGTCTATGGGGGCATGTGACTTCGTTGTCGGCAGTGCCCTCTCCCCCTTCAGGGGAGAGGGTCAGGGTGAGGGGCGAACAGAGCGATATGGTGCCCGCGGGTAACCAACCCCAGTAATGTCCGGCGTGAGAATCGGGCTGACTGTCGTCGGGCTGCTCGTCCTGCTGGCGGGCGCGGTGTTCGCCGGGCAGGGGCTGGGCTACATCCCGGGGAGTTTCATGAGTGGGGACGTCCACTGGTTCTGGATTGGGTCGGCGATGGCGGTGTTCGGGGTTGCCCTTGGAGTGGTGGCACTCCTGAGGCCCGCCAGAAGGGTCTAGCGGAGAGGTCGACTTCGCGCCCCTCACCCTGGCCCTCTTCCCAGAGGGGAGAGGGAAGAAATCGCGGGGGCTGCTTGCGAAGGTTTTAGGCGGTTCTCCCGTTTAGCCTGTCCCAGTGAGCCTGGCATTCGACGCAGCGTGTCGCCGCGGGCTGGAACTGCAGCCTGGCCTCTGGAATGCGCCGGCCGCAGCCCTCGCAGATCCCGTACGCCCCTTCGCGCAGCCGCTCGAGCGCGCGCTCGACCTGCTCCCGGTTCTGGTCCAGCAGGTGGACCAGGAGGTCAGACGTCTCCCGGTCGGAGAGCGCCTGGGCCAGGTCGGTGTCTTCCGGAATGCCCGTGATCACGCCACCGACGATCTCGTTCAGCGGACGGTGCAGACCGGCTTCCTCGCCGCACTGGGCGGCCAGAAGCTCGAGTCGCCGCCTGTCAGCTTCCAGCCTCTCNTCCGGAGCATCTNCCGTCTTCTTTCGAGNTGCCATTGGAAAAACCCCCCTCCAAACTCATTACCCATCGCGACGGCGTTTGGATTTCGAGAGTCACAACGCGTGCACCGGCACGCTTACCCGCTCCCGCACAATTAGTCGCCCGATGCGTTCCCCGCTGCCGACTGCATTCCCCCCGAAGGTGCTTGCCGTGATTGCCGTCGCGCTGGCGCTCGCCGGCTGCCAAACCGGCTCGGGCGCGCACCCGGTCCCGAGCGTAGCGCAGATCGGGGCGGATCTCAACTGTCCGCAGGGCGACCACGCTTTCGAAGACCAGCAGGCGGGTTGGGGGTTCTGCTACCCGGCCAGCTGGAAGTACCTGGAGAGGTCCCAGGCGATCCCGTCCCCGCCGGGCCTCGACCTCACCTTCGACATCACATTCGACCCGCCGGTCAAGGGGCCCTGCCCGACCTCTGCCGCGCAACCCACAGGCTCCCCGAGTCCCGCCGCCAGCCCGTGCGCGGGTGACTTCGCGAACATGATCATCTCGACCTACGAGCGCGGCAGCTCCACCGACCTGTCGAGCTGGCTCCACGCCAACATGGCGAAGGTCACGACCGCGGATTCGATCGCGTGGGGCAACGCCACGGAGGCGGTGCGGCTGGCGGACGGACGGCGCGTCGCGCTGACGCCGCACCACGTTGTCGTGATGGACCTGCACGTGGGGCTGCTGAACCTCGAGACGGAGATGTCAGCCCGCCTGAATACCTGGAAGTTCAGCTTTTAGGCGTTAGCTCGGTCTTCGGAACAGGGACTGCATCTTGATCGCCAGACCCATGTCGCCTTTGATTTTCAGCTTGCCCTGCATGAACGCCGCGGTCGGGTCTGTCTGCCCGGTCATGATCTTGACCCAGTCGTGGGCGTCGGCCGAAAGCGTCAGGTTGGCCGGCTCACCTGGGTCGCCCTTGCCCGATTCGGCCTTTCCGTCGTGGATCTTCACCCACCACTTGCCGCCCGAGTCCCCGCTCAGGTCGAACTGGATGGTGGCCTTGGTCGTGCCTGCCTTCTCGGGGATGAGATAGTTCGGCATTGCCTCGACGATCTGGTCGGGGGTCATCTGGACTTCAGACATCGGTTCCTCCATGCGGCAATCGCTTTCGTTTTTAGTACGTTCGAGTACGGCTCACTACTCATGTTAGCCACACCCTCATGGAGAATTCCCGCATGGCCATCGAATCGGCGCTGAGCGAGGTCGCCGTCGGCGTCTTCGAGCTGCGCCTGCCGATTCCGTTCGAAGACGGCCTGGTCAATGTCTTCCTTTTTCCCGACGGGAAGGAGGCGGATCTGCTCGACTGCGGCATGAACTCCGAGGAGTCTGTTGAGGCTATCCACAGCGCGGTGCGGCAGCTAGGCGCGAAGAGGCTGCGTCGCCTGGTCGTCACTCACATCCATCCGGACCATTACGGCGCCGCGGGCGCGCTTGCGGGCCAGGGCATGGCCGACCTCTACATTCACCGGCTCGAGGTTCCCCTCGTCCACCCGCGCTACGTCGAGCTCGAGCATCTCGTCGAACAGGTCAGGACCTATCTGCTGGTCAACGGCGTGCCGGCCGACGAGGCGGAGGTGCTGAGCAACTCGCAGCGCGCGCTGAGCCAGGTGGTGAAGACCGCGGAACCCTCGGTGCAGCTCGACGGCGCGGAGCTGCTCGAGATGGGCGGCCACCATTTGCGCGTGGAGTGGACGCCGGGACACTCACCAGGGCACATCTGCCTGTACGAATCGTCGACCGCGCTGCTGTTCGCCGGCGACCACATCCTTCCCGATCTGTCGCCGAACATCGGCCTGCATCCCCAAAGCACGCCCGATCCGCTGCACGAGTACCTCGACGGGCTCAGGCGCCTCGCGTCCTACAAGACCGAGCGCGTGCTTCCCGCTCACGGCCGGCCGTTCACCGACGTGGCGGGCCGCGTCAAAGCGCTGGTGGCGCACCACGTGCGGCGCCTCGACCAGATCGAGGAGCTCGTGGTCGGCGAGGAGAAGAGCGGCTGGCAGGTCGCGCTCGACCTGTGGGGGCCGCGCGACAACTTCTACGAGAAGCGGCTTGCGCTGCAGGAGGGCCTGGCGCACCTCCAGGCTCTCGCGGTCGACGGACGGATCACCAAGACCGTCACGCCTTCGTCGGTGCGCTGGCGGCGAGCTTGATCCCGAGCGGCAGGAGGTCGGCCGGGTAGCACCCGACTCCCACGACGCCCGGGCCGGCGTGCGCGCCGACCACGGGACCGAGCGGCTGGATCATCAGCGTTTCGGCGATGGGGTCAAGCTGGCGCGCGACCCGCTCCGCGTCCGCCTCAGCATCCGCGTGGCCGACGATCACGCAGAGACCCTTGCCCCGGTCGACCTCGCGAGTGAGCTCGACGATCCGGTTGAGCGCGCGGTCGAAGGTCCGGACGCGCTCGAGGGGTGTGACCAGCCCATCGCGAATGCAGAGCACCGGCTTCACCTGCAGCACGGAGCCCAGGAGCGCGCTCGCGCGGCCAATGCGTCCGCCTCGCCGCAGAAACTCGAGTGTCGCGACCGAGAAGTACGTCTGCACGTGCTCGCGCATCGCGGTCACCCGCTTGACGATCGCGTCGCCGTCGTCGCCTTCGGATGCGATCTGTGACGCGGCCAGCGTGATGAGCCCCAGCGACATCGAGACGAGCTCTGAGTCCACGACGTGTACACGTTTGGAATCAGTCATCTCCGCGCCCTGCACGGCGGACGCGTAGGTGCCGCTCAACTTTTCGGAGATGTGGATCGACACGACCTCCGCGTAGTCGTTGAGAAGCCTGGAGTACGCCTCCGCGAACTGACCCGCCGATGGCTGCGACGTAGTGGGATGCGTCGTCGCATGCGGAAGCTTGCGATAGAACTCCGACGGTCGTATGTCGACGCCATCCAGCAGCGATCGACCCTCGAAGTTCAGCGTCAGCGGCACCACGGTGATCGCGCGCGACTTGACGAGCTGCGACGGAAGGTCCGCGGTCGAGTCGGTGACGATTGCGACCTTGCGGTCCGTCACTCCGGTGGGATTCCGGGTGGACGTGGGTCGCCGCGCCGGCGAAATCTTCGGATTGGAAAGATTCGATCCTCCAGCGGCTTGAGCGCGACCAGGACGACCACGACCAGCAAAGTGGCGAAAATCGCGACGCCGTAGTAGCCAAATCCAACAGCCATTCCGAGCGAGGCGGCGACCCAGATCGAGGCGGCCGTGGTGAGGCCCCTCACCTCTTCGCCCTGGCGCAGGATGCTGCCCGCGCCCAGAAAGCCGACCCCGGTCACGATCTGAGCCGCGATACGGGTCGGGTCGACGCGAGTCCCGAATTCGGGCAGCAAACCAAGACCGGTGAACATGCAGGATCCCGCGCTGATCAGTGCCATCGTGCGAAGTCCGGCAGGGTGGCCGCGGAACTCTCGCTCTGCCCCGAGGATGAGTCCGAGAGCGAGGGCGATCAGGATGCGAATGGCGAGGTCGAGCTCGCCGTTAAGGTGCGTCTTGTCAGCCCCGCCCGGGGCGTCCTCCGGGCCTGTCCTTTTCACCGGGCTCGTCCTTGGCGCCCGGCTCGTCGGGAAGCTCGGGGAGGTCCAGGCTGTTCACGAAATCGCGGAAGACCGCGAGGCGCTCCTCGTCCACGACGGTTTCCGCCTTCTCCTTCTCGTCGCCGATCTCTTCAGCCTCGGGAATGATTCCGGCGCTGTCCATCACCTCGGAAGCAACGAAGATCGGGCACTCGACGCGCACCGCGAGCGCGATCGCGTCAGACGGCCGGGCGTCGAAGTCGAGGTCGCGGCCGTCCTGCTTCACGTACAGGCGGGCGTAGAAGACCTGGTCGGCCAGGCGGGTGACGACGATCCGCTTGATGCTGATGCCCAGGTCGCCGAAGGCCGTGGCCATGAGGTCGTGGGTCAGGGGACGGCCGAGCGAGTTGCCGGAGATCTTGGTCGCGATGGCCTGAGCCTCGAAGGATCCGATCCAGATCGGGAGGTAGCGGTCCGCCTCCTTTTCCTTGAGGATCACCAGGTGCTGGGCCGTCGGCATGTGGATGCGGATGCTGTCCACGGACACCTCGATGAGGTTCTTCATCCTCGGTTCCATATTACCCTTCGGTCCTCCGCCTCCCTGCTATTTGAACGCGCTGGGCCCCATCAAGGTGTCGCCTCGTACGTCCGTAAAATCCGAATGTGGCGAAGGGGAGACGCGGGCGGCTTGTCCTGATCGACGCCCACAGCCTCATCTACCGGGCGTTCTTCGCGCTCCCACCCATGAGCACGTCCGACGGCCGGGTGACCAATGCCGTCTACGGCTTCACCTCGATGCTGGCGATCGTGCTGGCCTCCCGGCCCGAGTACGCGATCGCCGCCTTCGATCTTGCCAAACCCACGTTCCGTTCCAAGGAGTACGAGCAGTACAAGGCAGGGCGCCGCGCGATGCCGGAGGACCTCCGGCCTCAGATGGAGATGGTGCGCGAGGTGCTCGGGGCCTTCTCGATCCCGATCTTCGGCGTCGAGGGTTTCGAGGCGGACGACGTGATCGGAACACTGGCGCGGATTGCGGAGGAGCGGGGGCACGCGGTCACGATCGTTTCCGGCGACCTCGACTGCCTGCAGCTGGTGACCGAATCGGTGGAGGCGCTCGTGCCGCGCCGCGGCATCACCGACACGTTCGTTTACGGGCCCGACCAGGTGCGGCAGCGGTACGGCTTCGAGCCGCCGCAGCTGGTCGACTTCAAGGCGCTGCGCGGTGACACGTCGGACAACATCCCGGGTGTGCCGGGCGTCGGCGACAAGACCGCGGCGAAGCTGGTGCAGGATTACGTGAGCGTCGAGGCGCTGCTGGAGCGTGTCGACGAGCTGCCCGAGGGCCGGCTGAAGACGTCGCTCAAGGCGAATGCCGACCAGGTCCGGCTTGGCAAGAGGATGGTGACCATCGTCCGCGACGTGCCGGTCGAGCTCGAGTTGGAGAAAGCGCGCTGGACGCGCTACGACTACGACAAGGCGCGGCGCGTCTTCGACCACCTCGAGTTCCGACAGCTGCTGACCCGCTTCCCGCCACCGGACCAGGTGCCGGTGCAGCCCACCCTGGCGCTCGAGCCTGCTCCGCAAGCGGCGGGGCTGAAGCTCGTCGAGGATCCAACCGAGGCCGCGGCGCTTCTCGTCGGCTCGGGGGACGTCGGCGTGTTCGCCTTTGCGGAGGGCGCGGGCCGCGGCTCTCGGATCCTCGGCCTCGGCGTCTCGATGGGCGGCAACACCTTCTATGCCGCGAAGCCCGAGGCGATGGACGCCGTCGCCAGCACGCTGTCCGGGCGCCCGATCTCCGGGCACGACGCGAAGGAAACGGAGCTCGCGCTGCGCTCGCTCGGCGGCGGCAAGCGCGAGTGGTCGTTCAGCACCTTCCTCGCCGCATACCTGCTCGGCGCCGGATCCCGCGACCCGCGCCTCGAGGACCTGGCGCGCGAGTTCCTGGCCGTCGAGCTCGTCAGCGCGGAGCAGCTGCTCGGCACCGGCCGTGCCGCGCGTAAACCGTCGGCAGTCGCCGAGAACGAGGCGGCGGAGTTCGCCGCGCGACGCGCGGAGGCGATCCTCAATCTGCGGCCGCGACTCGAGGCGGAGATGCGCAAGCTCGGGGTCGACTATCTCTTTCACGAGATCGAGCTCCCCCTCGCGGGAGTGCTCGCCGACATGGAGTCGGACGGCGTGGCGATCGACGTGCCGTACCTCAAGGACATGCAGGACGAGCTGGGCGAGCAGCTCGCGGCGATCGAGTCCGAGGTCGAGCAGGTCGCGGGTCAGAAGTTCAACCTCAACGCGCCGCAGCAATTGGCGAAGGTGCTGTTCGAGGACCTCCGGCTGCCTGTCGGCAAGCGCACGAAGACCGGCTACTCGACCGACGCCGACACTCTCGAGGCGCTGCGCGAGAAGCACCCCATCATCGGTCTGATCCTCGAGCACCGGCAGCTGTCGAAGCTCAAGTCGACCTACGTCGACGCGCTGCCGCAGCTGGTCGATCCGATGACCGGCCGGGTGCACACGTCGTTCGGCCAGGCGAGCACGGCGACGGGGCGGCTCGCTTCGTCCAACCCCAACCTGATGAACATCCCGATCCGCACCGAGCTCGGCCAGCGCATCAGGCGCGCGTTCAAGGCCGGAAGGCCGGACCACGTCATGGTGTCGGCGGACTACGCACAGATCGAGCTCCGCATCGCGGCGCACCTGAGCGGCGACCCGATGCTGCTGGGCGCGTTCGCCGCCGGCCAGGACATCCACACAGCGACCGCGGCGGCGGTGTTCAAGGTCCCGATCGAGCAGGTCGACCCCAACCAGCGCCGTCTCGCGAAAGTCGCCAACTTCGGATCGATTTACGGGCAGGGCGAGTACGGCCTGTCGCAGCAGCTCGGCATCACCGGCGACGTCGCGCGGGAGTTTCTCGGCCAGTACTGGGCGACGTATTCACGCTTGAAGGAGTACCTCGACGAGGTGCGGCGCAAGGCGCGCGAGGAAGGCGTCGTCGTCAGCGCGACCGGGCGCCGCCGCTCGATTCCCGACCTGCGTTCGCCGAACTTTCAGCTGCGCGGCGCGGCCGAGAGGATGGCGATCAACTTCCCGATGCAGTCGCTGGCCGCGGACATCATCAAGATCGCGATGGTTCGCCTTCATCGCGAGATCGAGGCCGACGAAATCGAGGGCCGCATGCTGCTGCAGGTCCACGACGAGCTGCTCTTCGAGGTGCCGCGCTCCGAGGTCGACCAGTTCGCCGAAAAGGTGCCGCGCATCATGACGGGCGCCTATGAGCTCGAGACCGGGATCGAGGTCGAGATGAAGGTCGGGCCGAACTGGGCCGACATGCAGAAGCTCGCGGTCGTCCGCGCGTAAACGACGATGCCTGAGCTTCCCGAGGTCGAGACGATCGTCGCGGACCTGCGACCTCACCTCGTCGGACGCACGATCATCCGCTGCGAGCTCGCGTTTCCGACGATCGTCCGGCACCCCGAGCCCGAGGTCTTCGTCGACGGTGTGGTGGGGATGCTCATCGAGTCGGTGGGCCGCCGGGGCAAGTACATTCTCATCCACCTGGGCGAGGACCTGCTGCTCGTCGTGCACCTGGGCATGACGGGGCAGCTGCGCCTCGTCGACGAGGTGACCCCGCTCGCCAATCACACGCACGCGGTCTTCTTCCTCGACGACGGGCGCCAGCTCAGATACCGCGACCCTCGCCGTTTCGGGCGTCTGCTACTTGGGACCGAGCAGGCGTTGATCTCATCGAAGAAGATGCCATTGCTCGGTCCCGAACCCATCGATCCCCAGTTCGCCGCCGAAGACTTCTACCGGCGCATGCGGAAACGCCGCACCACGCTGAAGGCGGTTCTGCTCGACCAGGGCGCGATCGCCGGCGTCGGCAACATCTACGCGGACGAATCGCTTCACCGGGCGCGCCTGCGGCCGGACCGCCTCGCCGGCAGCCTCAGTCGGAAATCCGCGCGACGGCTTCAGGACTCGCTGCGCGAATCGCTCCAGACGGCGATCAAGAATCGCGGAAGCTCCGTCGACACATACCGCGACGCGTGGGGCGAGATGGGCGGGCAGCAGGAGCAGCTGCTCGTGTACGGGCGCGCGGGCGAGCCCTGCATGACATGCGGACGGCCGCTTCGCTCGATGCGCATCGCGGGCCGCACCACAGTTTTCTGCACCCGTTGCCAGCGATAGCGCCTCGGCTCCTCGCCATCGGCGTCATGTGCGTCGTCTACGTCGGCCTGACCATCTCCATCACGGCCCGCGCATTCACCGGCCTCGACACGCAAGTCGCGCAGGCCATGCACAGCGCGTGGCAGCCCTCGCTACATGTTGTCTTCCAGCTCATCGCAGAGCTCGGCGGCCTCGAGGTGACGACGATCGTGATGGCCGGCCTCACCTTTTATCTGTGGCGCGCCGGTTTCGGCTCCGACGCGCTTGTCTTCGTGGTCTTTCTCGCCGCCCAGGCCTTGGAGCTCTACTACAAGCTCAACTTCTACCACCCGGGTCCGCCGCGGTCGCTGGGGGAGGCGGACGGACCGAGCATCACGACCTTTCTGGAGTCAGGGCAGGGGCTGGGGAACAGCTTTCCTAGCGGCCACATGCTGCGTGCGGTGATCGTCTACGGCCTGCTCGCCTTCGTCATCCGGCGCCTGTCGCCTTCGCCGGCGGTTAGAACGCTCGCGGTGGTCGGGGCGACGGTCGTGATCGTCCTGCTGGCATTCGACCGCCTGTACCTCGACGTCCACTGGGAATCCGACGTCGTCGGAGGTCTGGTCCTGGGCGCGATCGGTCTTCTCGCCGGCACCGTCTGGCTGGACCGTCCGCGAAAACCCCAGAATTAGGCACTGACTGATGGGGGAGAAGGCGGTCTTGATTCTGGTCACCACGCGTGGCCGCGACGACGCGGAGCGGCTCGGCGAAGGGCTGGTCGTGGAGCACCTGGCGGCGTACTGCTCGGTCGTGCCCGCGGTGGCATCTTTTTATTACTGGGACGACCAGCTGCAGCGCGCGCACGAGTCGCTGCTCCTGATCAAGACGTTGGAGTCCCGCGCCGAGGCGGTGCTTGACTTCGTCCGCTCGAAGCACAGCTACGAGAACCCGGAGATCATCCAGCTCCCGATCGAGGGAGGCTCCTCCACGTATCTGAACTGGCTCGAGCAGCAAGTAGCCAAACCCGGTCTATAACCGTTAAACCAGCACTTAGACTGCGGAAAAAGGGAAGGCTGGGATTGGCTACTGCCGTGACCGAACCGGGCGACGCCGGCGGCTCCAAACGCCGCCGCAGGCGCGCGCGCCGCGATGCTCGGGAGGCGCTCGTCGAGCAGAACGGAGACAAAGGCGCCGAGGCCGGAGCAGAGCTCGCCGCGCAGAACGGGGGCACCAGCGCCGAGTCCGGAGCAGACCTCACCGCCGAGAGCAACGCGGTCGCCGTAGCAGTCGTCGAATCGCCCGAGCCCGCCGCCGAGCCCGCCCCCGATCCCGAGCCTGCCCATGCCGCCCCGGTGCATGACGAGTTCCGCGACCTGCTGGGCCAGGCCGTCGGACTCCGACTGGACGCGGTGTCCCGCGAGTTCGGCGGGCGCAACGAGATGCACGTCACCGCCCTGCACAACGTGACGCTCGACGTGGGGCCGTGCGAGTACGTCGCCATCGTCGGCCCGTCGGGCTGCGGCAAGAGCACGCTCCTGTCCCTCATGGGCGGCCTGGACCGCCCGACCGCCGGCCACGTCTACGGCGCGGGCCTCCCGCTTGGCGAGCTGCCCGACCGCGACCTGGCCGACTACCGCCTCCAGCGAGTCAGCACGATCTTCCAGACCTTCAACCTGATCTCGTCGATGACGGTCGAGGACAACGTCGCGCTGCCGCTCACGCTGGCCGGCATCGAGGTCGAGGAGCGGCGCAAGCGCGCCCGTCACCTGTTGGCGATGGTCGGCCTTGAGAATCGCGCTGGGCAGCGAGCCAGCCGGCTCTCGGGCGGGGAGCAGCAGAAGGTCGCCGTCGCCCGCGCGCTCGCTAACCGGCCCGGCCTGATCTTGGCCGACGAGCCCACCGGCAGCCTGGACTCCACGGCGGGAGAAAGCGTCCTCAACCTGCTGGGCGAGCTCAACCGCCGTGGCGCCACGGTGGTTCTCGTCACCCACGACCCCGAGGTGGCCCNCCACGCCAGCCGGGTCGTCCGCATGATCGACGGACGGGCTGTCGAGGCCGAGGCCGGAAAGCCGACCGTCCGCAGCCAGGAGCCCGTCGACCCGGCTCCGCGCATGCACTGGAAGGACACGCTCAGGGTCGGTCTCGGCAGCGCCGGCAGGCGGCCGCTCCGTACCGTGCTGACGACGACCGGGGTGGCGATCGGCATCGCGGCCCTGAGCCTGATCGTCGCGCTCGCCGCCGGCCTCCAGCAGGCGCTCGACGCTCCGGCCCTCGCGACCAGCCAGATCCACCAGGTGGCTGTCTACCCGGTCTCGGCCGCGGCCACCACAGGCTTCGACAGCCCCACCCTCGCGACGCTCGCGCGCCTGCCGCACGTTCGAGCTTCATGGGGGCAGATCGGCCTCAGCGGCACGTTTGGAGCGAGCGGGTCGGCCCTCTCGGGCAGCGCTCCTGGGGCCACTTCGGCGGGCCAGCTGGTCTCGCTTCCGATGAGGGGCTCGTCGAGCGCCGTGCCCACCCTAACCGCGGGCCGGCTGCCGAGCTCGGACTCTGCGCCCGAGGTGCTGTTGACGGACACCGAAGCCACGGCTCTCGGCTTTCGATCGCCCGCTGCGGCGGTCGGCACAGAGGTCACGTTTACCGCGACCGCCGGCGGGCTGGTGCCGTCTGCCACGAGCAACAAGGTGACCAAGCCGGTCGACCTCAAGCTCTTCGTGGTCGGCATCGTGTCCACCAACTTCATGCCGGCCGGCGCGCCCGGCGGCCTGGCGCCCAACGCCACCATGCGCAACTACTGGACGAATCTCGCCCAGGCGAACAAGTGGAAGGTGGGCGAGTACACGAGCATCACGCTGCTCGCCGACTCAGGCCTGTCGGTCGAGGGTCTGCAGCAGCGCGTGACCGCGCTGGGCTTTCAATCGCAGACATTTGGCGACCAGTTCCGCAACTTCGAGGACCTGCTGGGCAAGTTGAAGGTGGCGCTCCTCGGGCTCGCCATCGTTGCGCTGCTGCTCGCGTGTCTCGGCATCGCGAACACCATGTACACCGCGGTCCTCGAACGAACGAAGGAGATCGGCGTGCTCAAGGCGCTGGGCGCGAGGTCGCGTGACGTGCTGCTTCTCTTCCTCGCGGAAGCCGCGGGTATCGGCCTCGCCGGCGGGTTGATCGGCACCATCGTGGCGGTGGGGCTGGGGCGGCTCGGCAACGCGGCCGTCGACCGGCTCACGCTTTCGGTGACCGCGTCGAGCTTCGACGTGTTCCGCATCGACGTCCTCGTGCTGATGGTGGCCGTGATCCTGGCCGTGTTCTTGAGCATCATCAGCGGCCTCCTGCCCGCCCTGCGTGGGGCCCGGCAGGAACCGTCACACGCCCTCCGACACGAATAATTGAGGGCCTCCGCTTACCCGCTGATCGACGCCGATGAGGCCGCCGGGCTGGTCCTCGATCACACCGCGACTCTCGGCGTCGAGCAGGTGCGGCTCGCCGAGTGCTACGGCCGGGTGCTGGCCGACGACCTCGTCGCGTCCTCGCCGCTGCCCGCCTTTCCGTCGAGCGCCGTGGACGGCTACGCGCTCCACGCGGCCGACGCCGGCAAGACGCTGGGCGTCCTCGGTGAGTCGGCGGCGGGGCGACCGTACCTCGGCCGCCTCGAGCCAGGCACCGCGGCTCGCATCCTGACCGGCGGCGTGGTGCCCGAAGGAGCTGACGTGGTGGTCATGATCGAGGACGTGCGGGTGGACGCCGGCCGGGTCACGGTGCCTCCCGGGCTCAAAGCCGGCACGAACTTTCACAAGATTGGCGACGACATGGGCGCGGGGGACCGGGTGCTGGTCGCCGGCATGCAGCTGGGACCTGCCGAGATCGGCCTCGCCGCCGCCATCGGCCACGCGGAGCTGGGCGTGCGACGCCGGCCGCGCGTGGCGCTGATGTCGACCGGCGACGAGCTCGTCGAGGTGGGGAGGCCGCCCGGTCCGGGGCAGATCCCGGACTCGAACCGCTGGGCGCTCCTCGCGGCGCTGCGCGAAGCCGGGGCCGAGGTGGAGGTCCTCGGGATCGCGCCGGACGAGCCTGAGCCGCTGCGCCGGCTCGTCGAAAACGCCCTCGGACGGGCCGACGTCCTGGTCACGTCTGGCGGCGTGTCGGTGGGGACGCACGACCTTGTCAAGCCGCTGCTCGAGTCGCTTGGCACGGTGCATGTCGGCCGCGTGAAGCTGAAGCCGGGGAAGCCGTTCACGTTCGCAACCCTCAACGCCCCGGGAAAAGTCGCCTTCGGCCTTCCTGGATTTCCGGTCTCCTCGCTCGTGACCTTCGAGGTCTTTGTGCGGCCAGCCCTGCGCAAGATGCAGGGCTTCGCGCAGCTCCACCGGCCGACGCTTCCGGTTCGCCTTGGCTACGACGCGAAACCTACCGTGGAGCGCACGGAGTACCAGCGGGTGACGCTGCACCGCGAGGGCGCGGAGCTGGTCGCGGAAACGACGGGCTCCCAGTCATCCTCGCGTTTGATGTCGCTGGCGGGCGCCCACGCGCTGATCCGGGTCCCCGCCGGCGACCAGGGCATCAAGGCCGGATCGGTCGTGGAGGCGATGATCCTGACCTTACCGTGAGCCACGGTCGCCGAACGTTTGTGCGCCTTAGAATTAGGCTTCTCCGATGCCCAACACCTTTCGTGTCGACGCACCCTTCAAGCCGGCCGGCGACCAGCCTGAGGCGATCGCGCGGCTGGTCGAAGGCGTCCAGTCGGGGCTGAGCCAGCAGGTCCTCCTCGGCGTGACCGGCAGCGGCAAGACCAACGTGATGGCATGGGCGGTCGAGCAGCTTCAGCGGCCGGTCCTGGTCCTCAGCCCGAACAAGACGCTGGCGGCCCAGCTGTGCGCCGAGTTTCGCCGCCTGCTGCCCGACAACGCGGTCGAGTACTTCGTGAGCTACTACGACTACTACCAGCCCGAGGCCTACATCGCGCGGACCGACACCTACATCGAAAAGGACTCGAGCCGCAACGACGACATCGACCGCATGCGCCACTCCACGACGCAGGACCTGCTGACGCGGCGTGACGTGCTGGTGGTCGCGAGCGTGAGCTGCATCTACGGCATTGGCTCCGTCGAGGACTACATGGGCGAGTCGCTGCATGTGGAGAAAGGTCAGTCGATCCGGCGCGAGGTCTTCCTGCGCAAGCTCACCGAGATGCTGTACGAGCGCAACGACTACGACCTGGCTCGCTTGCGTTTCCGGGTGAGGGGCGACGTGGTCGACCTCGTCCCCGCCAACGAGGAGCGGGTTTATCGCGTGGAGTTCTTCGGCGACGAGGTCGAGCGCATCCAGGAGCTCGACGCCGTCACGGGCGAGATCCTCGGCACGAAGGAGGAGTTCACGGTTTTCCCGGCGTCGCACTACGTGACGCCCACGGACAAGCTGCGGCTTGCGATGACCGACATCGAGGCGGAGCTCGAGGAGCGGTGCAAATGGTTCGAGGACCATGGGCGCTTGCTCGAGGCGCAGCGCCTGCGCCAGCGGACGAACTTCGACATGGAGATGCTGCGCGAGACAGGGACGTGCGCGGGGATCGAGAACTACTCTCGACATCTCACGCGCCGCCAGCCGGGCGAGGCACCCTACACGCTGATGGACTTCCTGCCCGACGACACTTTGATCTTCGTCGACGAGTCGCACGTCGCGGTGCCGCAGATCAACGGGATGCTCGGCGGAGACCGCGCGCGCAAGGCGGCGCTCGTCGAATACGGGTTCCGTCTGCCGAGCGCCTTCGACAACCGGCCGCTCAGCTTCGAGGAGTGGGAGGAGCGCGCGGGGAACGTGATCTACGTCTCTGCGACGCCCGGCGACTACGAGATGCGGCGGTCGCAGCGGACCGTCGAGATGGTCGTCCGCCCCACCGGCCTTGTCGATCCGACAGTCGAGGTGCGGCCGACCGAGGGACAGATCGACGACCTCCTCGCTGAGGTGAAGAGACGTGCTGAGCTCGGACAGCGTTCGCTGGTGACCACGCTGACCAAGCGATTCGCCGAAGACCTCGCCGACTACTTGCGCGAGTATGGCGTGAAGGTCCGCTACCTGCACTCCGAGCTGGACGCCATGGAGCGGATCGAGGTGCTCACGGCGCTGCGCAGCGGAGAGGTCGACGTCGTGGTCGGGATCAACCTGCTGCGCGAGGGTCTCGACCTGCCCGAGGTCGCGTTCATCGGCATCCTCGATGCGGACAAGGAGGGATACCTCCGCGCCTTCCGGTCCTTCATCCAGATCATCGGGCGCGCGGCGCGAAACGTCGAAGGGCACGTGGTGATGTACGCGGACTCGATCACCGATTCGATGCGCAAGGCGCTGGACGAGACCGAGAGGCGGCGCACGCGCCAGACGGCGTACAACGCCGAGCACGGCATCACGCCCGAGAGCGTGAAGAAGGCGATCTACGCCCTGGAGATCAACGAGAACGACCTGCAGGCCGACGCGATCGAGATCATGGCCGGCGCGGGCGTGCCGCGCGAGGACCTGCTCGCGATCGTGCGCGACCTGGAGAAGGAGATGCGCCGCCTGTCCAAAGAGCTGCAGTTCGAGGACGCGGCGCGCGTGCGAGACAAGATCATCAAGCTGCGGCGTCGCCTATCCGGCGAGGACACCCCGAAGGAGGACGACGCCGAGGTCGCCATGGCCATCGCAGCCGCGCCCAAGCAGAAGACGATGGTCAGGAACTGGAGAAAAACCCGACGCGGTCCTTAGCCGATTCCGCCTTCGACGATGTTCTTGATCATGCCGAGGATGCGCTTGCGCGAGCCGCGCAGGATCGGCACGTTCGCCAGGCCGATCAGCCGTACGATGAGGTCG
>JGI12635J15846_10002182_pt1 | contig 17128 bp, 19 predicted proteins | sample BlaSpr_A8_OM2_M2_FD_15846 | JGI IMG/M metagenome (IMG submission 15846) | reverse complement strand
AGCGTGGGCACGCCAGCGCGGTAAAGATAACCTCAATAAGTTTTTGGGCTATCTGCTGAGCTCCATCGTGACTGTCGACATGATCTGGTCGCTTGGACTCTTGGTCGCGGCGCTACCATCGCATCGACAGACTCCCCAAGATCTGTTGCGTTCCGCAACCGCCTTATGGATTACGAACATCCTGGTCTTCGCCTCCTGGTACTGGCGTTTGGATGCAGGTGGGCCGCGCGAGCGTGAGTTGCGCGGCGTACATACCGACGGAGCATTCCTTTTCCCACAGATGACTCTTGATCAGCAAGCCAAGCGCGAAATGGGAGAGCAATGCTGGAGTCCAGGTTTTGTGGATTACCTTTTTCTCGCGTTCAATACCAGTACCGCATTTTCACCAACGGACTGTCCCGTATTATCAGCATGGGCCAAACTCCTTATGATGATTCAATCGCTCATTTCCCTGACCACGGTGGCTCTGTTGGCAGCTCGCGCAGTAAATATTCTTTAGCAGCCTGGGCGCGAATCGGTGTGGCTGGCTCGATGTGAACGAAACTGCGGAGTTCGGGATCGATCCACACGCGATCGAGTGGATGCGCCGGATTTCCCGTCTTGACCCAAACGCAATAAAGTTGACGGCCCAATGTTGGAATAAAAGTGTTGGTCATGGCGCCCTCTCGGCAGAGACACGTATCCGGTTGGGGCGCGCATGCTGTGCGGCGTCCGAACACGCGGTCTCGCCAATGGATTTGGTTAGGAGGAGTGAGTCGAGCCATTCAGATATGGCGGATTCCCTCGCTCGGGTCACAGGTCAAGTGCTGTGGCGAGCGAGGAGGAGATGAGCCTACAAAACGCTGGGTGGTTCTTCTACAACGCTGCTAACAGCACAATTCAGCGCTCCGGCTTCCCGGAGGTTCTTGTGCAGATTCAACATTCATAGTGCTTCTATAATTCTCCCTAGAGTCTCTTGCGGAATCTCGACTCAAGTCTTATATCATATCCCCCTAGCATATAGGCAAGGAAAAAATGTCGCATCTGGAAAGAGAAAAGCAGAAGCTGATCGCTCGCATTAAGCGGATTCGCGGGCAGGTTGACTCCATCGAACGTTCGTTGACGACGGACGACGACTGTGCCGATGTCTTGATGCTGCTGGCCAACGTTCGTGGAGGGATCAACAGCCTCATGGCCGAGGTTCTCGAGGACCACATTCGTCTCCACATGTTGAGCGACGAAAAGAGTTCAATGCCGGCTGCGGAACTGGCCGAAGATCTTATTGGTCTGGTCAGAGCGTACCTCAAATAGTTTCACCAGGCAGAGGCTGCAGGTGGAAGCGCAATTAGCCGGCCCGTTGCCCAGCACCAACCTGACAGGAGCGCGCGGCGTCAGCTTTAACGGCACAGTGGTGACGGACAGCAGTGTGGCGGGGCGCCTTCAAACGATGTGCTGCTAGTCCCAACGACAAACAAATAACAATCTCTTGACGACGCCGTGACAACCGGCCAGTGAAGCTTCCTCATACTGATCGGTGGTCAACCGATTTTGTCTTAGAGGGAGAAAACCTAAATGTTCAACATAAGAAGGTCCCCAATTTCTATGATGTTAGCGGCGCTCTGGCTGTGTTCGTCTGGGTCGTTAGTTGCACAGACCTTCACCACACTGTACAAATTCAGCTCGGGCGGCAATCCCGAAGCTGGCTTGGTTCAGGGGACCGATGGGAACTTATACGGGACAACGTTCGGGTACCTGGGCAAAGAGAATGGGACAATTTTCAAGATCACGCCAAGCAGCGCGTTTACAGCGCTGCACGCGGGTGGCGAATTCGCAGCGGCGCTGATCCAAGGGACCGACGGGAACTTCTACGGGACGATGTTTGAAGGTGGAAGCCCCGGCAATGGCGCAGTCTTCCAGATCTCCCCGAGTGACACGTTCAGCACGCTGTATGACTTCGGATTCCCGCCGTCGAGCGGTAGTTTTCCGAGAGCCGCGCTGGTGGAGGCGAAGGACGGGAACTTGTACGGGACGACGTACTATGGCGGGACCAACTCCTGCATCTTTGGCAGCACCGATTATGGCTGCGGCACAATTTTCAAAATCACCCCGAACGGAACACTGACGACGCTGTACGATTTTTGTTCCCAGAGCGGTTGCGCGGATGGCCAAGCGCCAGAAGCAGCTCTGGTCCAGGGAGCCGACGGGAACTTGTACGGGACGACGTACTACGGCGGGAACGCCGCCTGTTCCGGAGGCTGTGGGACGATCTTCAAAATCACGCCAAGCGGCACGCTAACAATGCTGCACAGTTTCGACTCCTCAGATGGCGCTAATCCCGGCGCGGGGTTGATCCTGGCCAAGAACGGGAATTTCTACGGGACGACTTACTCCGGAGGGGCTCACAACAACAACTGTACCGTTGGTTCCTGTGGCACAGTCTTCAAAATCACATCGAAAGGCAAGTTGACGATGCTTCATGGCTTCGATTCGACGGATGGCGCCAATCCCGTGGCAGCGTTGATCCAAGCCAGCGACGGCAACTTCTACGGAACAACGGGCTCGGGCGGAGCCAACTTCAGGGGAACGATCTTCAAAATCACCACTAGCGGCAGGCTGACAGTGCTGCACAACTTCGACGGCACGGATGGCTCAATGCCCACGGCATTGGTACAGGACACCAATGGAACCTTCTACGGGACGACTGTGTTTGGGGGCAATGATAACTACCACTTCTGCCAAGGCACCTGTGGCACGATTTTCAGCCTGTCTGTCGGTCTGGCCCCGTTTGCGGAATAAAGCCGACTCCGAAATCACCGCCAACGTATCCGCGGGGTTGCCAACACGGCGCAGTCTAAGGTGGTAAGGTCCAACGGGACGCTTTGAGCAACTTGTCCCTTCGAGTCTTGCCATGGGTCCATTGGAAATGCTGAGGCCTCGGAAATGAGGATAGATTCAAGAAGACTTGTGCAGCTGGCGTTGGGAACCCTGGCAATCATTGTCTGCCTCGGGCCAAACAACCTCTACGCCCGACCCCGGGCGATCGATGTGAACAGGTCCAGTTTGAAGATTCGAGTCTTCAAATCCGGCGCGTTCTCCGCGTTTGCACACGATCACGAGATACAGGCTCCAATTGACGAGGGTGAGATCGATTCCTCCGCTAGTCCGAGCGTTCAGCTGCGCGTGGATTCGCGCAAGATGCGCGTGCTCGACCCGGAGATCTCGGTCGACAAGCGCGCCGAAATCCAGCAGACAATGGAAGGAACTGCCGTTCTCGATGCCGCGCATTTTCCGGAGATTTCGTACCGTTCCGCGGCGATAACGAAAACCGGTGACGCGCATTGGGAGGTGCGGGGAAATCTGAACCTGCATGGAAAGGATCAACTGGTCGTGGTGGTGGTTTCCTTAGAGGCGGGACACTATCGCGGTTCGGCATCTTTCAAGCAGAGCGACTTCGGCATAACCCCCATACGCGTTGCGGGCGGCACCGTTAAGGTCAAGGACGAAGTCAAAATAGAATTCGATATCGTTCCGGTTCAATGAGGAATAAAACTCCGCAACTTCGCTTCACGTTAATGCGCGGCTTGAAGCTTTTTGATTCGCAGTTCGACTCTGTTGCCTGGATGTCTATCGCTGGCTAGGGACGCCGTGTAGGGACGCCGAAGCAATGCGAATAGCCGTCGTCGTCGGTAAGGAAAAACTCGGTCTGTCCGTAGTCTCGATGTTCGAGCTCTGAAACACCGTAGCCAAGGCTCTTCAATCGCTCTCTGGTTTTGTCTATATCCGTCGGCGCCCAGTAGAGTCGAATGCCATTGTAGTCTTCCGGTTTGACCGGATTCCCCGCGCGCTGGTTCAGCATGAACCACAGGTTGTCTTTCTGCAGCATGCAGAAGATCAGCTTCTCGTCTTTGCGCATTTCTGAACTCATCGAGAATCCGAGACCATCCACCCACAAGCGCAGACTCTTCTCCAGGTTTGCACTCGGAATGACCGGGATGCATGATTCAACAGGCATAACAGCCTCCTTTCGCCAGGCTAAAACGCCGCTCTATATATTTAAGCAATTCATGCGCGAAACAATCGCGCTGTGCGTTCCTGACCGTCGACTAGTTTACGCCAGCGAAGCGCTGAATTTTGCCGGCCCGCGCGACTTCGATTATCGCTAATGGGAGTCCGCGATTTAATTTATGCCGGCCTCGGAGTCGCCCCCAATCCGAATCGCCTAAAATAGCCCTATGAAAATCGATAAGCTGCTCCGCCGCTACCGCATCGAACACGGAAAGCACTTCCGACTCAAGGACTACGATCCGGCGGACACCCACGGAATCGGCTCAGAGATGAAGCCGCTGGCGAAGGAGCTGTTGGCCGACGGCGTCAAAAAGCTCGCCGACCTACAGGACGTTCTGGCGGCGCAGGATCGCTGGGGCCTGCTGATCATCTTGCAGGCGATGGACGCGGCGGGTAAAGACGGAACCATCAAGCATGTGATGTCGGGAGTGAATCCGCAGGGCGTCGACGTTTGGTCGTTCAAGACGCCAACTGCGGAAGAATTGCACCACGATTATCTTTGGCGAAGCACGAAGTGTCTTCCGCAGAGAGGCCACATCGGCATTTTTAATCGGTCTTATTACGAGGAGGTGCTGGTGGCGCGGGTGCACCCCGAGATTCTGGAAAATGAAAAAATACCGAAGACCCTGGTCACGAAACACGTCTGGCAAGAGCGCTTTGAAGATATCAATTGCTTCGAAAGCTACCTGACACGGAATGGGATCGCGGTGGTCAAATTCTTTTTACATCTTTCGAAGAAAGAACAGAAGAAGCGATTTCTCGAGCGGCTCGACACGCCGGACAAGAACTGGAAGTTTTCTTCCGCCGATATAAAGGAGCGCGAATTCTGGGATGCTTATCAGGAAGCATATGAAGAGATGATTCGGCACACGGCGAGCGCTCACGCGCCCTGGTACGTCGTGCCCGCGGACAACAAATGGTTTACCCGGATCGTGGTCGCACAGGCTGTGGTCGATACCTTGAAAGTTATGGATTTGAAGTATCCGAAGGTGAGCAGCGCGGAAAAGACCGCGTTGGCGAAGGCGCGCCAGCAGCTGGAAAACGAATGAGACGAGGAACCTTGCCAGCGCCGATCACTCGTCGTTCATCCCGCGGCATTCATCATTTCAAAATAATGGGCAACGGCTGATCATAAGGCTGAATTGCTACGGTCAGGGATTTGCGCCGATCAAACGCTTCTTTCGTAATCTTAAATCCGACGACGATGGTTCCTCTCTGCACGGTTCCCGGGAGCAATTTCGTCTCCGGTGACAGCGGCGGCTCCGAACTCTGTTTCAAAACCGGGAAGGCCCGGTAATAGCGGTCGAGATCGACGGCCGATGCAGCCTCATCGTCGAGCGTTTGATTGTCGGCCGTGACGAGCTGTGCTATTAGCGTGTGAACCCATAACGGCTTCTCGCCCGTGTTGCGCAGTGTCAGAGTGATGGCGCTTAGGATCATATTCTGACCCGGCACGTCGGCCACTGACACGAAGTCGACCGAGCCCGCACCCTGCGGCTTTGCCCTTTCCGTGAAAGCGAAGATCCCGACAATTACAGCAACGGCGCCGAGGCAGATCAGGACGATGCGTACGGGCGGAAGATTGCGCTTGGCGGTTCCGAATTCCTCGCCGATATGGAACTCGGTGATTTGCGCAGGCGAAGCAGGCGGCGGAGGTATTGAAGGCGGAGGCGTTGAAGGCGGAGGTGGCGTGGAGGCTGGCTCACGATTGGGCGCGGGGTTTGGCTCGGGCATGCAGTGATTGTAGACGACTGACGGCGGCCGTCCCATTCGCGCGCTGACATTCGGCACAGTGATGTTCATGGTTGCGGTGGCTACGACAAGTGCGTATCGCCGCGAACGAGCTACAGCGAAACCAGTTACCTAGCAGTGACCGCGAACCAGTGACCGTGAACCAGTGACCGTGAACCAGAGGACAAGTATTCCCCTCCGTGCAGTGTCATGACTTTGGTTACCTTGCCTGGTGTGACGGATGCTGCGACGATGCGGAAGATTTTCTTATGGAGGTACTCGGCGGTGAATCGTACAACTCTCTTTACCGCGTTGATTTGCGCGCTGCTGGTGTTCAGCATGTTGGGCTGCGGATCGACCAAGAAGTTGCAGTCTGTCCAGCTCTCAACCTCGTCCACGTCTGAGACGAGCACGTCCGGGCTAAACCTGGCCGGGATTTCCTCAAACCTCCAGCTCTATGCCTGGGCAAACTATAGTAACGGGAAATCCGTCCTCATTCATGGGGACGAGGTTACCTGGCAAATCGTTCTCGATCCGATCTATAACGTCGATGCCTTTGGCAATCTTCTGCCACCGCCGCCCCAGGTCGTCCAGTTGAGCACGACCGGCTTGGCGACAGCCGTCGACCCCGCTTATTGCACTTGGGTTGATACTGCCGAGGTTACTCAGGCAAATCCGACTCCAACTCCCGCTTGGGCGGAAAGTGGTACGTATGATGTTACGGCTACCTTTCAAGGAATGGTTACTGCGCCCGTCGCGATCGCGGTAGCCGACACCGGCGGTAGCCCCTCGTATCCTCCGGGCAGTAGTACTAACGTCAACAATCCCAGCGGTCTCTGTGGTCCGGCTTCAACTCCGTAGTCTGACGTCTCAACCTTTTTCGCGAGGACGGCGGTTCATCTGCCGTCCTCGTTTCCTTTTAGGCCGATGATTTAGATCGCCGGTATCTAAGCTGCGCCGCTACATTTTCCATTGACGGCTCGCTCTCTGGTTTGAGTGTCCTGCCTGCACCCTTTATAATCTTTAGGTTTGCCCGTGAAGGCATTCTTCTCTATGCTTGATATTCCCGCCAATGAAATCGTGTCCGGATGAAGGTTCGCACGGGCATAGAGGTATCCAACCAAACCGACATCGGTTGCCTGCGCCAGAATAATGAGGATTCGTTCGGTTACTGGGAGCCCGACGATGACCAGCAATTCCTGCGCCAGGGGCGCCTGGCAGTGGTGGCGGACGGCATGGGCGGCTACGACGGCGGGCAGGAAGCGAGCCGAATGGCGGTTGAGACACTGATGGCCGTGTATCGTGATTTTGATGGCGATGATCCACAGCAAGCCCTGGTTGAGGCTTTGCAGGGTGCTCACCAGCAGATACGGCGGTACAGCTTCGCTCATCCCGAGCTGCGGGGCATGGGAACGACCTGCACCGCCGCAGCGATCGTGCAGGACGAGCTCTATTTCGTGCACGTCGGCGACACGCGTCTCTACCTGATTCGCGACGGCCGGATTACGCGGGTAACCCGCGATCACTCTTATGTCGGGCGCCTGGTCGAGGCGGGGATGATCAGCGCCGAAGAAGCCGAACATCATCCGCAGCGGAATATTCTGACCGCGGCTTTGGGCACAAATCCCGAGCTCATCATGGATTCTCCTGAACAACCGGAGCCGCTGCGCGCCGCCGATGTACTCGTGATCTGCACCGACGGATTGTGGGGGCTGGTGCGCGACGCCGAGATTCTTGACGCCGTCGAAAATAACAGTGCCGAGAAAGCGGGGCGGCAGTTGATCGCGCTGGCCAAGGAACGCGGCGGCCCGGATAACATCACGGTCGAGATTCTGCGGCTGGGTTGACTGGATCGGCACCGCTAATGGACGGGGCGGGGCATTCAGTCGGTCCATGACTGCAAAGCCTTGCATACCGGTCCGCGCTTCCGGGCTCGATCCAGCCGTAAACCGCTGAAATCACATGACTGGCTGAGGAAGGTTCTGCAAATACTTTGGCAATGGGCCTGCATTTTCGATAATGTCTATTGGTGACATAGAGTTACTCGGCGGAGACTATGAAAGTTTCGCAAAAAGGGCTGTATGCGTTGCAGGCGCTGATGGTTCTGACCCGGCGCTACACACAAGGCGCGATTCGGATTCGCGACATTGCCTACGAAGAAAATCTTCCAGAAAAGTTTCTCGAGCTGATCCTTCTGGAGCTGAAGAACGCGCGCATCGTGGAGAGCGTCCGCGGCGCCAAGGGTGGATACCGGTTGCGTCGCCCGCCAGCGGAAATTCGCTTGAGCGAGATTATTCGTTTGATCGATGGGCCACTCGCACCCTTTGGCGATGCCGACCAGTTGCGCGCTCTGATCGATCGCGATGCCGAGCATAGCGCCCTCTACAAGGTTTTCCTGGAAGTGCGGGATGCAGCGGCGAAGATTTTGGAAAATACGACGCTGGCCGATCTGATCGACCGCGGCCCGGCGGCGAGCTCTCATCCGAAGAGCATCAACCGCAAAATCGGCAATCGGAAGACGCGCAAGAAAAAGAAATCGGAGCCCACCGTGCTGCCCATGGTGGCGCGGAGCGAAGCCCAGTAGAGCAGGTGACGGGTGACAGGAAAATCAAGAGGCAGGAAAAGCAAAAGGCAGGAAAGACAAAAGACACAGGAAAAACCGAAGCAAGTGACAGGAAAAGCAAACCCAATGGCAGACGTTAGGACAGCCTAACGGTTTCCTGCACTTTCGCTTTTCCGATCACCTGTCACCTGCTTTGCCGCCTGCCGCCTGACACCTGGCACGTCCTTCCCGTAAGATTCCCTGTGCTCGTCTTCTGGATTCTCTTTAACGTTTTTGTGCTGGCGATGCTGGCGCTCGATCTCGGCATGGTCAATCGGGGATCGCGCCGGGTCGGCGTTCGCCAGGCGCTCGCCTGGTCGGCGATCTGGATTATGCTGGCGGCGGTGTTTGCGCTGCTGGTGCTGTTGCGTTTCGGGCGCCCGCTGGCGCTGCAATTTGTGACGGGCTATGTCATCGAGCTTTCGCTCAGCGTCGACAACCTGTTTCTATTTCTTCTCATTTTTCGTTATTTCAGCGTTCCCGAGGAACATCAGCACAAGGTGCTGGTTGCTGGAATTATCGGCGCGCTGGTCATGCGAGGCGTCTTTATCTTGACGGGCGTTAGTCTGCTGCTTCGCTTTCGTTGGATCGTCTATGCGTTCGGCGCCTTACTCGTTTATTCCGGGATCAAACTGCTGCGCCATGGCGCAAAAGAAATTCAACCTGAGAAAAACATCATTCTGCGCCTGTTTCGCCGCGTGCTTCCGGTGACCAAAGAATATGTCGGCGGCCGTTTCTTCGCCCGCGGAGATAGTGACAACGGCAGGCTCTACGCCACTCCGCTTTTCGTGGCGCTGCTGATGGTGGAGACCAGCGACGTTCTTTTTGCGGTGGATTCAATTCCTGCCGTGCTCGCGATCACACTCAACGCCTTCATCGTTTACACCTCGAACGTGTTTGCGATTCTCGGCTTGCGATCTATGTATTTTGCGTTGGCCGGCATGATGGATCGGTTTCACTATTTGCATTACGGACTGTCGGCGGTGCTGATTTTTGTGGGGCTAAAAATGCTGGTGTCGCATTACGTAATCATTCCCACCGAATGGACCCTCACGCTAGTGCTTGTCGTTTTGGGCGCCTCCGTCCTCACCTCGCTGCTGCATCCCCAAAACAGACCAGTTGAATAACGCAGCGATTATGCGCTTCTGTGGACAACTGCGCTCGCGGCAGCCCAAATCAAAACTCAAGCTTTCCACAAGTGTCCATTTCCAGCACAAAGAGAAGCAAGCGTCATCACAGCGGAAAAGGATGGGGTGGCGGAGGATAGCCGCAATAGAGGGCCTATGGGTATCAGCGGGCGGATTCCGCGATCTGAAATGCCGATTCCGGTTCGAAGAAAACTGCGGTGATGAGTCATGCCAGACCATGCGTCGCATATCATCGGAGTCTCGAATGACCACAGAAACGCAACTTACCGCAGCCGCAAGTGGCAACTTCGGCGAGTCGCTCACCTTAGCGCAGAAGGAGGCCTTGCCGTGTGCAGTCGCCAAGATTGTTGCTTTTGGCGCGCCAGTGGGCGTCAACGCGGAACCGATGATCCAGATGCTTCAAGCGGGGCTGACCGTCGGCGAACTTTTGCAGTATTGGGCAAGCCGAACTGGGGAGGTTGCCTGATGAGCCAGGTTCGCAGTTTTAGGTTTTTCAAGCTCGCACAATGGCAAACGAAAGGATGTATGGCGCTTGTTGGCTAACCTTGAGAGCTTGAAACGTTGAAACCTGCTCTTTAATCGTTTGCCGATGGGCCGATCATTGGGTAATCTCTAGCGATGCCATTAAGCTCGGAACCGCGCCTTCTTGAAATTGGAATGGAAGAAGCTAGACTTAAGGCGGTGATCCAATTCGATAGAGTCTTCTCGCTGCGACTACCGCTGTGCGGGTTGATTATTGTTGCGGTGAGCGCCCTCGGTGCGATCGCTTCGCTTTCAGCGCAGACAACGTCCACCTCTCAAACTCAGACAGGCGCGTCCTCGTCCTCGCAACCGCCCGCCGACCAAACGACGGGCCCCGTCACGCCTCCTAGGCCCGTTGCCATTTACAATTTGTTGCAGAGCAAGTCCATCGTTTTCCCCAACATCGCTACCAGCACACAGCGACTTTCGGAAGGTCAGAAATTTGAGTTGTTCATCGACAACACGGTTTCGGTGAACTCGATCACCTGGGACATACTCGGTTCCGCTGTCACCCAGGCGGACGACGCGCCCACGGGCTTCGGCCAAGGTTGGGATGGGTATGGCAAGCGTTTCGGGTCGGGCATGGCGCGCACCGCTTCCAGTGAATTCTTTGGCACATTCGTGCTGGCATCCGCCCTGCACCAGGATCCACGTTTTTACGCCGAGATCAATCCAACTTTTATGCACGCGGCGAAGTATTCTGTGCAACACGTTTTTATTATGCGCAACGATGAGGGTCATGAGGGCATCGCGTGGTCAGAACTCGGTGGTCCGCTGCTGGGCGAGGCGTTGGCGAATGTCTATTGGCCGGATCGCAATCGCACCGTCGGAGATACTTTGTTACGCTATGGTATTGACTTGGCAAGCCGGGCAGGTGGGAACATGCTGCGCGAGTATTGGCCGGTGGTGCTAACGAAGATGAGCCACCGTTCCGCCTCTGGACACCACTGACCTAAGGAAAAAGACTGGCGATCTTTTTTTGCTCCCTGCATCTAAGTGAGAAAATGACAGTTGCAGTAGAACCTTGGCCTACGAGCGCGGTCGATGGACCTGCCTGACAGAGTGGCTCTGGCGCCGCAGCTTTTCTGAACAAAGAGGAGATGAAGATTGAGGATTCGGATACTGTTCCTGCTTGTTTTTTGTGGACTTATGGCATCGCTAGCTTCGGCACAATCGAGTTTCAGTCACTACAACTTCACTGCAGGCGCCGGGATGGGAATCGGCCGCGGCGATGTATCCCAGTTTGTGGGAACCTCTTTTAACGGTGTTCTCGGCGCAGGGTGGAACTTCAACCGCATATTCGGTGTGGATGGCGAATACATGTACTACGACCTCGGCTTCAAGCCAAGCGTGATCGAGAACCAGAGTATCCCGGGACAGAGCGGACACATGCAATCGTTCAGTATCGATGGCATCGTCAATGTGCCGCGGCATGTTGGCAACTTTGGAGCCTATGGAATTTTCGGCATAGGTTTCTATGACCGAGAAGTTTCGGCGCACTACCAGTTGCTCCCGACCGGAGCCCTCTGTCAGCCGGCGTACGCTTGGTGGGACCTGACCTGCTTCGGAAGCCCCCTCGCGCTCACATTTCCGCAGCCACTGGCCTCAAACACCAAGATTGCCGGCGGCTACAACTACGGTGGCGGAATCACCTATCGCACAAACCATTTCCGCAACGCGAAGTTGTTTGTGGAAATTCGCTACCATAAGGCATATGACAGCGACGTTGAGACCAGCTTTTTTCCGATAACGGTGGGCATGCGCTGGTGACCCAGTGATGCTTGATTCAAGGCAAGACTTAAGATGACCGCCAGGTCAGTTCGCATCCTTAGATTTAGGCAGGCGTTTGTCTCCAAGATGAATAACCGCTGTGCGCTTACGCTATGATGAATCTTCATGATCAGCGTCCCCGTCGCCACGCCATCGCGATCCTACGAAGTGCTCATCGGCAGCGGCCTGCTCGCTCGTGCTGGAGACTCGCTCGGTAGATTCCTGCAAAATCGTCGTACGTTTGTAGTGACGGTTGCGCCGGTGCGGCGCTGGGCAAAAGTGCTGACGAAATCCTTGGCAGCTTCCGGCATAGAAACCGAGCTGCTCGAAATGCCGAATGGCGAGCGCTCGAAACGCCTGGCGACACTGGAGAAGCTGGCGGACCAACTCGTGAAGCTGGGCGCGGATCGGGGCATAACGCTGATCGCGCTCGGAGGTGGCGTGGTCGGCGACGTGACCGGATTCCTGGCGTCGATCTATATGCGAGGCGTCGATGTGATCCAGGTGCCAACGACGGTGCTGGCGCAGGTAGACGCGGCGATCGGCGGTAAAACTGCCGTCAATCTTGTGTCCGGCAAGAATCTGCTTGGGACTTTTCACCAGCCGCGAGCAGTGCTCGTCGACCCCGCCGTTCTCGAAACTCTGCCGACGCGCGAATATCGCGCTGGCCTTTATGAGTCTCTGAAGTGCGGCATCATCGGAGATCCGGGATTGTTTCGGCTGTTCGAAGACAAACGCCGCGAGCTTCTTGATCGCGATCCGCTGGTGGTAGAGAAAGTGATTGGCGATTCGGTGCGGCTGAAGGCTTCGGTGGTGAGCGCCGACGAGCGCGAAGGCGGATTGCGGCAAGTGCTCAATCTCGGGCATACGATTGGGCACGCGCTCGAGGCAGAGACGCGCTACACGCAGTTGCTTCATGGAGAGGCGGTTGCGTGGGGTATGATCGCCGCGACGCACATCGCGCTTTCGACCGGCAAACTGGATAGCGTGACAGCGGGACGCATCACAAGCGCTGTTCTTGGATTTGGCAAACTGCCGTGCATGAAGTGGCAGACGGCGAATATTGTGAAACGTTTGCGTTCTGATAAAAAAACAAAGCAGGGAATCGTGCACTTTATCCTGCCCCGAGAGATCGGCAAAGTTGAAATCAGCGGCGATGTGCCGGAGGCGATTGTGCGCTCGGCGGTCGATGAAATAAGAAAGCTGGCGCGCAATTAAAACTGGGGATTAAAGTTCGTAATTAAAGCTAGGTGATAAAGGGTTTTGGGTAGGGCACGGCTTCGGCCAAGCCGTCAAGGGCCAGCAACAACGCGGGCTTTAGCCCCTAAGGGCGCTCGACTAGCAACCGCAATATGACTCAAGAAACAAATCAGAGGATTGTCGGCGCCGCTCCTGCTGGTGCGCGCGACCGAGATTCGGCGGCGTTGGCTGTCCGCGAGATGTTTACTTCGATCGCTCCGCGCTACGACCTGCTGAATCATGTTCTGTCATGCAATATTGATCGGCTGTGGTGGTGGCGCACGGCGTGCAAGTTCGATGCGATTCTGCAGCGTCCCGAGGCGCACGTGCTTGATCTTTGTTGCGGCACGGGCGACATGACGTTTGCGTTGAGCCGGCGCGCGGGTTCGCAAAGTCCGCAGATTCTCGGCGCTGATTTTTCTCATGCCATGTTGCAGCGGGCTTCTGCGAAGATGGCGGAGAAGGGAGGAGGCAAGAGGCTGCGCTGGATCGAAGCGGATGCTTTGGGTCTGCCGTTCGCCGACGGATGTTTCGATCTGGTGACCTCGGCATTTGGATTTCGCAATCTTGCCGATTACGATGCGGGGCTGCGCGAGATTGCGCGCGTGCTCGCTCCGGGCGGAGAATTCGGCATCCTCGATTTCGGAGAGCCGGGAGGCTTGCTCGGCAGCCTTTATCGCGTCTACTTCAAAAAAGTTCTTCCCGCGATTGGCACTGTGATCTCGGGAGTGAAAGGTCCGTATGCCTATCTGCCCGCGTCGGTCGAACGCTTTCCTGCTCCGGACGAGATGATGAACCGCATGCATCAGGCCGGCTTTCGCGAGGTTTCCTGGACTCCTTATTCATTCGGGATCGCGGGGCTATACCGCGGGGTGAAGAGTAGCTAACCGCCGAGACGCGGAGAACGCCGAGGTCGTGTCTCAAAAAAGAAAAACTGATTTACGCTGATATCAAGCGCGGCGCTTTCGCGCCTCCCGGGAGTGAGTTATGGCGATACTTGAGACGGTTCTGAAACGTTTCGAAGAGCCGGACGAGATTCGAACGTTTGAAAAAGGAAAGTTCGAAGTGGTTCACATCGGAGGCATGACCATCGGCCGCGCTACCTACGAGCCGGGATGGAAGTGGTCGCTTCACGTCGGGCCGAGCGTGGGCGCGTCGCGCTGCAACGTTGAACATGTTGGGATGGTGCTCTCCGGCTGCGCCACGGCTGCCATGGAGGACGGCACAATTCACGAGCTGCGCGCCGGCTCGCTTTTTTATATTCCGCCCGGACCTCCCGGCCACGATAGCTGGGTGGTGGGTCACGAGCCTTATGTGTCGCTGCACTTTATGGGGGCGGACAGCTACGCGAGCAAGTAGGGCGCCTATCGCTATCGGCTCTTTGTCTGGACGTGGAGGCTTAAGGCCAGTCTTGCGCTCCATGATACGGCTCGCGTTCCTGGACGGGAAGATCTTCGACATTTTCCATGAAATTCGGCGAGGCGACAGGGGCCTCAGCGAGGTAGGAAGTCCAATCAAATGGCCGCGGAGAGAGGACCACTGCGCTTTCTTCCTTCCGTATAAACACTTCCTGAGTGCTGAACTGAAATTCCTTCGGCAAGCGCACGGCTTGGCTGCGGTTGTTCATGAAGATTTTTGCTTTGCGTTGCATGCGGTCTCCCGATGATTCCTTTGGCATATACACGTGTATATGCCGTGGTAGCGGTTTCGGAGGGCGTTTGCAAAGCGCAATTTACGGGATTTTTCCGGCCCAAAACGAGCGCGGCTGACGTCGTCCCATCCCGAAACCGGAGTCGCGGCAGGGGCGGAAAGTCAAAGCTCCGCGCTGTCGCAAGAAACGCGACAAGGACGGGCCACCCTCGTGAATTCGATTGCCTTGTTAGGTTTTCTGAAAGGAATCGGCGAAGGCTTCTACGTTGGTTTTCTCGATCACCCGCTCGTAGTCGCTGCCTAGAAATTTTCGCAGGCGGTCGGTGTTCATGATGTATTGGCCGGTCATATAGGGGACGGCATCGGGCGGGATGGCAGAGATTTTCCAGCTCCACAGGAACTGGAGAACGCGGTGCATGGCCCATTGTCCGGGGACGCGGACCAACTTGGCGTGCGCCATCTCGATACATTGGGCAAACGTCATGGGTTCGCCGCGTCCGGCGACGTTCAGGATAGTCAACCGCTGCGCCTCCAGTTCGCGTTTTAGAATCCAGGCGATCAGGCGGGCCATGTCGTCGACGTGGACGAATTGGATCTTGTTGTCCAGATATTTCTGGCCATAGGGAAGCATACAGGGCAGGCGTTTTGCCGCTTCGCGCATCTTCTCAGCGCGCGAGCCTTTGCCGTTGGGCGTTCCGCGAAAGGCTCCCAGCAGATAATTTTCGACGGTCGCGCCAGCCAGGATGTGCGGACGCAGGATGAAGACTCCGCAGCCGCGCAGCGATGGGGCGCGCTGCTGGACCACGAGGTCGCTTTCTTTTTTGTGGATCGCGTAGGGCAGAGTGTGGCCGGCTAGCGGCGCGTCTTCGGCGACGGGCTCGGGCAGATCGGAGCCGTAGGCGGAGACGCTGCTGGTAAAGATAAATTGTCGGATGGTGATTCCGGGGGTACGGTTGGCTTCGGCAATCGCCTCCATTACACGCGCCGTGCCTGCGACATTGATACGCCACATGCGGTCGACATCTAAAATCGCGGAGCGTTGGGGGTCGATGACAAAGGCCAGATGCACGACCGAGACTGGCTTGAGCTCGCGCAGCAGGAGGAGCAGCTCGCGTGTCGATTCTTCATGGCCAAGGTCGAGCTCGACGAACTGGTCTACTTGAGAATGGGTCGGTGGAACGACATCAATGCCCACCACCTTGTAATCCGCGAGCTGCGGTATAAGCCGCTGCCCAAGATTGCCGGAAACACCGGTGACGATGATGGTGGGCTTTGCCGTATCCATTAAGTGCGCATCTTTTTAGTCTGCCGCTTCGTTTTCTTAGTCATTGTCGGGCGCGTGGTCGGGCGAGTGTTGCGGCGGCATCGGTCCGCGCGGAGGCAGCGGCATGCCCGGAGCGCGGGCGGGCCCGAAGTATGCGTCGTTCAGATCGACGTTGCTCTGATACGACTGCATGGCTTCGCGGTAGTGTTGGCTGGAAAGAAGTTTGCGAATCTCGGGACTAGCGGCCTCCAGCGATAAGGTCTCTTTGCTGACCATCTTGTAGATGTAATAACCGCTATTCGGATCGGTGATCACTTCGGAGACTTCGCCAGGCTTGAGGTCCATGACCGATTGATGCGCAGGCGGCAGATTGTTGCGGCGCTGCTTCTCCAGTTTTGTGCTGGGAACGCCGGGGAGGCCAGCGGCTACGTAAGCCGCTTTCTGGAGCTTGTCGGGATCTTCGCCTTGAACGGCGCGCTCGCGGAGCGAGCTGGCGAGTTTCTTCATCGTTTCTTCGGCAGCTTTTTTCTGGGCCTCGGTTGGCTGCGCTGCAGCCTTCGCCGCGGCTGTGCTACCGGCTTTGGCGCCAGCCGTCGTTCCGGTTGTGCCTGTCTTTGTAGCCGTCTTCGGCGTTGCCGCCGGAGTGGCTTGCTTGGTCTTGGGAATAAAAATTCGCGTCAGCGTAGCCTGCTCGTAAGAGGCTTCATTTTTCTTGTAATAGTCTTCAACCTCGGTATCCGTAACTTTGGCTGAATCTGCCTGGAGCGCGCTGCTCAGTTCCTGCGAAAGAATCTGCATGCGGGCCCACTGCATCTTTTCTTCAAAGGAGGGCTGCTTGTCCAGGCCGCGCTTCTCGGCATCGGCGGACATTCTCAGGGCCCACGAATAGCGAGTCGCGAGTTGGCGGCGGATGGCGGGCGACATATTCGGCTGCAAGGCGTCGGCCAGCTTGTCAAGTTGCGCGCGCGTGATAAGAGTTTTGCAGGCGTCGCCCTGGTCCGAAGAGCCGGGGCAGAAACCCTTAATGGTGATCACCGTGTCGTTTGGGCCAACTTCGGGCGCCTTTGCTTCGGCTGCCGTATCAGCGCCGGCTGGAGCCTGGGTTGGGGCGGGAGTTTGGCCAGCGGCAGGAGCGTTTTGCTCCGGCTTGGCACCCGC
>JGI12635J15846_10002179_pt1 | contig 17142 bp, 17 predicted proteins | sample BlaSpr_A8_OM2_M2_FD_15846 | JGI IMG/M metagenome (IMG submission 15846) | reverse complement strand
CCACTGGCCTTTGCCGTCATAGCCCATGCGACAAGTCTTGAGAATGGCGGGCAGGCCGATTTTTTTCACGGCGGCGTCGAGGTCGTCGCGGCCTGTGACAGGTTCAAACTCCGTCGTCGGAATTCCCAATTCCTGAAAGAGATTTTTTTCGCTAATTCTGTCTTGGGCGACTTCCAGCGCTTTCGCGGATGGCAGCACTGGGGCGCGCTCCGCGAGGAATCGAACTGCTTCGACGGGGACATTTTCGAATTCGTAGGTGACGAGTTCTAGGCCGTTGGCGAATTTTTCTAGCGCCGCTTCGTCACCGAAATCGGCCGTGACACGCGGGGCGATGCGACCGACCGGAGCCTCGGGCGATGGGTCGAAGAAGCGGAAGTGAAGTCCGAGCGGATAACCGGCCAGAGCCAGCATGTACCCGAGTTGCCCGCCGCCGAGGATTCCGATGGTCACGCGGGTTTCCTTTTTACGTTGGTGGCGACGCCTGCAGGCGGCGCATTCGCTGCATCGGTCGACGATTCCGGAGGAGTGAGACGAAACGACGAAGCTTGTGCCAACGATGGATCGGGATTTGCGAGTACGCGCTCGGTTTGCTCTTCGCGGAATTTGCGCAGTGCTTCGCGGATGGCTGGGTGCTTTGCTCCCAAAATCGCCGCGGCCAACAAGGCCGAGTTGATGGCGCCGGCTTTGCCGATCGCGAGCGTGCCGACTGGAATACCACCGGGCATCTGCGCGATGGAGAGGAGCGAGTCGAGTCCCTTCAATGCTTTCGATTCGACTGGCACTCCAAGAACTGGCAGCACAGTTTTCGAAGCGGTCATGCCGGGAAGATGCGCGGCACCGCCGGCACCTGCGATTAGCACTTCGAGGCCGCGGTGCTCCGCGGTCGATGCGTACTCGAACAGCAAATCGGGCGTTCGATGAGCGGAGACGACTTGCGTTTCGTGTGGGACGCCGAGATCGGTGAGCGTTTTGACGGCGTGCTCCATCGTTTCCCAATCGGATGACGAGCCCATGATGATGCCGACCAGCGGTCGCGAGTTCGCTGAACCGGCGCCTGATTTCGCAGTGGTGTCAGCGTTCGCTGCAATTGGCGCCGCAGAGACCCTCGCAGCTGGAAGGTGACCCATCTTCGATTTGGACGGTTTCTTCGTCATGGCTCTTGGTACAAATGGCCTTGTAGTGCTCTCGAAAAATCGAGAGCGGACATTCTACGGTGTTTCTCAGCGTTTTTCAGCCGCGGTGGTTACAGCCTGCGTTTTGTGCTTCAGATAATGTCGCAACTGGCCTACGAGATACAGCGAACCCGTAATGAAAATCACGTCGTCGGGCGAGGCTTTCGAAAGAGCATAGTCGATCGCTTCTCCGGCGTCTGCGATCGTCGTGCTCTTGTTGGCGTAGTGAGATGCGATCTCTTCGAGTTGTGTTGCGGAGATGGCCCGCGAAGTTGCCGGGGCGGTCAGAACAACTTCGGCCGCGAGCGGGAAAAGGAGCCCGGCGACTTCGTCTACGGCTTTGTCGCGAAGCGCACCGTATAAGAGATAGATGCGTTTGCCTTTCAGGCTTTCTTCGACGAAATGCGCTAACTCTCGTGCTGCGGAAGGGTTGTGAGCTCCGTCGAGGTATATGTCTGGATGCGATTGGATTTTCTCGATGCGGCCAGGCCAGACTGTTGTGGCGATGCCGTGCGAGATTGATTCGTCGGAGATGCGGAAACCTCGTTGCTGCAACAGACGTGCGGCGGCTGCTGCGTTGAGCGCGTTTTGAAGCTGGAAGCGGCCCGGCAGACTCGGTGCCAGTTCGATGCTCCAACCCGATGCGACTTCTGTCACCTGGGCGCGGACATGGCCGTTGTCGATCGACTCTGCTTCGATTCGAAATGTTTCTGCCGTGTCGATCACCGGCGACAGGAGCTCTTTCGCACAGTTCAGAATTACTTCTCGGGGTTCGGGGCGTTGCTCTGCAACGACGACCGGCACGGCGGGCTTGATGATTCCAGCTTTTTCTCCGGCGATTGCGCGCAACGAATGGCCGAGGAAATTTTCGTGATCGAAATCGATCCGCGTAATGATCGAGACCGCCGGCGTCAGAATATTCGTTGAGTCGAGCCGGCCGCCGAGACCAACTTCGAATACCCCAAATTCGACGCGCTGCCGCGCAAAGTACTCAAATGCCATCGCGGTTACGCATTCGAAGTAAGTTGGATGCGCGCGCAATTTGCCTTCTGCGAGAAGCTCTTCGGTAATCGCCTGCACGCGGGAGAGGACTTCAGCGAAGGCCTCGTCGCTAATATCTTCGCCATTGATGCGAATGCGCTCGTTGATGCGCTCGAGATGCGGCGAAGTGTTCAGGCCTGTCCGAAATCCGGCGTCGCGCAGAATCGCTTCGAGAAACGCTGCAGTTGAGCCTTTGCCGTTCGTACCTGCGACGTGCACCGTCGGATAGGCGCGATCTGGCCGACCGAGCCGTTCCGCGAGGATCGTGATGTTTTCGAGGTCGAACTTCGCGGCGGCGGCCTGTGTCGGCGCGGCAAGTTCCCTGCCGAGAGAAAGGAGATAGCGAACTGCGGCTTCGTAGTTCATGGCGAAAACCTGAGTTAACTCAGCAGGAGATCGAACGAGGATGCGATAAACGACTTCAATTCTTTGCGGGGGACAACCGCGTCGAGAAATCCATGTTCGAGCAAAAATTCCGAGCGCTGAAATCCTTCGGGCAGAGTCTGACGGATGGTCTGCTCGATGACGCGTGGGCCGGCGAATCCGATCAACGCGCCCGGCTCCCCGATGTTTAGATCGCCGAGCATGGCGAAGCTGGCGGTGACTCCACCGGTCGTCGGGTCGGTGAGAACCGAAATGTACGGCACCTTGGCGTCATCGAGCCGCGCAAGAGCGGCCGACACCTTTGCGAGCTGCATCAAGCTGATCGTTCCTTCCATCATGCGCGCGCCGCCGGAGCAGGAGATGACGATGAGCGGCTGGCGCGTGTCCATGGCCAATTCGACTCCGCGCGTGACTTTTTCGCCGACCACCGCGCCCATTGAGCCGCCGATGAAGTTGAACTCCATCGCGCAAATGACGACAGGCCGGCCCGCGAGCTGTCCTTCGGCGGTGATCACGGCGTCGTTCATCCCGAGTTTCTTGCGGGCTTCCTTCAGCCGAGTCGCGTAGGGCTTGGTGTCCACGAATTGCAGTGGATCGGTCGACGTCATTCCGGCGTCGTGTTCGGTCCAGCGGCCGTCGAGCAGCATTTCGAGGCGCTGCTTGGCGTTCATTTTGAAATGGAATCCACACTTGGGGCAGACGAGCAGATTCGCTTCAAGGTCTTTGCGGAAGACGATGGTGCCGCACGATTCGCACTTCACCCATAGACCCTCGGTGCGCACTTTGCGCTCTTCGGGCGGGGTGGCCTGCTCGATTGATTTTTTTTCGCGCTTGAACCAAGCCATAGTCAGATCGGGTCAGTGACTGCGAACCACAACGAATAGGATCAGGGCGACACAACCGTGATTCACGACAATTTCTAAAAAAAGGGCCGCACTCATGCGAAAGGCGGCCGGTCAGCTCAGATTAATAGTCTATACCACGCTGGGCCAGAATTCCCTTTGTGTAGGGGTGTTTGACCTCTTTCATCTCGGTGACGAGGTCGGCGAGCTCGACCAGCTTGGGGTGGGCGTTTCGGCCGGTGCAGATGACGTGGACGTTCTCGGGCCGGGCGCGAAGGCTTTCGACGATCTCGTCGGGATCGAGCATTTTGTAGCTGATGACGTAGTTGATTTCGTCGAGGACGACGAGGTCGTAGGTGCCGCTGTTCATCGCATCGCGACCGGCGGCCCAGCATTCGTTGGCCATCTTGATGTCTTCAGGATCGGTTTCGGCGCCGCCGACCTTGACGAAGCCGCGGCCCATCGGGCGGATTTCGAATTTGTCGTCGCCAAGCATTTTGGCGGAGTCGAGTTCCCCGTAGTGCCATGAACCCTTAATGAATTGCACCATCAAGACGCGCAGGCCCTGACCGACGGCGCGGAACGCGGTGCCGAGTGCGCACGTCGTTTTACCCTTGCCCGGACCGGTGTAGACGATCAGAAGTCCTTTGTTCTCCGGCATGCGTCGATTTTCCTTGGTGGCGTTTCGGTGTCAGTCGAGTTGCAGGCGCTTCATCAATTCGTTCGCGATGGCGGAGACCCGTTCTTTGGCTGCTTGCGAAAGGCTCGCCTTTTGATTTGCCTGTTTATCGTGAAGAACGATCCAGAGTCCCGGCCGGTAAACTTCGTCGTCGCCAGGACAAATCGCGCCAGTTAGCTGATCGAGTTCGAGCGCGAGCTCGTTGGTGTGCGATAGATCGAGCTTGTAGCCGCGTGTCGCAGCGTGAGGTTCGTGCGCGAGAAGCTCTGTCAAGATGCCGCGAGTGTCATCGACCAGATCGCGGAAGCCTTGCGAGACCAGCACACCATCAACATCGCGCGGCGTCGGCTGATCGATCTGTTCGAGATCGTAGTCGGGCATCGGGTTTTCGAGCGCGATTTCGATTGCTGCTGACGGCTTGCCTTCGTCTGGAATGATGCGGAGCGACATAGGGTTAACGTTGTACAACAAATTCGTTCGCACGCCTAATGAGTGATAGCAGTGAGGTGTGCGGCTGTTGCTCGATTATTTGGGATAAGGGCTGCCGGCGAGGATCGCGAACGCACGGTAGATTTGCTCGGCTAGCATCACGCGGGCAAGCTCGTGTGAATAGGTCATTTCGCTGAGCGAGAATTTCGAGTGCTTTCGCTCCAGTAGAACAGCGGGAAATCCGTCGGCATCGCCGCAAACAAAGATCAGCTGGCGAGTGCCGCGGTCGCGCTGCTCGCCAATCCATTTCGCGAAGGCTTCCGACGAGAAGTGCTTTCCATTGGCGTCCAGCAGCATCACGGTTGCGGCGCGGTCGGAGTCGAGCTTTTTTGCTGCGGCCTCGCCGTCACGCATTTCAGTGATTTCGATTGGCGACTGGTGTCCGATCCGCTTGACGTAGTCCTCGAGCACGGCCTGNATTTCGGGCCGGCGCGTCTTGCCGAGCATCAACAAGCGAATTTTCACGGAGCTTCAGGCCTCGGAGTTGGTCGCGACACTTACTTCAGCTGATATTTTTTGCGCTTCTCGAGCAGTGTTTTGCGGCTGATTCCCAGAATCTCTGAGGCTTTGCCGATCTTGAAGTGAGTCGCTTCAAGCGTCGCCGCAATTGCTTCCTTCTCGATGTCTTCGAGCGAGCGCAGGTGAAGCGAGTTGCCGCCGATTCCTCCACCTGCCGCTCTCACATTTTCGGGAAAATCTTTTGGCTCGAGCTCCCCGTCCTGCCCGAACACGAGGGCTCTTTCAATGGCGTTTCGCAATTCACGGATGTTGCCCGGCCAGTCGTACGCGGCAAGCATTCGCCGTGACGTCTCTGTCAGCTCAGCTTGACGCCCGTGCACGCCGCGCATCGTGGAGAGAAGGTGATCGGCGAGCGGCAGGATATCGGCGCGCCGCTCTCGCAAAGGCGGAACGAGCAGCGTCAGGACATTCAGTCGGAAATAGAGATCTTCGCGGAAGCGACCTGCGGCAACAGTGGCCGGCAGATCGACGTTCGTCAGCGCGATGAGCCGCGCTTCGATTCGAAGCGTTTCATTGCCACCGAGCCGCTCGAACGATCGTTCCTGCAGGACGCGGAGCATTTTGCTTTGCGCGACTGGCGACAGCGCCGCAACTTCGTCGAGCACAATCGTGCCGCCGCCGCCCAGTTCAAACCTCCCGAGCTTTCGTTCGACCGCTCCAGTGAACGAGCCTTTCTCATGTCCAAACAACTCGCTCTCCACCAGATGCGGCGGCAAGCTCGCACAATCAATTTTCAGGAATGGCGCGTCGCGCCGCGGACCGATTTCGTGAATGGCGCGCGCAAGATGATCCTTGCCCGTTCCGCTTTCTCCGGTGATCAACAGCGTGGTGGGAGCCGCGGCGACTTTTTGCGCGAGCTCGAAGAGGCGCGACGTGGCCGGATCAGCGGCGATCCATGGCAGCCGCTCGGAGGTCATTTCGAAACCGCTTCTCCATGCGGTGGAGTCCCGCCAAGCGGTGCTTTCATGACGACCGTTTTTCCGATGGCCTCGGGCTCATCGGGAATATCCAATTTCGGAGCGGTGCGCCACAAACGTTCGAGATCGTAAAAACGACGCGCCTGTTCGCCAAAGACGTGTACAACGAATCCGCCGAAATCGAGCAGCGCCCAGTCCGCCGAGCCGCGGCCTTCGCGATGCTCGGGCGAGCGGTGGAACTTCTTGTGAAGCTGCTCTTCGATCTCTGAGCAGATCGCCTGCACCTGCGGCGTGCTGAAGCCGGTACAAATGATGAAGTACGAAGTGAAGGCTCCGACTTCGCGCAGGTCGATCACCGTGAGTGCGGATGCTTTTTTGTCTTGTGCGGCCTCGATTGCGACGCGCACTGTTTCTGGCAACGAGCTTAAGTTCACTGGTATAAGTCCTGTTTCAAAATGTATTCCTCGACGCGAGCCGAGACAAGCCCGTGGATGTTTTGTTCTCGATGGCGCTTGCGCCGGATATCGGTCGCCGAAACATCGCTCGAGACGTTGTCCAGTAGATAGACGGACGTGCGGGTCAAATGTGCCACGACATTTGATTCGTGCACTTCTTCCACATCTTTGCGCACTCCGCCACGCGCCATCAGATCGGGCGGAATGACCAGGCGCAGAGCTTCGACGCGAATTCCGGGTCGGTTTGCGACAATGAAATCGCACAAACCCAGGAGCGTCTCGTATTCCTTCCACATCGGAATATCGAGAAACGCGTCGGCGCCGATAATGAAATAAATTCGATCGCCTTGCCCGTGGTACGCGTGGCGGAAGTAGCGCACCGTATCGACTGAATAGTGAAGCTGCGCACCGCTGAAATCCTCGCCCGCCTCAGCCACCGACGGAACGAAGTGCGGATGCTCCGCACAGGCCAGCGCCACCATGGCAAATCGATGCGGGAAGGGAGCCAGGTGCTGCTTCAGCTTGTGCGGGGGACGGCTCGCAGGAACGAAATGTATCTGATCGAAATTGAATCGCCGGTCAGCGGCTCGGGCTACAGCCAGGTGCCCGTTGTGAATGGGATCAAACGATCCGCCAAAAAGCGCGATGCGGCGTGGGTGATGTTTTGCGGCGGTGCGATGCGCCGGCGCCTGCGCGGTCGTCAATAATCCTCCCAAAAACAATGCAGAAACCAAATCGAGGAACGTGCTTGGCGTTCCCGCTCAGCCTGGTCTTTCTCTTATTTTCTCATACTTTCGGGACAGTGCCACGACTCGGTGACGGGCCGGAGTTTGGAAATCGTCTTGGGCAGTTTCGCTATGCGCCTGCTCCACTTCGATTTCGGCATCCGGCTTCGGAATCTTGTCGAGGGCATCCGCCATCGAGCGTACAAGTTCCTTTACACCTTCACCGGTCGCTGCCGAGATTGCGTGAAATTCCAAGCCGCGTTCGGCACAAAACTTCTGCAACTCTTCCAACTTCGTCCGATCAGTCGTGGCATCGAGCTTCGTCGCGACGACGATCATCGGCTTCTCGTCGAGCGTGCCGCTGAAGGCGTGCAACTCGCCAGAAATCACTTCAAACGAGTGAACGGGATCTTCGGTCGTGAAGTCGCTCGTGTCGATCAAATGCGCGAGCAGCCGCGTGCGCTCAACGTGCTTCAAAAATCGGATACCGAGCCCGGCGCCTTCGTGCGCACCTTGGATCAAACCAGGAAGGTCCGCGACGACAAACGTTCGGCCGACCTCTTTGCCCGTTCCGCCGTCGGCATTGACCACGCCTAGATTTGGCTCCAGCGTCGTGAACGGATAATTCGCAATTTTTGGCCGCGCTGCGGAAATCACCGAGATCAGCGTCGACTTGCCGGCATTCGGAAATCCCACGAGGCCCACATCCGCCAGCAATCGCAACTCGAGACGGAGATGGCGCTCTGCCCCTTCGCGCCCGTCTTCATGTTCGCGTGGTGCTTGATGCCAAGGTTTCGCGAAATGCTGATTACCGCGGCCTCCGTGGCCGCCATGTGCAATCAGCACGCGCTGTCCGGGGTGCGACAGGTCGGCGATCGTCTCGCCCGTCTGCTCATCGAACGCAACCGTACCGACCGGCACCTGGAGAATCATGTCGTCGCCAGCATGCCCTGAGCAGTTCGACCCTTCGCCGTGACGTCCGCGATCCGCTTTGAATTCGCGATTGTAGCGATATCGCAGAAGCGTGTTGTCGTTCGGATTCGCTTCCAGATACACGCTGCCGCCATTGCCGCCGTCTCCGCCCGACGGGCCACCGCGCGGCACGTACTTCTCGCGCCGGAACGCAACGCAACCGTTGCCGCCGTTTCCAGCCTTCACGAAAATTTTTGCTTCATCTACAAACAACGCAAGCCTCCAACAGCTACTGCTCTCTATCCATCAGATGTGTATCGACAACTCGCGGGTGCGGGAATCGCAGTCGCGCAAAAACAAAAAGGCGGCTCGGCACACGCCGAACCGCCCGGTCAAAATCGAAACTTAGTTCGCGGCTGCAGCAGCCGGTTCAGCCTTCTCCGCCGGACGAACGCTGATGAAGCGCCCGTGCCGCCCCTTATCCTCGAACTTCACGATCCCCGTGACCAGCGCGAAGAGCGTGTCGTCCTTGCCCTGACCGACGCCGACTCCAGCTTGGTGCTTCGTGCCACGCTGCCGAACCAGGATGGTCCCTGCGTTCACGAGCTGCCCGCCAAACCGCTTTACTCCAAGTCGCTGTCCGTGTGAATCGCGGCCGTTTGTTGACGAACCGCCGCCCTTCTTATGTGCCATGACTGATTCCTTCTAGAATTTTACGATTTGAGATTGCTTCGATTTACAGCTCGATGTCGCTGACCTGCACCGCCGTGTAATTCTGGCGATGGCCGCGCGAAATCTTGTATTGGTTGGTCTTCTTGAACTTCAGCACGGTGACTTTTTTGTTTCGTCCGTGAGAGATGATCTTGCCGGTCACGGTCGCTTTGCTGGCATCGCTGCCCGACAGAAGCTTCTTCTCGTCGTTGTGCACCGCGAGGACGGAGCCGAAAGTGACTTTCTCGCCCACTTCGCCCTTAACCCGCTCAATCCGAATCGTGTCGCCGGGCGCTACGCGATACTGCTTTCCCCCGGTCTTAATGACGGCAAACATCGTTCCTCCAAGGCATCAGACAAACCTCGATTATATGGGTGAAGGGCCGAAATCGTCAATGAAAACCGGCTGCAACCGAATGCCCGGCCGTAAATCTAATCGGTTGTGGGCCTTTCCGACCATCGCAACTTTTGGCCCACTTTGGAGTTTAACTGAGTGAGGCTGGGAGTTAAGATAAGCTCAGCCCCGCAAGATGTTGATTCGACGGATGTAGCAAGGACTCGAAAGGGGGTCCTAACATGCGATACCTCAGGTTTGCTGGTGTGGCGGCTTTACTTTTGACGATTGGACTTTTCGGCGCGGGTAATGCCAACGCGCAGCGTGTTGCGGTGGGTATTGGAATTGGCGGTCCGGCCTACGCCGGATATGGATATGGTTACGGGTATGGTGCGCCGGCCTGTGCTTACGGCTACTACGGCTATGCACCTTATTCATGCGCCCCGTACGGTTACTACGGTCCTGACTGGTTCGTTGGCGGCGTCTTCATTGGCGCTGGTCCGTGGTTCCGCGGCGGCTACTACGGGCGCGGCTACTACGGCCGAGGTTACGGCTATTATGGCCGGGGCGGCTACTATGGCGGTCGCGGTTATTACGGTCGCGGCGGATATTATGGCGGCGGGCGCGTAGGAATCTACGGTCACGGCGGCACTTTCGGGAATTCTCGCGGCTTCGCTGGCGGTGGCGCAGTGCACGGCGGCGCGGTCGGTGGGTTCCACGGTGGTGGTGGTATGGGCGGCGGATCCCACGGCGGTGGCGGACACCGGTAAGAATCGCTGACAGATTGCTAGTCAGACAAGACTGAAACGGCCGGCAGGTCAAACTGCCGGCCGTTTTATTTTTCCGTCAGAGTTGTTTTCAATTCCAGCGGCTACGCGTGCGGATGGGCCTTGTCGTAGGTGTCCATCAGTTGTCGGATTGACGCATGCGTGTACTTCTGCGTGGTCGAAAGCGATTGGTGCCCCAATAGCTCCTGAATGGCGCGAAGATCAGCTCCATCGGCAAGAAGGTGCGTCGCGAAGGCGTGACGCAGCGAGTGGGGATGAAGGTCCCAATCAATATTCGCCAGCCGCACGTATTTTTTCACGAGCCGTCCTACGGATCGCTGCGTCAGTCGACGTCCCGCGTAGTTCAGAAAGACAGCCTGAGTATGCGGCGGGCCCTGTCGCCGACCGCGCGACGCGGACTTTTGCAGCAGCAATTCGTCGCGCAGGCTCCAATAATTGTCGAGCGCTTCCTGTGCCTTCGAGCCGTAGGGTACGATGCGCTCTTTGTTGCCCTTGCCGCGAACGCGCAACACTCGCTCTTTCTGATCGATGTCGACGAGGTTCAACCCGGTCAGTTCGCTGACGCGCAGTCCCGCGGCGTAAAGCAGCTCAAGCAATGCGCGGTCGCGCCGCACATACATTCGGTCGCTCTTCCGGCTCGATTTCTTGGCGCTTTCGGTGACAATCTGCGGAATCCCGTTTCGATCGATTAGAGGGCGCACATTGCCTACCGCCCCCTGCGTTCCAGGCCCGATGTCAGCCAAGCCATTTAGAAAACCGTTCATCTCCTCAGCCGACAGGACCGAAGGGATGCGCTTGGGCAGCTTCGGGGTGGGCACCAGTCGAGCCGGATTCTCGGCCAGCAAGCCTTCACGCACGCAATATTTGAAAAATGATCTCAGTGCTGCAAGCTTTCGCGCGATCGAACTCTTTTCGAGTCCTTGATCGTGCAGATGCGCGACGAATTCGCGAATGATCGTGTGCGTGATCTCTTTCAGCGTCGGGGGCTGTGCGCCCGGTGGCGACAGGTATTCGAGAAACTGGCTCAGATCCTTCCCATAGTTCAGGATCGTGTGCGGAGAAGAATTCTTCACCGAGCTCAAGTACTGAAGATATTTTCCGGCCGACTGCTTCATGAGAGGGGACCCGTAACTAAGACACGGTGCTTGACCGTGCGCGGCTCAGCACAAAAGGCGACGCAAAAATGCGTTGCGCTTGCGATCTGCGTGCTCGCTTGAAATTACTATAGCGATCGCACATGCATGGCGACTGTTTCGTCGAGACTTGTTCGGGATACCAACCGTGCGCGCGCCCGCTCCGGTTAGGTTCAGGGCTTGGCGCCGACCGGTGTCGGTTCTTCTACTGGCACGGGGACAGTGGCCGGCTGAGGTTCGGGTGCTAGCTGCTCCCAGTCGCAACCTTCCTTGAGGCAGGTGTGCACGATACCGATCTTCGACTTTTTCTCTACGATAAACAGGGCGCCGCACTTCGGGCATGGCTCGGCGATCGGCATGTTCGGGGTCGTAAAGTCGCAGTCTGGATAGCGCGAGCAACCGTAGAATACGCGTGGACGACCTCGCCCACCCTTGCCCATGCTGCCGCGCTTCACGAACTCGCCGTCGCTGCACTTGGGGCACTTGATCCCCATCGTGATCGGGCGCGTGTACTTGCATTTGGGGTAGCCGGAGCAACCGATAAACGTACCGAACCGCCCATGCTTCTTGATCAGATGATTGCTACAGAGTTGGCACTTCTCTTCTAGCGGTTCGTCCGGTTGGAGAGCGATGCGCGTACCTTCGACAAGCCGTCGCGTCGTTTTGCAATCCGGGTAGCCGCTGCACGCGAGGAACGCGCCGAAGCGGCCGCGTTTCATCAGCATTTCCTTGCCGCAGTTTTCGCAGTATTCCGTCTTGCTCTCGGTGTCGTCCGAAAGCTCGGGCGCCATATCCTGAATGAAGTCGCAATCGGGATAGCGCGAGCAGCCCAGGAAGAATCCGTGACGACTGATGCGCTCCAGAAGCTCGCCTTCGCCGCACTTTTCGCACTTCTTCCCGGTCGGGATGCCGGCCTTATACGAAATCATCTCGTCGTCGGCCTTCGTCAGATCGACGACAAATTTTCCCCAGAATTCGCGCACGGCGTCGCGCCACGGGAGCTTGCCCTCTTCAATTTCGTCGAGTTCTTCTTCGAGGCGTGCTGTGAAGGTGGCGTCGAACACATCGTCGAAGCTCTTCACGAGCAAGGCGTTCACGCGCTCGCCAAGCATCGTTGGCGTGAACCTGCCCTGATCCTTGCGGACGTATTCGCGCTCGACGATGGTCGAAATGATCGACGCGTACGTCGAGGGGCGACCAATGCCCTTTTCTTCCAGCTCTTTTACCAATGTCGCTTCGGTATAGCGCGGTGGCGGCTCGGTGAAATGCTGGTCGGGACGGATCTGATCGAGACGCAGAACCTGTCCTTCTTCCACGCGCGGCAGATTCTTGCCTTCGCCGTCGTCATCCTTTTCGTCGTCGTCGCGATCGGTAACGGCAACGGGCGTCTGGTAAACCCGCAGGTAGCCATCGAATTTCTGGACCGAACCGGTCGCGCGGAACGTATAGTCGCCCGCCGAAATATCAATCGTCGTCTGGTCGAAAACGGCCGACATCATTTGCGATGCGACGAAACGCTGCCAGATCAGTTGGTAGAGCTTGAACAAATCGTCGTCGAGATACTTGCGAACATCTTCCGGCGAGCGCGTAACGTCGGTCGGCCGGACCGCTTCGTGCGCTTCCTGCGCATCCTTCTTGGACTTGTAGTAGTTCGGCTTCTCCGGCAGATAGCTCGAGCCAAACTTTTCCGGAATCATCTCGCGCACTTGCGTCAGCGCATCGGCCGAAACGTTGACCGAATCCGTACGCATGTAGGTGATCAGCGCGACGGATCCCTCTTCACCCATATCGACGCCTTCGTACAATCGCTGCGCGATGCCCATCGTGCGCTTCGCGGTGTACCGCAAGCGGTTGTAAGAAGCCTGCTGCAATTTCGAAGTCGTGAATGGCGGCGGCGGATTCCGCTTCTTCTCACGCTGATTGACCGATGCGACTTCCCATTTCGCCTTGCTGACCGCGGCGACGATCTTGTCGGCAGCCTCCTGGTTCGAGACCTCGATGTCTTCGCCTTTATACTTGTGCAGCTTCGCTTCAAAGATCGGCGGCTGGCCGGAATCGAGCATCGCGTGGATCGACCAGTACTCGACAGGTACGAATGCGCGAATCTCCTGCTCGCGCTCAACGATCAGCCGAACCGCAACAGTCTGCACACGCCCCGCGGAAAGCCCGCGCCGAACTTTGTCCCAGAGCAGCGGCGAAACCTTGTAACCCACGATGCGGTCTAGTACCCGACGCGCCTGCTGGGCGTCTACCAAATTCGTATCGACTTGCCGCGGCTTCTCAAACGCCGCTCGGATCGCCTTCGGGGTGATCTCGTTGAATGTGACCCGGAAGATCTTCTTCGGGTCGATGGCCGGAACTTCGATCTCGTCCTTATCCTTATTCTTGCCGGCCTTGCCCTTCTTCCCTTTGCCACCCTTACCCTTCGCCTCTGCAGCTGCGGCTTCCGCCTCGGCCTTTTCGTCTTTGCCGTTCCCGTTTTTGCCGTTCTTGCCAAACCGGCCAAATCCCGATGGTTCGGCCTCTTCATACTTGCTGGGCTTGGTCAAAACGGCGCGCAGGTGCGCCGAGATCGCCTCACCTTCGCGATCAGGGTCGCCCGCCAGGTAGACGGCATCTGCGTTCGCCGCCGACTTCCTCAAATCATTGATGACCTTACCTTTACCGTAGATGATCTCCAGGGTCGGTTCAAAAATCTTCGCGTCGTCGATTGAAATAGGCTTGTGCGGCTTTTCTTCGACCTTGCTCTTACGCTTACTCTTCTTCTTCTTTTTCTTGGGTTCGTCGGGCAGGCGTATGCCAATAGTCTTCTTCGGCAGGTCCATGACGTGGCCGATCGACGCCTTGACGGTATAATCCCGTCCTAAATATTTGTTGATCGTTTTCGCCTTGGCAGGCGATTCGACAATGACTAGGGAACGTCCCATTTCTTCTATGTAACTCCGGAATCTCTCGCTGAAAGGCTCGGCGCCAAGCGCCTGTGTCCTTCTCGCTAACTTAACAAGATGCGGCAAATAAGCGTGCGGATTCATTACGATTCCGCGACGCCATGCAACCTCAATGATTACAATGGTTTCCGGGGACTAGAGGAGAACCTTCGCAAACTGCTTACCGGGCAGCTGTCTTACGATCCCTTTCATCTCCAGGTCAAAAAGGGTAGCCAGAACCTCAGATGAGTTCAAGCCGGATCGCTCGACGATGTAGTCAATATGCACTGGTCGGTCTGCTGATAGCAATTCGTAGATCTTCTTCTCACTGGAGTTAAGGCAGGCCGCGGCGAGTAGATTCCGCTGTTCCGCCTCCGGTGCCTCTGCCCTCACGGGCGCCGCGCGAATCGGTGTCGGCAAGTCCTCGATGACATCCTCGCCGTTCGTCACAAGTTTCGCTCCCTGCCGAATCAATTGGTTCGGAGCAAAACTCACCGGCTGGGTCATGTTCCCAGGAACCCCGAAAACCTCGCGCCCAAATTCCATCGCCAGCCGAGCCGTAATAAGCGATCCGCTATACTGTGCTCCCTCAACCACAACCACCCCGGAGGGCATCCCAGCCACAATCGGGTTCCGAATCGGGAAATTCTCAGGAGCCGGGTGGGTCCAGAGCGGAAATTCGCTGATGATCGCCCCCCGCTCCAGCACCTTTTCATAGAGCTTTTGTTTTCCTTCGGGTAGCAAACATTGACCCCGGTGCCCAGTACCCCAATCGCCCGGCCATTGACCGCCATCGCTCCCTGATGCGAGATCGCATCGATCCCGCGAGCCATGCCGCTGACGATGGTCACGCCCCGCGCCGCCAGTTCGCGCCCAAGTCGTTCTGCCATCTGCGTGCCATATAAGGTCGGATTGCGAGTTCCTACGATACTAACTGCGGGCTGGCTCAGTACCTCCACGTTGCCTCGAACATAGAGCAACGTCGGCGGATCGTAGATTTCGCGGAGCATCCGGGGATATTCCACGTCCGTCCAATTCACGAGGCGCACGTTTTCGATCGTGCGGATTGTGGCGAGTTCCTTTTCGGCGCGCTTGAAAGCTTGCTTCTTGAACACGGCTTGAGCCACGGCCGCCGGCAGGTTACAGCGTTCCAGATGGGGTAGCGGAGCGCGGAATACCCGTCGGGCGAGCCGAATTCCTCAAGCAATCGCGCAGACAGGCGCGCAGCGATGCCCTGAGTCATCGTCAGCGCGAGCCACGGAAGAGACGCATCCAGTTCCAAAGTGGGATGGCATGGTATACGGCAATTAATGTACTGTCAAGTAATATAGAGATGCGATAACTATGGGGATAAGGTCCGTCAGGCTTGCGCAGCCATGCCGGCCTGTTTTTGCGCACGTGGAACCTGTGCTGCATCTTCCGTCAGGACAAGATCGAGCGTATCGACAAAAAGATCCGCATCCGCTTTCGAAAAAATCAGCGGTGGCCGCAGTTTGATGACGTTGTGCCCCGGCCCGTCCGTGCCCGCCAGGACGCCGCGCTCGCGCAATCGATTCACAACATAGTCCGCCTGCGCCGTCGCCGGAACGCGCGTATCACGGTCGCGCACCAAATCGACACCGAGGAACAATCCCGATCCGCGCACATCGCCGACGACAGCGTGATTCTCTTGCAACCCGCGCAGCCGCTTCACCAAATGCTCTCCGACTTTCAGTGCATTCTCTGGCAGCTTTTCTTCGCGCAAAACGTCCAGCACCGCAATTCCCGCAGCGCAGGAAACCGGATTGCCGCCAAACGTGCTGAAAAACTCCATCCCATTTGCGAATGACGCCGCAATTTCTTGGGTTGTCACCACCGCCGCCAGCGGAAACGCGTTCCCGATCGGTTTCCCGAGCACAACAATGTCCGGCACGACGCTTTGCGTCTCAAACCCCCAGAAATGCGTCCCCAGCCGCCCGAATCCAACTTGCACTTCATCCGCGATGCAAACTCCGCCCGCTGCACGCACGCGCTGATAAGCTCCATCGAGATAGCCCGCGGGGAAAACAATCTGCCCGGCGACACTAGGCAGGGTCTCGGCCAGAAACGCCGCGATCTCCCGTCCATCTGACTGCGTGTTCGCCAAAACATCTCCCACTCGCTCCGCGTACTTCGCGCCAATCCCCGCTTCACCACGTTTATATGGCCCGCGATAGTCATCCGCAATTGGCGCGACGTGAACCCACGGCTTACGCCCACCGCCACCCGGCCCGTTAAACTTATACGGGCTCAGATCAATCAGCGAAGACGTATGCCCGTGATATGCGTGCTCAAGCACAATCACGTCTTCCCGCTTCGTATGCGCACGCGCGAGCCGTAAAGCCAGCTCGTTCGCCTCGCTCCCCGAATTCACGAAATAGCAAACGCGCAAAGAAGCCGGCATCAGTTCGATCAGCCGCTCGGCATATCGAACCACGTTGTCATGCAGATATCGCGTGTTGGTGTTGAGCAGCCCAACTTGCTCTGCCACCGCCTGCGCAACGCGCGGATGACTATGTCCAACGAGCGGCACGTTGTTATAAACGTCGAGGTAGGCGCGGCCCGTGTCGTCGTAGAGATACTGCTTCCATCCACGCACAATCTTCAGCGGCCGGCGGTAAGAAATACTGAGATTCCCACCCAGCACGCGCTCTCGATCCGCCAGCGTGTCTGCGACGTCTTTCTCATCCGCGACAACTCGGTCCGCTGCGATACGCAGCAGCAAATTCGGATTCGGCGAAAGATCGGCCCAAATTCCGCGTTCCGCAGCCAGCGCGACGCCGGGAAAATCCGTGCCCCGATCCAGCAAATCGGTGATCACCTGAAAATGCAGATGCGGCGGCCAGCCACCGTTTTCCGCCATCGCTCCGATGCGGCCGATGCGCTCACCCTTCGCGATCGACTGGCCAATCTTCAACTTGCCCAGAGATTCGCGCGTCAAATGCCCGTACAACGTGAAAAATTCTTCGCCTCCTCCGGGACCGTGGCGCAAAATCACAACCGGCCCATAATCAAGCGGCTCCGGGTTATTCGCGAACGCGTAAACGACTCCGTTCAACGGCGAATACACCGAACTCCCCGCCGCAACAAACAGAT
>JGI12635J15846_10002178_pt1 | contig 17146 bp, 17 predicted proteins | sample BlaSpr_A8_OM2_M2_FD_15846 | JGI IMG/M metagenome (IMG submission 15846) | reverse complement strand
AATCGTTACCACCTGCCTCTGAGAGGGAAGCTAGGATGGATGACCCCACGCGCCGGTGTGAAAACGACACTGGCATCTGAGATGCGCCTTCCGGGGCTCCCCGATCCCAAGCGGGGGCCCCACTTTTTTGTCTTCACGTTTCTGCCAGACCTTCCGCTCCCATACCAACTTCTCAACCGAGTCTTTCTACCCGCGAGAGTTTCTCACCAGTCGTGAGCCTTTGTTCGAGGTCGAGTCTCCGTCAACTATCTAGGCATTGCCGCCTTTTCGAGGGGGAGAGCATCTGCGCCCGTGTCTGACGCCAATCTTCCTTGGATGGGGATGCCGGCCTGCCCGAGAACATGGGCGATCTGTGTTTCGCGTAGGCGCGAGGCGTCGTACTCGAAGGTGAGGCGGTGCTGCTTTTCATCCACGCGGAAGCGGCGGAGCCCGTAAGTGTTGGCGAATTCGCCGAGGCGCTGAAGCTGTTCATAGCTTAGAGGCGAATGAAGTTCGTAAGTGATTTCGAGAAGTGTCATGCGGGAATTATACCAGTGCAGGGGATGAATGGAGTGCCTTCGCCCGAGTCTCGGCCAAATCCCGAAAAGTCGGGACAAACCGCACTTGACACGAAATAGCCCCAGGGGGTATAAATACCCCTGAGGGGTATAAAGCGATGGAAAAGCAGGGACGGAAGGCGGCGGGAGTGGACGCGGAATTGAAAGCCGCGAATCTGAACCGGCTGAAGCGAATCGAAGGGCAGGTCCGCGGGCTGCAGAAGATGGTGCAGGAAGACCGCTATTGCGCGGACATCCTGGTGCAGGTCGCCTCGGTGCAGGAAGCCCTGCGGGGCGTGGGGCGCAACCTGATGAAGAATCACCTGCAGCACTGCGCCACGAAGGCGATCAGCAGCGGCAAGCCCAAGGAAGCGGCTGCGATGTACGACGAACTGCTGGAACTGGTCTACAAGCACCTTCGCTGAGCGGGAAGCTGAGGAAAGATAGAAAGGAAAGTCTTATGGAACGCGATCCAGTCTGTGGGATGAGTGTCGATCCCGAGAAGGCCAAAGCCAAGGTAGTGCACGGCGGAAAGAGCTACTGCTTCTGCAGCGCGGGCTGCGCGAATCGATTCGAGCAAGCGCCCGAGAAATTTATTTCCGCGGCGGCGCCGGGCCCTGCCTTGCCGGGAATTCAATTTGCAGCGGCCGGAAAACCCGCCATGGCCTCGCTGCCAATTCTCGCTTCGACACCAAGAGTGCAGGATCCCGTTTGCGGAATGACGGTGGACCCGCAAAAGGCCGCGGGAAAGGTCGAGCACGGTGGGAAAACTTACTTTTTCTGCTCGCCGCGCTGCGCGGAGCGATTCGAAAAGGAGTCGGAAAAATATCTGGCGGCGCCGGGAACCGCCGGGATGGAGCATGCCCACGCGGCAGCGCCTCCGCCGGGCCCACAAAACATTCGATATACGTGCCCGATGCACCCGGAAATTGTGCAGATCGGTCCGGGGAGCTGCCCGATTTGCGGCATGGCTCTGGAGCCGATGGATATCGTGGCCGGAGACCAGGCCGACCCCGAGTACGACTCGATGCGCAAGCGGCTTTGGGTCGGTGCGGCGTTGTCGCTGCCGCTGCTGATGCTTTCGATGGCTGGTGACGCCATTGGTCTTCATTTTGCCCCCGGCCTGAAAAACGGGATTGAACTCCTGCTTGCTTCCCCCGTCGTGCTTTGGGGAGGCTGGCCCTTCTTCGAACGCTTCTGGGCATCGCTTGTGAATCGCAGCCCCAATATGTTCACGCTGATCGGGCTCGGCACGGGTGCCGCGTATCTTTACAGTCTGGCGGCGACCCTCTTCCCTCAATTTTTCCCGTATTCGTTTCGCGACATGCATGGAGAAGTTTCCGTTTATTTCGAGGCGGCGGCGGTCATCACAACGCTAGTGCTGGTGGGCCAAGTACTCGAGCTGCGCGCGCGGCATCGCACCAGCGGGGCGATTCGGGAATTGTTGCATCTGGCGCCGCAAACAGCTCACGTGGTTGCGAATGGCGGCGACAAGGACGTTCCGCTCGATCAGGTGAAACGCGGCGATTTGTTGCGCGTGCGCCCGGGCGAACGCGTGCCGGTGGACGGCACGGTGCGCGAAGGGGCAAGCGCGGTGGACGAGTCCATGGTTACAGGCGAGCCGCTGCCCGTGGAAAAGCAGCCGGGCGACAACGTCACCGGCGGGACGCTCAACTCCAGCGGAAGTTTTGTGATGGTGGCCGAGCGCATTGGCAGTGACACGTTGCTCGCGCGCATCGTCAAACTGGTCAGCGAAGCGCAACGCAGCCGCGCACCGATGCAGCGCCTCGCGGACAAAGTGGCGGGGTATTTTGTGCCGGCTGTAGTGGCCGCTGCAATTCTGGCATTTGTGGGCTGGGCCTTTTTCGGGCCGGAGCCGCGATTCGCTCACGCGCTGCTGGCCGCGGTTTCGGTGCTCATCATCGCGTGCCCCTGCGCGCTTGGATTGGCTACTCCCATGTCCATCATGGTGGCGGTGGGGCGCGGAGCGGGCGCGGGCGTGCTGGTGCGCAACGCGGAAGCACTGGAAACGCTGGCGCGCGTGGATACGCTGGTGCTCGACAAGACCGGAACGCTGACGGAAGGAAAGCCCCGCGTGGCGAGTGTGGAAGTGCTCAAAGAGAGCGGATTTTCCAAGGATGGCCTGCTCTGGACGGCCGGGAGCGTGGAGCGCGCGAGTGAGCATCCGCTCGCGCGAGCGATAGTCGAAGCCGCGGAGGAAAAAGGGGTCGCTCTAGCTGATGTGTCGGAATTTCGTTCGAGTCCCGGTGGCGGAGTTGTCGCGCGCCTGCGCGGGGATCAAGTCGTCATCGGGACACTCAAATTCTTGGAGCAGCAAGGAATTTCCGGAGGCTCAGGCGGGCAAGGTCAGCATCTCCAGATGGACATCGGGACGTCGCGCGCGGCGGCGGTCAGTCTGGTGTGGGTGGCGGTCAATGAAAAGCTGGTCGGAGTCCTGGCGCTGGCGGATGTGCTGAAGGAGTCGACGCCCGATGCAATCAAGGCGCTGCGGGCGGAAGGATTGCGATTGGTAATGCTCACGGGCGACCGGCGCGAATCAGCCGCGTTGATCGCAAAGCAACTGGGCCTGACTGAAATTGAAGCCGAAGTTCGGCCGGAGCAAAAGGCGGCGGCTATTGAACGCCTCAAGAAAGAAGGGCGCATCGTTGCCATGGCTGGAGACGGGATTAACGATGCTCCGGCGCTTGCGGCTGCGGATGTCGGCATTGCGATGGGGACTGGGACAGACATCGCCATGGAGAACGCAGGAATTACACTGGTGAAGGGCGACCTGCGGGGCATCGTCCGGGCGCGTCGACTTTCGCGAGCGACTGTGAAAAACATAAAGCAAAACCTGGCTTTTGCCTTCGTCTACAACCTTTTGGGAATCCCTATCGCTGCCGGGGTTTTCTTTCCCTTGTTCCACTGGCTTTTGAGCCCCATGATCGCCAGCGCGGCGATGAGCTTCAGCTCAGTTTCCGTGATCAGCAACGCGCTCCGGTTGAGGGGCGCGAAACTCTAACTCCTCTGCGTTTGCAGCCTGACCGGCGACCCCCTTCGTTCGTCTATAACCTCAAGAGCGGGAACATTTTGAGTGGAACTGCGTATCAATGTGCAGCAGCCCAAAATAATTTCGTCTCGGGGGTGGTTATGTCCAGCAGTGGCAATGGTTTAACCAATGGAAAGGCGGCCAAGAAGCGCCGCCGGCGCATCATCATCGCCAGTGTTGTGGCGGTGGTCCTCATTGGAGGAGGGTATGGCGTATACGCCGCCCTGCGCCCGAGTCACGAAATTGATCCCTCCAAACTGGCGGCTGCGGAGCGAGGCGACCTGGCCAAGGTCGTGGTCGCCACCGGCAAGATCCAGCCTCTCTCGAAGGTCGAAGTGAAATCCAAAGCCAGCGGCATCGTGAAGAAACTCTATGTGGATTACGGTGACCACGTGAAGACTGGCCAGTTGCTCGCGGAACTCGACAAGATTCAACTGGAAGCCAGCTTGCGCGCAGCGCAAGCAAATTATCAGGCAGCCCAGGCTGCCAAGGATTCCGCCATGGCGACGCTCGAGCGCAACAAAGTGGATGCCGAAGGGCCAGACGTGCCGTTTCTCAAGCTGAACATGGAGCGTGCGGAGCAGATGTTCAAGGACGGCGTGATGTCCAAGAGCCTGGTGGAAGATGCCGAGAAAAATTATCAACTGGCGCTGAACAAACAAGTGAGTGCGCAACGCAACCTGGCGGTTTCGCGGGCGGAGATTGCCAAGGCCGTGGCGCAGGAGGCGCAGGCCAAGGCCGCGCTGGAAAACGCGGAAGAAGACCTGCGCAATTCCACGATCATTAGTCCCATCGACGGGCTGGTGTTGTCTCGCGACGTGAATGTAGGCGACGCGGTGAGCTCGATTCTGGTGCTCGGGTCGCAGGCAACACTGATCATGACGCTGGGAGACGTGAGCGAAGTCTACGTGCAAGGCAAAGTCGACGAAGCTGATATCGGCAAGGTGTATCTGAATCAGGCCGCGCGCATCGTCGTGGAATCGTTCAAGGACAAGAAATTTACGGGGAAAGTTACGAAAATTTCGCCGCTGGGCAAAGAGAAAGACAACGTCACGACGTTTGAAGTTCGCGTCTCCATTTCGAATTCAACCGGCGAACTGAAAGCCAACATGAGCGCCAACGCGGAAATCGTGCTGGAAGAAAAAAAGAACGTGCTGATGGTGCCGGAAGCGTCGCTGATTTATGACAAGGACCGCAAGGCCTCGGTGGAAATTCCCGAACCGAAGGCGGACAACGGAAAGAAAAAGATTCCGGTGCAACTCGGAATCTCCAATGGTGTGAAGACGGAGATTACCACGGGACTCAACGAGAAGCAGCAAGTGGTCCTGCAATAGCGAGGCGGAAATGACGTTTCGCGACCTGCTGAGAGATACCATCGCCACGCTGTTGGCGCACAAGCGGCGCACCTTGCTGACCATGTTCGGCATCGCCTGGGGCATTATTTCCATCACCCTGATGGTTGCCGCCGGTGAAGGCCTGGGCCGCGGCATACAAAAACAGCAGGAACATTTCGGCAAAGACGTGATGATCGTTTTTTCCGGCCGGACCAGCATGCAAGCCGGCGGCGTGCGGTCCGGGCGCGTCATTCACTGGATGGAAGACGATTACAAGCAAGTGGCCCAGGAGGCGCCTGCCTGTAAATACGTGATGCCCGAACTGGATAACGATTTGAAGGTGCACAGCGCATTCAATAGCGGTGATATCAATACCGCCGGTTCTCTTCCGCCGTTCACCGAAATCCGCAGCATCACGGTGGCGGAGGGACGTTTTTATAACTACGAGGACAACGAAGAAGGCCGGAGAGTGGCGTTTCTGGGCAGCGACACCAAGAAGCAGTTGTTTGCCGATCGCGATGCGATTGGACAGATTGTGGAGCTGAATGGAATCCCCTACACCGTCATTGGCGTGATGAAAACGAAGGATCAGAACTCCGACTACAACGGTGTGGATATCCGAAAAATCTTTATCCCCTTCAACTCGATGAAAAGGGATTTCCCGAACAAGCCGCCAGCCGTGGAGCATTCCGTGAGCCGCCTACTTGCAGCGCCCTGGTCGCTCCAAACGCATCCGGCCTGCGTGAGACAGATTCGGCGGACGCTGGGGCGGCTGCATGATTTCGATCCGCGCGACGAAGAAGCGGCAAGCATCTGGGACACGGTGAAAAACGCGCAGGCCAACCGGATGATCTTCGTAGGCATGGAAGTGTTTATGGGCGCGGTTGGTGTGGCCACGATTTTCCTGGGCGGACTGGGTGTGATGAACGTCATGTTGGTGAGCGTGCGGGAGCGGACACGGGAGATCGGAGTCCGCAAGGCACTGGGCGCCACACGCGAATCGATTCTGAAACAGTTTTTCCTGGAAACTGTCATCGTGGTATTGATCAGCGGCGGAGTAGGCCTGATTGTTTCCTACGGCCTTTGCGGATTGGTGAACCTCTTGCCCCAAATGCCCTATTTTGACGGGCTGGATGCCAGTTGGAAACTCGCCGCATTGACAATCAGCTTGTTGGGACTGATTGCCGTTCTCTCCGCTTTGTATCCGGCAAATCGAGCCGCATCGGTCGATCCGATTGAAGCGCTGCGTTTTGAGGCTGGCGGATGATGCTGATAGAGGTATTCAAGGAAGCTTGGATAGCGCTCGGGCGCAATCGTGTGCGCAGCCTGCTTACGATGACCGGTATCTCATGGGGAATTGTGGCGGTGACATTGCTGCTGAGCTACGGTTCAGGATTCCGCAGCGTGCTGCTTTATACGTTCGAGGTGTTCGGCAAGGGGGCAGTAATCTGCTGGCCCGGAACCACCAGCGAGCAAGCGGGCGGCGAGCGTGCCGGCAAAGCGGTGCGGTTCGAGCAGGAAGATGCGGATTGGGTCAAGGCTCAATCGCCGCTCGTCAAGCGCGTAACCTTGGAAAACGTAAAGTTTCTGGGAATTTCCCATGACGAGCGGCTTTCGGACACCGCGATTCGCGGCGTCTATCCCGAGTACGGCGAGATGCGCAACGAAGTCCCTTCGGAGGGCCGGTGGATTTCCGCGGAAGATATTGCTGACCGACGACGAGTTGCATTTCTGGGAGCACGGCTGAAAAAGAAGCTATTCAGCGGAACGCCTGCGGTTGGAGAAACTGTACGCATTAATGGCGTTCGGTTTACCGTCATCGGCACCATGGACATGAAATTCTCCGACAGTTGCTATTTCAATTGCGACGACGAGTCTGCATTCATTCCCTATCCCGCGGCCGCGGATATCTGGGACGCGCGTTACGCCAGTGTAATGATTTTCGAACCCGTTGCGCCCGAATTTGAAGCTCCGGCGATGCAGCAGTTTCGGGATGCCATCGCGAATCGCCAGCATTTTTCGCCGAAAGACAAGCGAGCCATCACCATGTTTGGCCGGCAGGAATTCAAGCCCATCTACGACGGCATCACGCTGGGCATTGAAGGCCTGCTGTTTCTGATTGGCTCGATGACGCTGGCGATCGGCGGCGTCGGTGTGATGAACATCATGCTTGTCTCCGTGGATGAACGCGTGCGCGAAATTGGCCTGCGCCGCGCTCTGGGGGCCAGAAAAGCGCATATCCGCTGGCAATTTCTCCTGGAAGCGCTGGTGCTCACTTTGGCTGCCGGTGCCATCGGCATGCTTTTCTCCGCGGCACTCACCTCGGCGATTGGAACTTTACCGTTCTTGGGCCCAGCCTACGAAGACGATTCTGGCAAGGTGGATATCCATCTCACGCTTTCCGTCACCACCATGGTGCTCTCGAGTCTGATCCTTATCGTTGTCGGCGTGATCAGCGGCTGGATGCCCGCGATGCAGGCGGCAAAGCTCGATCCGGTCGAAGCGCTGCGCTACGAATAAGTGAAGTCTTCTGGCAACCTGCGCGAATTTTCTCTTTCACAGAAAATCTGCTAACTCTGCGTCCCGCTGGGGAAGTTGGGGCGAATCTCTCCCGCTGCTATAGTAGTGATGAGGGGATTCCGCGCTAAATTCGCCCTTCTCTTGAGAGGAGAATAATGGATCGAAGGTTTGCAATCATTCGAATCATCGCGGGGACCGCCGCCCTGGCAGTTTTGCTCGCCGCGGGACGCTTCATCGAAGGGCATGCCATCTTGAAAGAGAGTTCGCCCGCGGCGAACGCCACCGTGACGGGACCGGACGTAACCATCACATTGAAATACAATGTCCGCGTTGACGCGGCGCGCTCCAAGGTTCAGTTGTCGCATCCGGACGACAGCGTCACCGATCTGCCTCTTGTGAAGCAGGTTTCTCCTGATACGTTGTCGTCCAAGGCCACTGGCCTGGCGCCGGGAGCCTACAAAATCCAATGGCAGGTGCTAGCGCCCGATGGTCACATCACTCGCGGCGTTGTTCCTTTTGCTGTTAAGGCTTCCTGAGCGCCCGCATGGCTGACCTGCTTGGCATGTTCGGTTTTCTTGTGGTGCTTTTGCGCGCCGCAATCTTGGGCTTTCAGACGATCCTCGTCGGCGGAGTGATTTTTCTGTCCTTTGTCGCATCAAACAATGGGCTGCGGCCCGAGGAGTTGACGCGGCCCGCTTGGAAGTTCATCCGCTGGAGTGGCGTGGGCCTCGCCCTCTGCCAAATCGCGTTCCTGATCGTCAACTCGCTGGTTCTCGGCAATTCCACAGACATTTCGATTCGCGAGATGCTGGGCGCAAACTTCGCGATTGCAGGAATTGTTGCGATTGTTGCCGCGCTCGCCGTTGCGTTGTGGCCCGCGCGCCTGCAGAAGACCGTCAATCGATCCGTGTTGGTTCCAGCGATCCTCATCCTTGGCTCGTCAGTGGTTACCAGCCATTCGTTCTCCCGGATGGAGGGCCGCGCCGTACTTGTCGGACTGACGTCGTTGCACTATCTGGCGACCGCGAGTTGGATCGGCGGCCTTCCGTACCTGCTGCTGACGATGAAGCGCGTCTCGGAGCAAGGCATACGGATAAGAATCAGCCAGAGATTTTCAAGGCTCGCGCAGGTTAGCGTCGCTGTTCTGTTTCTGGCCGGGCTGGGCATGAGCTTGGTATTCGTGGGCTCGTGGAACGCGCTCTACGGCACGGCCTACGGCATCATGGTGGGAACGAAGGTGGTTTTGTTCTGCTGCCTGCTGCTTCTGGGCGCGGCGAACTATTTCATCGTGCGCGGGGTCGGCGCGGCTTCCACCTCCGGTTCGACAAGCTTGATCCGCTTCGGAGAAGTGGAAATCGGAATCGGATTGACCGTGATTCTGGCGGCCGCTTCGTTGACCTCCCAGCCTCCCGGAGCCGACCTGACCGAGGATCGCGTGAGTCTGCATGAAATTGCCGTGCGCTATGCTCCGCGCATTCCCCGGTTGACCAGTCCTCCGCTTGGCGATCTCTCGCCAGCCGGCAGGGAGCTGGAGAGAAAGGCGAAACTCGCCGGAGTGAAGGTGCCGGCCGCGTTCATGCCCGGGGAAAGCTTCTCTCATCCGGATACCCCGGCCGACATCGCCTGGTCGGAGTACAACCACAGTTGGGCCGGCCTGATCGTCTTTTTCATGGGACTGCTGGCGCTGCTTTCCCACAACAAATATTTTTCCTGGGCGAAAATCTGGCCATTGATGTTCTTGGGGCTCGCGGTATTTCTGTTTTTGCGCGCGGACCCGGAAAACTGGCCGCTCGGGCCGAACGGATTCTGGGAAAGCTTTCGCGAAGCGGACGTGTTGCAGCACCGGGCGGCGGTGCTGCTGATCATCGTTTTTGCGCTTTTCCAGTGGGCCGTGGAAACAAATCGGGTTAAGTCTCATGCGGCGGCCCTGGTCTTTCCCGGCGTTTGCGCGATTGGCGGAATCGTGTTGCTGACCCACATGCACGCGGTTACGAACATCAAGCAGGAGATGCTCGTCGAGTTGAGCCACACGCCACTGGCGATATTCGGCATCATCGCCGGCTGGGCGCGCTGGCTGGAACTCCGGCTGCCGCAGGAGAACAACACACGGAAATATCTGGCGTGGGTCTGGCCGGTGTGTTTTATTTTTGTGGGATTGATCCTGATGGATTATCACGAGGCGTAGCGGAGAAAGTAATCAGTAATCAGTAATCAGTTATCAGTAATCAGCAAGAAGGCGATGAGACGGCGGTTTTGTTGATCTTGCAGCATGGTTCGGCTGGAAAGGGGGTTGCATGACCAAGTCGGCGCTGGTGGTGGTAGACGTGCAGCGAGACTTTTGCGAAGGCGGCGCATTGGCGGCCGCCAACACTCTCTCGCTTTTGCCACCTCTCCAGAAATTCATCGCTGAAGCGAAGCGGCAGGGCGCGCTGGTCGTTTTCACACAGGACTGGCACCCGGCTAATCACAGTTCGTTCAAGGCAAACGGCGGGCCGTGGCCGGTCCATTGCGTGGCAGGCACGCCGGGTGCGGAAATCATGCCGCCGGTCAAAGCCGGTCAGGAAGACGTGGTAATCCACAAGGGAGTCGGCGTAAATGGCGCAGGGTATTCCGGATTTGACGAAACCTCCTTGCAACAGCAACTGCGCGACAAAGGGATAACCTGCGTGGGAGTAGCCGGAATCGCCACCGAGTATTGCGTGCGCGCAACCGCGCTCGACGCGCTGAAAGCCAAGTTTGACACCACGGTGCTGGAAGATTTGATCCGCGCAGTTCAGGAAAAAGAGGTGCCCCACGTTTTGGCGGAGCTAAGGCAAGTGGGAGTGAAGCTGGGCAATTCGGCGGCTTGGCTTGCCGCCACTAAATAGATGCAGGAATAAGAAGCAGGTAGCAGTTGCTTAGTTTTGCCCCAGCAACGCGTCGAAATAGGTCACCATCTCCGCCGAATTCCAATCCTGCGGCCCGATCACTTTCCGTGCGATTTTTCCCTTGCGATCGATAACGTACGTCTCCGGATACATCACCGTGCCGTAATCCTGCGCCGATTTCTTCGAAGGGTCGCGCGACGTCAGAAAATTGATGCCGTGGCCCTGAATAAACTTTCGGTAAGCCGCTTCGTCGTCATCCACGCTCACGCCGAGCACAAGTCCATTGCGCGATGCGAGGCGCTTGTTCAGTTCGATCAGCGAAGGTGTCTCTTCCACGCAGGGCGGGCACCACGTGGCCCAGTAGTTCAGCACAACCACTTTGCCACGCAGGTCGGAAAGGTGAGCAGCCTTCCCGTTCAGGTCGAGCGGAATGTCCTCTGCTGTCTTTCCGGCAACCGAGGATTCCCCCTGGCGATAGTGGGGAAGAGTAAAGAATGCCAGGACGGCGAACGCGAACCCCATGCTGCCCCAGGCCATGATTTTCCGGAGTAAGTTGCTCATATAACGCTATAATAACGCACAGAACCCGCGCCGAAAAGCCTGGAATCGCCCCAGTGGCCATGAGCCAATTTTTTTCCACCAGCGAATGTGTCAGCGCCATTGTCCCCGCGCGCAACGAACAATCGGTGATTGCCGCCTGCGTGGAATCGCTGGCGGTGCAAAAGGAAATTGGGGAAATCCTGGTGATCGACGACCAGTCGTCGGACTGCACGGCGGAAACTGTGCGCTCTCTTTCTACTAAATATCCGAACGTACGATTACTCGAAGCGACGGAGTTGCCTCCGGGTTGGGTGGGGAAAAATCACGCGGTGTGGATCGGGGCCAGGGAAGCGCGTGGCGAATGGCTCCTTTTCACCGATGCGGACGCCGTTCACGCTCCTGATTCCGCCGCAAAAGCTCTCGCGACTGCCGTGGAGAATGGCGCGGCCCTGGTTTCATTCTCCCCAGAACAGGTGATGGAAACCTGGTACGAAAAGGCCGTAATCCCTTACGTTTTCACTCGGCTCAGCAGCCGGTTTCGCTTTGCCGACGTAAATGACCCCAAGAAATCCGCAGCTGCCGCCAACGGGCAATTTATCCTGATCCGGCGCGACGCCTATGACGCCGTTGGCGGGCACGCCAGCATCGCCGGCGACGTATTGGAAGATATAGCATTGGCCGCACGGGTAAAGGTGGCGGGCTACCGCATCTGGTTCGGCAGCGGAAAGGGAATCGTGAGGGTGCGGATGTACCGCTCCTTCGCGGCGATGTGGGAAGGCTGGAAAAAGAATTTGTACTCGCTGATGGGCGGAAACCTGAAGACTGTATGGGTAGAAGTCGCCCGGGCACTGTTGCCGATTCTGCTCGTACTGGTGGTGACAGTCAGCGTTGCTGCAATTATGGAATCCAGACTGCTCGCCTTGAGCATATTCGTTGCAGGCCTACTGGCAATCCTGGTCGCTTACGATTTGGAACTTGAGGCCAGCGGCTTCTCTCCGCGTCTATTGGTCTATGGCATTCCGGGGCGCTACCTGTTTGCGGCAGTCTTGTGGGCTTCCTACCGGAGCCACCGCAGCGGACGGCTGGAATGGAAGGGAAGAGCGTATCCTGCGGGTACCCCCGGCGCATCCAAAGGATAGAAGCGAACATGGTATATCTCACGCGAAAACTGGAGTTTTCGGCCTCGCACCTGTATCACAACCCCGCGTTGAGTGCGGAGGAGAATAGGCGGATTTTTGGCAAGTGCAATAATCCGCACGGCCACGGGCACAACTACACACTGGAAGTGACCGTGGCGGGCGAACCGGATCCGGTGACCGGGATGGTGCTGGACCTGAAAGAGTTGAAAGAGATTTTGGAGCGGGAGATCACCCAGCGCATGGATCACCGCTTTTTGAATTACGAGGTCGCGGAATTGAAAGGCCAGATTCCAACTTGCGAAAACATCGCCCGGGTGATCTGGAACCTGCTGGAGCCGAAAATCAACAAGGGCCGCCTGCACAAGGTGCGCTTGTACGAGACTCCAGACCTGTATGCCGACTGCTACCGGAACGGAGCCCACCCCGCATGAAAGACGGGCTCAAAATCGAATTGGGGCGCCGTTACCGGTTTTCGGCGTCGCACCGGCTGCACAGCGCGAAATTGAGCGAGGAAGAAAACCGCCGCGTTTACGGGAAATGCAACAACCCCCATGGCCACGGCCATAACTACGTGGTGGAGGTCAGCGTGTCAGGAACAGTGGACCCCGCCACGGGCATGATCGCGAATCTGGCGGACCTTGATGGATTCGTTGAGAGGGAAGTGATCGAAGCCTTCGACCACAAATCTCTGAACGAGGATGTCGCCGTGTTCCGTGAAAACGTGCCGACTACGGAGAACGTCTGCAAGGAGATTTACCGGCGCCTGAAACACTTCCCGAAGGCGAAACTCGAACGCGTGCGGGTCGAAGAGACCGGCAACAACACGTTCGAATACGCCGGGGAAGAAGTTTAGGATCGCTGGACGGTCCGGCAAGAGGAGATGAGGCCAGTGACGAAACCAACGGAAATATTCTTAAACGAGCCGAATATTGAAGCGCCGAAAGAGAACATCGCCGACCTAATGCGCAAGGTGATCGCCCTGCTGGGCGAGGATCCGGACCGCGAAGGCCTGCGGAAGACGCCCGAGCGCTTCGAGAAAGCGCTGAAATTCCTGACCAGCGGCTACCACCAGAATCTGGACAACGTGTTGAATGGTGCGACGTTCAGCGTTCATTACGACGAAATGGTGGTCGTGAAAGACATCGAGTTTTTCAGCCTCTGCGAACACCACCTGCTGCCCTTTTTCGGCAAAGCCCACGTGGCCTACCTGCCAAGCAAGCGGGTGATCGGGCTCAGTAAGATTGCGCGGCTCGTCAATATGTACGCGCGGCGGCTGCAGATCCAGGAGCGCATGACCAGCCAGATCGCCGATGCGATATCGGAAAAGATCAGCCCGGAAGGCGTAGGGGTGATTATCGAAGCGCGCCACCTGTGCATGCAGATGCGCGGCGTCGAGAAGCAGCACGGCCAGGCGGTAACCAGCGCCATGCTGGGTTCTTTCCGGCACAACAAGCAGACGCGCGACGAATTTTTGTCGCTGGTTCGCAACAGACGAGCATAATTCGTACCGCTCGGGATCATTTCGCGGCGAGGGGGAACATGCCAAAACGGAAAATTATCTTTTCCGGCGTGCTCCTCCTCGCTGTTTTTGTTTCGCTCTGTTCCGCGATTTCCGAAAGTGAGATTCAGCGTCTCGCCCGAGTGATGAATTGGAAGGCCGGGCAGGTGATTGCCGACGTCGGTGCTGGCGAAGGTGAAATTGGATTTGCCGCCGCCGGCGCGGTGGGAGAAACAGGGAAAGTCTACCTGACTGAGCTGGACGAGGAAAAGCTTGCCGCTCTGGAAAAAGACGCGAGCCGGCGCAAGCTGAAGAATGTCGTGATTTTGGCGGCGGCGGAAAAAGAAACGAAACTCCCCGACAACTGCTGCGATGCCATCGTACTTCGCCGCGTCTACCACCACTTCACCGCCCCAACCGAAATGGATGCGAGCCTGCTGCGTTCCCTGCGTCCTGGTGGCCTGCTCGCCGTGATCGAATTTCCTCCGCGTAAATCGCTGACTGCTTCAGATCCCGTAAAGGGCGTGCCGAGTAATCGCGGAGGGCACGGAATCCCCAAAAGAATTCTGGTCGAAGAACTGACTGCGGCGGGATTCAGGTTGGACAAAACATTTGACGACTGGCCAGACGACGGCTACTGCGTGTTGTTTCGCAAGCCATAACTCCGGAGAGCTCCGCTATTGATTAACCTTTGCGCGCGCGCGATCGGCGAACGCGATCGCGATTCCCGCAGGTTGCGTCGCTGCACCATCGCCGGACTCTCCCCTTGGTGCAGTCCACGAACACCCAGGCGCAACCGGGGTTGGCGCATATTTTCAGGCGATCTTTCGACTCGTGCGCCAAAGCTTCGGCGAGTGAAGCGGCAATGCGAGCCAGCACCGAGGGCCAGCCAACTTGTACGGGTTCATGCGTGAACTGCAACCCATTTTGGTTCTCCACCAGGCGGCGAAACACAGGTACATTGAGCCATGAATTCAGTGCTTCCAGGTCTCGCTTTTGAATTGCTAAGCCCTGCGAAGTTTTTTTCGCGAAGTGGCGAAGCAGTGTCCGCAACTTGCGGAGATCGCGCAGGGCACCAGGGCCCGGCGGCGGAACGTGGAAATGCCAGAATTCCAGGAAGTCGCTGATCCACTGGGGATCGTTCAGGAAATCGGTGAGGTGGCCGTAGCCGTCCCACATTTCGCTGTTGGCCAGGTCCACCCAGGGGGCAGCGCCGAAATTATGGATGCGGAACTGGTGGGACTTCGGGATCATGGTAACGAATTAAAACTACTTGACTCATTACACGGCGGCAACTACCCTGTGAAATGACTATACCATCTTTAGCTCGTTACAGGAAACAGGTATGAGCGACACAGCCCAAACCATAACGGCACAAACCGCCCTCCTCCAAGCCAACGCAGCCCGCGGCTCGTGGCGGATTCGCGTCGTCCTCGCGTTTCTCGCGATCTACGTGATCTGGGGCTCCACGTACCTTGCCATCCGCTACGCCGTCGAAACCATCCCGCCGCTTTATACCGCGGGCTTCCGCCATCTTGTCGCCGGCAGCGTTCTGCTGGCGTGGGCCTTGGCGAAGGGGCAGCGGCCCACGTGGCCGCAGGTGCGGGCCAGCGTAGTCATCGGCTTCTTCTTTTTTCTCATCGGCCACGGCTCGCTCCACTGGGCAGAGCAATATGTACCGAGCGGGCTCGCATCGCTGCTCATCGCGATTGAGCCCATCATTGTTTTCTTGATGTCCTCGGCGGCGGCTCGCGTCTGGCGCGTGAACGGCATGCTGCTCGCCGGCATTTTGTTGGGCCTGGTCGGCGTGGGCATCCTGGTGCGCGGAACCGGCCTGGAAGCGGGCTCGCGCGGCTCGCTGGGGCCGATTGCAATCCTGATCGGAGCGATCGCCTGGTCCGCGGGAATCATCTACTCGCGCCGATCGAAACTTTCCGGCAGCCCGCTTCTGCTTTCAGCCCTTTCTCTGCTGGCTGGATCGGCGATGCTGCTGACAGCCGGAACACTCGCCGGTGAGGCGAATGATCTATCGATCGCTCAGATCACCACGAAATCCTGGCTCGCCCTCGCGTACCTCATCGTGTTCGGCTCCATCATTGCCTTCACAGCTTACAACTGGTTGCTGGAGCACTACTCCCCCACGCTGGTGGCCACCCATACCTACGTGAACCCGGTGGTGGCGGTGCTTCTCGGCTGGCTCTATGGCGGCGAGGCGATCACTCTGAAAGTGGGCATTGCCGCCGCGCTGGTGGTGGGAGCGGTGGTACTCGTGGATCGCGGCACCAACAAACTTCACCGCCTCAATTAGCCCGCATCTGCATCCCATACTAATAACGCGACTTTTGCTTGCCCCCCGGCGAAGCCTGTGGTGAACTCTCCTAGACAGCATCGCCATGTTAGGGCAAAGATTCGGCCACTACCTAATTGAACAAAAGCTCGGCGAAGGTGGCATGGGCGTGGTGTATCGCGCCCGTGACGAAAGGCTCCAGCGCGACGTCGCGCTCAAATTCCTCGGAATCCTTCCCGCCGGCGGCTCTGCAAGCCATGAAAATGTGCTGCAGGAAGCCCGCGCCATTTCCGCCCTCAACCACCCGAACATCTGCACCATTTACGAAGTAGGCGAAATCGACGGTAAGCCCTATATCGCGATGGAGTATGTGGAAGGCCGCCCGCTGACCATGGAAATCCCCTCCAACGGCATGGCGCTCGATCAAGTCGAGCGTTATGGGATGCAACTCGCGGAAGCCCTGGGACACGCGCACAGCCGGGGAATCATTCATCGCGACCTGAAAGCCGCGAATGTGATCGTGACACCGCAAGGCCTCCTGAAAGTTCTCGATTTCGGCATCTCCCGGCGCCTGGATACCGGGCAAGGAGGAGACGAAACGACCCGCTTCGACAAGTCCTGGGAATCGCAGCACACTTTCACCGGCACACTTCCCTATGTGGCACCCGAGGTCCTCAAGGGAGAAGACGGGAACGCACGCAGCGACATCTGGTCCCTGGGCGTTTTGCTCTACGAGATGGCGGCGGGCCGGCGGCCTTTTCGCGGAGCAACCGCCTTCGAACTAAGTGCCGCTATCTTGCGTGAACGTGCGCCCCTCATCACACCGCCCCTGCCGCCCATTCTTCAAAGCGTGATTGACCGCTGCCTGGACAAGGATCCAGGGCAACGTTACCAGAGCGCGGGAGAAGTCCGCGCGGCTCTCGAGGCGGCGAGCACTAGCTCCCGGACCCACGACTATTTCACCGTAATGGCGCAGCGCGAAGGAAATCTTCCCCCAAACCACGCTACCAGGAATATCACTCTCGTCGCTTTCGCATTACTGTTTGCGGCCGGATTCGGTTACTGGTTTTACGGTCAATCGGGTTCAAAAAGAAAAACGGTCACGGTCGGAGCGATCCAGTCAATCGCCGTTTTGCCTTTGGAAAATCTTTCCGGCGATCCGGCGCAGGACTATTTTGCGGAGGGGATGACCGATGCCCTGATTACCGAGCTTTCGCAGATCAAAAAGCTGCGCGTCATCTCACGGACTTCAGTCATGCAGTACCGGCATACGCAGAAGCCATTGCAGGAAATTGCCCAGGAACTCAATGTCGACGCAGTTGTGGAGGGCTCGGTGGTTCGCTCGGGCGACCGCGTGCGCATTTCGGCAAAGCTCA
>JGI12635J15846_10002176_pt1 | contig 17153 bp, 17 predicted proteins | sample BlaSpr_A8_OM2_M2_FD_15846 | JGI IMG/M metagenome (IMG submission 15846) | reverse complement strand
GCTTGGTGGTGCCATTGAAAATGCAGTCGGCCATGCGCTCGGCGCGCAGAGATTTGTGGCTCTGCTCTCCCAGTACCCAGCTGATGGCGTCCACTACGTTCGATTTTCCGCAGCCGTTCGGCCCGACGATGCAGGTGGTGCCGGTTCCGCTGAACGTCACCACGGTGCGTTCGCAGAACGACTTGAAGCCCACGATTTCGACTTTGCGCAGCTTGAGCAAGGTGTCCCCTCTTGTCGTAGCCTACTGCTTCGCGGCCCCGGGTCAATGGAACTGATCCCGGAATCCAGCCCCCGATTGCAGGTTGCCGGTCCAATACTCCTAGAACCCGGCGTCTGCACTCACGTTTCTGATAAACACACCATCAGCGCTAACAAAATCACCCAGGGTTTTTGGCGCGAAGAGAGACGACTTTCCTTTCCTCGGGAGGAGGAGTCTTCACGCAACGCTTCCGTCTGTAACAGACAGAAAGCACACACGTTTGGCAGGTTCTCGGTCAGAGGCCCAGCCGCCTGGCGCTAAGATGGCGGTACGGGAGAAAAGCGTATCACGCGTATGGGGGTCTGTAAAGCACTACTCTACCTATTGTGGCCAGTTTGCTGGGGCCACAATTTTCGGCCTACTCCAAACGGTTTGCTGCCACGCGGAGCCGGCGGTAATCCATCACCCAGTGGTTGTCGCGGAAGAGCTTCGGCTGCAACTCTCGCTCGATTTCCACAAGCAAGCGTTCCCGAGTGGCTTCCGGCAGGCCTTCGACGAATGTGCCGCCAAACATCTCCAACCAATTGCGCAGGCCGCGATCGCCGTCATCGAGTGGCGTGGGGCGATCGAAGAGAGTTGCGTGTGTGACCTCGAAGCCGTGCTGCTCGAGCAATCCGGCGTATTCGGCGAGACTGGGGTAATACCAGGGATGCGGGGCGGGTCCGGCGAGCCCCAATTTCGCCCAAGCGTGCGGGACGGCCTTGAGGAGTTCACCGGTATTTCCCTTGCCACCGAATTCGGCGACGAAGCGGCCGCCGGGGCGCAGCGATTTCTTGATGCCAGATATTACGCGTTCGGGTTCCTTAATCCAGTGTAGGGTCGCATTGGAAAAGATAGCGTCAAAGCTTCCATCCAGCGCGATTTCCCGCGCATCCATCACTTCAAACTGCAGCGACGAATATCTTTCTTTGGCCCGGCGGATCATTTCCGGCGAGCGATCGACGCCCACGGCGTGTGCGCCGGTTTCCGCAATCTTGGCAGTCAGATGTCCCGTGCCGCAGCCTAAATCCAATATGCGTTCGCCGGGCTTGGCGCCCAGCAATTCCAGCACTCCGGCGGCGAGCTTCCAGACGAAGGAGTGCCTGTCGTCGTAGAGTCCCGCGTCCCACTTCACTTTTTCAGTCACGCGAGACTCCTCCCATTTCAAGAACCGCTCCCGTTTCCGTTTCCAAGGTCTCGCTTTGTCCCAACCGCACAACCGCGCGCGCGAGGCTAGCATTGGACACAGGGAAAGTTGCCGAGCCGTCAGTCCTGGTATATGGCAATTCGTGAACTCCGGGCGCGACGCCCTCGATGGATGCTTCGATTAGGGAGCCGTCGTCCAACTGACCGGAAAAGCTCCAACGAAAACGCGTGGAGGAGCGGACGATCTCCAATTCTTTAATTTTTCGGACGATGGTTGGCTTTCCGTGGTGCCACAGAATGGCATTTCGAAACACCATGCCGAGCGGCAGGTCGTACACCAGCGCCTCCAAAGTGCTGCTGCCATCGAGTTGCGGAAAATAGGCGTGCATCCATCGCCAGTAGCTTCTGTGGCGGTATCCGCAGTTGTGGCCCTGCACGCCGTAGCCCAGCGGCTCGCCGCTGACCTTTTTGCCGTCGAAGATAATCTCGCCGGAAAAGGTGGCATCGGAATGCGGCGAGCGCGAAAAGCCGATCCAGCCCTTATCGCTCAGTTTCGCGCCAAAGTGCGAATGGAGGCGCAGGTTCCAGGAGATGTGGTGGCCCTCCGGGCGCAGATTTCCCCAGCAGCGGCCCTCCTCAATGCCGCTTTCCGCAGCGCGGCAATGAAAGGGAACATGCCCGCGCGCGCTCAGATCCAATTGTTGCAGGAGGATTTCCACGATAAAAGTTTGCGGCGCGGCGCCGCGAGGAAACCAAGTGGCCCAAACCTGAAAATGCCGGCGCGCCGATCGCTCGAACGAAATTTTAATGTTGTTTACAAGCAGATACCGAAACCACCACGCGCCACTGCCGTCCGCCAAGCCGCAGCGCACGAACCAAACTTCGTAGCGCCGTCGCATGCTCGGTGTGGAGTAGACGGCGTTGAGCTTGGCGTGGTCCAGGGATGCTCCTCGTGTGGGCGATTCCTGCTATCTGATCGCTGGTCGCTCTTAACTTCGGAGCGAAAGCGGCGAGCAGATAACAGCGATCAGGATGCAAGAGAACGTTGCACGCTCACTTCGCACTCTTCAGATACTTGTCGAACCACGCGAGTATGCGCGTTTGCATGTCCACGCGGTGCTTGGCTTCCTGCAAGCCGTGCGGCTCGCGCGGGTAGAGCACGAGATCCGTCTCCACGCCGTAGCGCTTCAATCCGTGGTAGAGCTCCTGGCTCTGGCCGATGGGATCGATCGGGTCCGCTTCGCCTTGCAGAATCAGGGTGGGCGTCTTTGCGTTTTTTATGTATAGGAAAGGCGAGCTGTTCAGAAATCGCTCGGGGTGCTCGTAGGGAGTTCCGAAGAACCACTCATCTTCCGCCGAGCCTTTTTCCGTTCCGAATTCAGAAATCAGATTGGCCATGCCCGCGCCAGAGACGGCCGCCTTAAAGAGGTCCGTCTGCGTCACCGCCCACTCCGCCATGTATCCGCCATAGGACCATCCACCGATGCCAAGCCGCTTGGGATCCGCAATTCCCCTGGCGACCAGGTCTTCCACGCCGGCCATGACGTCTTTGAAATCGCCGCCGCCCCAATCGGCGCGATTCATCGCCAGGAATTTTTCGCCGTAGCCGACCGAGCCGCGCACATTGGGATAAAACACCGCGTAACCGCGGGCCACCAGCAACTGGCCCCAGATGTCCACGGCGTCGCGCCAGTTTCCGGTGGGCCCGCCGTGCACCAGCACAACGGTTGGAAGTTTGGACTTGGCATCGTAGCCCGCGGGTTTCAGGAGCGCCGCCTCAATTTCCACGCCGTCGAGCGATTTGTATTTGTAAAACTCCGGCGCGATCAGTCCGAACGGCTTCAGGGAATCGTTCAAGTGGGTGACCTGCTGCGCTTCGCCCGCGGTATCACGCAGCCACAACTCCGGCGGAGCAATGCTGGTCTGCCCAACGAAGGCGATCTCGCCCGCGGGAGACACGTCGAACTCGTCCGGGTTCACAGCCAAATCGGCCAGGTCTTTTCTTTCTCCCGTGCTGGAATACACCGCAAACTTGTTGCGAAAGCCCTCGGCATACACAAGAGTCACCGAGCCGTCTTTCGCCCAGTGATAGTTCCCGACCGGGCGGTCGAGGCTGGCCCCCGTCAGATTGCGCGCCACGCCGCCTTCGGAGGCGATCAGCCAGAGATCGTGGGGAGTGGGACCGTCGTCGCGTGCTGCCGCAAAGCTAACCAGTTTCCCGTCGGGAGAAACTTTCAAATCATTGATGGGCCCGTGGGGTGCGCGGAGTTCGTCCATGCCGCCGCGCAACCAGATGGAATAAAGGCCGTCGGTAAATAGATCGGAGGCCGGCTTGCTGGTGGCCTGGACGACGAGGCCCTGGCCATCGGGCATCCACTTCAACTCTTCGATTTTCCAGCTTGCGGGGGTGACGGCGTGTTCCTCTTTTTTCGCCAGGCCCAGGATTCGCAGTCGCGGCTGCTTGTCATCTTTATCAACAACGCGTGCGTCGTCTTTATCCTTTTTCTTCTTTTCTTCCGCTTCAGTCTTCGGTTCGGGCGCGAGGTAGGCGATGGACTGGCCATCCGGCGACCAGGCAAAGGCGCTGACGGTTGCTTTTCCCTTGGTCACCGGCGCGGCCTCGCCGCCAGTAATGCTCAGGATGTAGATCTGCTGTTCGTCGCCGCCGCGATCGGAAAGAAACGCCAGCTTTTTCCCGTCGGGCGACCAGCGTGGGGAAATCTCCGATTTTTCGGAGTACGTTAACTGCCGCACCGCGCCGCTCTTTTTGTCGTAGAGCCAGATGTGACGGATGCGCTTTTCGCCCTTGAGCGGATCGGAAACTACAAAAGCCACGCGCAAGCCGTCCGGCGAGAATTGCGGATCCTGCACGCTGCGGAGTTCAAGGAAGTTCTCCGGGCTAAGAATTTTCTTCTGCTCCGCCGACGGCGCCGCGGCAGATTGCGCAGTTTTTTCTTGAGCCCTGGCAGCCCCTGCCGCCAACGCGGTGATCACCATCCAAGCCGCCACATGCTTTTGCATCTGCAATTTCCCCCGAGTCTGCGCTTCCGAATGGAATCTCTCGACTGTATTCGCCACTGCTCAATGCTGTCAATCGCCGGCCAGACCAGGTTGTTCCATCAATTTGTAGGTACAACCGGTGCGATTGGGTATACGATGAAACTCCTTACAGGAGGAACATCATGGCGAAGAAAAACAAACTCACTGAAGTCGGGAAAAAGGTCGGAGCCGCGCTGGGCAAGGCCAACCGCGAGGCGCACATCCAGGCTCGCAAGGTGTCGGCGGCCAGCAAAATCGCGAAAGAAGAATTAAAGGACATCTCCAAGCAGGTCGAAGCGATGAAGAAGCAGTTAGAAAAAACCGCCAAGCGCCTGAAGTCCGCCTTGAACTGATTTTCCGCGAGACTGGTTCCTGACTCTCCACTCGAGGTCAAAAACTTGAAGCTGGCGCCTAAAGAGCTTCTCCAGGAACTTCAACGCTATGCCGTGAGCGCTCCCACGGCGCGGGCCGTCATGGAGCAGATCGCCAAGCGGTTGCACGAAAACATGGCGCGCTACAACTGGGTGGGCTTCTATCTGGTCGATCCGGCGGACGCGGGCTACCTGATCGTCGGGCCGTACGCCGGCAGCTTTACCCCCAACGCGCGCATACCCCTCAGCAAGGGACTCTGCGGTGCGGCGGCCAGCAGCGGCCAGGTGGTGGTAGTGCAGGATGTCTCCAAAGATCCGCGGTATCTTGCGGGATCGTCATTGGTGAAGTCCGAAATCGTCGTTCCCATTTATGTGAAGAAGAAGCTTGTGGCTGAGCTCGATATCGAAAGCTATTTCGCCGACACGTTCAGCAAATCGGAACGGGAGTTCATCGAAGGCTGCGCCAAGGTGATGACAGATTACCTGGGAAGAGAATAGTGGCCGGTCGCTATACACCAGGGAGCAGTTTGTAACCGCTCATGCTTGCCATGGCTCCCCAGGTTTTGATTCAAGTTGTGTCTGCCGACGCACCACTCGCCCGGCTTTCCGGCTTATTCATTCAAGCAAACCTTCGCTTGGCCTGCCGCTATTGGGACCGCTCCTTGGCTGCGCTGAAGAGCTCCTGGCTAGCTTGGATTTGACCCGCCTCCAAGGGAAGCGCAAGAGAATCGCCGGCAAGCGTGCGGGTGGATAATTTGGCTCGATGGACGTGGGAGGCGAGTCCAATCTGCTTTAGGAGCAAGATCACGTACCAGTTGAAGTCGATTTCGTACCACTCTAGACCGTGCCGGGCTGAGACGGGATACGCATGATGGTTGTTGTGCCATCCCTCGCCGAGAGTCAGCAAAGATACCCACCAATTGTTCGTTGAACGATCCCGCGTCTCAAAGCGTCGCGAGCCCCAAATATGCGTGGCCGAATTGACGAGCCACGTTGCGTGGTGTCCCATGACAATGCGAAAAAAAATACCCCAGAGCAGGAAGGGCAATCCGCCGATCGCGAAGAGCACGGCTCCGAGAATGATCGTGGGCACAAAGTGGTACTCGGTGATCCACACATGAAACTTGTCTGCGGCCAGGTCAGGGACGTAACGGTCGAGCGTGGTAGCGTCTTGGCGCAGAGCATCACCGACCAATATCCAGCCCACATGAGCCCACCACTTGCCATCTTTCGGAGAGTGCGGGTCGCCTTCCCCATCGGTGAACTGATGATGCATGCGATGCGTAGCCACCCATAGAAGCGGTCCCCCTTCCATGGCGCTCGCCGCGCAAACTGTGAGACAGTACTCAACCCACAGGGGAGTCTTGAAACCTCGATGCGTGAGCAGGCGGTGATAACACATCCCGATTCCCAGGATAGCCGTCACCCAGTACAAAAAAATTGCAACGAAGAATGCGTTCCAAGTGAAGAAGAAGAGCGCCGCCACTGCCCCCACGTGAAATAATCCCAGAAAAGACGCTATCAAAACGTTGAACTGGTTCTTGCCGGGCTGATTTTTCCGAAGGGTGTTGAACCGCAGTGCGCGCATAGAGGGAGTGGTTTGCCTATCGCCGCATGGAAAAGCGGGGTGCGAAAGTTGTCAGGAAGAAGAAGTAAAATCCCCATGACCTGATGGAACTGCTAAATGAAGCAGCATCCACTTGGCGCGAGTCTAGGCAACAATAGTATATCTGTCTGTGCAAAATTGCACACCCGGTCGACGTGGGTCGTAGCCTTCGAAGTTCTGATTGAGGTGGCGATCAAAGAAGCGCCTTTTGGCCTTCAAGAGATTCCGCTTTGGGCACTCCATAGATTTTTCAAAGTTACCCGTTTCCAAGGGGCGGCGTCATTGCGGCTTTGGCGGGGCCTCGGATACAATCGCTTATTTGCTTGTAGCCAGAAAGGCCTAGCCGAGACGCGATGCACGAGATCCAGCTGCACAACACCCTTTCAGGAAAAATTGAACCGTTTGCGCCGCTGAAACCCGGGCAGGTGGGTATGTATACCTGCGGGCCGACGGTGTACGACTACGCGCACATCGGGAATTACCGCACATTTGTGTTTCAGGACATTTTGCGGCGTTTCCTGAAGCTGCGGGGATTCAAGCTGAACCACGTGATGAATCTGACCGACGTGGACGACCGCATCATCGCGAATGCGGCGGCGGCCGGAGTGGGCATCCGGGAATACTCGGAAAAGTTCGTGCAGGCTTTTTTTACGGACTGCAAAACCCTCAGCATCGAGTCGCCGGAGCACTGGATCCGGGCCACGGATCATATTGACGACATGGTCGTGCTGATCCAAAAGCTGCAGGCAAACACGTATACCTATCCGAGCGAAGGTTCGATCTATTACCGCATCATGAAATTCAAGGATTACGGGAAACTATCGAAAGTAGACCTTTCCGGCATCCAGGCCGGGGCGCGCGTTGACAACGACCGCTATGAAAAAGAAAGCGCACGGGATTTCGCGCTGTGGAAGGCGCCAAAGCCGGGCGAGCATTTCTGGGAAACGCCGATTGGAGTGGGACGGCCTGGCTGGCACATCGAATGCTCCGCGATGGCGATGAAATATCTGGGCGAGACGCTGGACATCCATACCGGCGGGATCGATCTGGCGTTCCCGCACCACGAAAACGAAATTGCGCAGAGCGAAGCGGCGACGGGGAAGCAATTTGTGCGCTACTGGCTGCATGCCGAGCACCTGCTGGTGGAAGGCGAGAAGATGTCCAAGTCGCTGGGGAATTTTTTCACCCTGCGCGATCTTTTCGCGAAGGGATACAAGCCGTCGGCACTGCGTTTTGCGCTGGCGAGCGTTCCGTATCGCCGGCAGCTCAATTTTACGTTTGATGGGTTGCAGCAGGCGACAAGTTCAGTGGAACGGCTGCGCAATTTTGCAGCGAGGCTGAAGAATGAAAAATTCCCGGCGGGCAACCAACCTGGAATGGCGGAGCGCATTGCGAAGGCGGCGGATGATTTCGACGCTGGGCTTTCCGACGATCTGAACACGGCGCAAGCGCTGGCGGCGATATTTGATTTTGTGCGCGAAGCCAACACTGCGATGGACAAGGGCGAATTCCGGCAGGGTGACGTTGCGGCGGCACTGGAGTTCCTTGGCAGCTTCGACAAGGTGTTTGCCGTGCTGGAAGACAACGATGCCGAAAAGCTGAAAGTGATTGGTTTTGGCGGCGACGACGCGGGTTTGAGCGACGCGGAAATCGAGAGACTGGTGGAAGAACGCCAGGCGGCGCGCGCGCGGCGCGACTTCGCGGCCTCCGATCGGGTGCGAAAAGAGCTCTCTGACCGTGGTATAATTCTGGAAGACACGAAGGATGGAAAAGTACGCTGGAAACGCAAATGAAGCACTTTCACTTCCTCAAACATGACCGCATAGCCGTGGGTCCCCGTGTGCCCCGCAAGTTTCGCCCGGCGAATCTTCGTCCCGGGCTTTATAGCGTCGATTAAGTAGCTGCTGTCCGCAGGTTCCGGCAGATTAGCGCCGGTCCACAAGCCTGCATTTTCCCTCCCTTCTGCAACATCACTTTTCCTGCGAATCCCCGGCGAAACGCACACCTGGAGAAATCATGATTACGGCCACGGAAACCAAACTACCCAAAATCAAAACAGTATTGCCCGGGCCCAAGGCGAAAGAGGTGATCGCGTACGACGCGAAGTACATGTCGCCTTCGCTGACGCGCGATTACCCGCTGGTGGCGGAACGCGCTTCGGGCGCGATCGTGGAAGACCCGGACGGAAATATGTTCCTCGATTTTGCCGCGGGGATCGCGGTCTGCTCGACGGGACATTGCCACCCGCAGGTGGTGGCGGCTATTCAGAAGCAGGCGGCGGAGATGATCCACATCGCCGGGACGGATTTCTATCACCGTCACATGCCGGAGTTCGCGGAAAAGCTGGTTTCGACGATGCCGAAATCGGAGAAATGGAAAGTCTTCTTTGGCAATTCCGGGACGGAGGCGGTGGAGGGCGCGATCAAGCTGGCGCGGTATCACACCAAGCGCGACAAATTGATCGCGTTTTACGGCTGCTTCCACGGGCGGACGTTGGGCTCGCTTTCGCTGACGGCATCGAAGAGCACGCAGCGCAAGAATTTTGGAACGTTGCTGGGCGGCGTCCAGCACATTCCGTATCCGTATGCATATCGCTGCGCGCTGGGCCACACCAAAGAAACCTGCGGCGGCGAGATCATCGAATTGCTGGAGCAGCAGATCTTCAAGGGGCTGTTTGCGCCGGAAGAGGTTGCGGCAATCATCGTCGAGCCGGTGCAGGGCGAAGGCGGCTTCATTCCGGCGCCGCTGTTTTTCCTGCAGGAGCTGCAGCGCATCTGTAACAAGCACGGCATCATGCTGATTCTGGATGAAGTCCAGGCGGGCATGGGGCGCACCGGAAAGTGGTGGGCCTACGATCACGCCGGCATCACGCCGGACATCGTGTTGACCGCGAAGGGGATTGCCAGCGGCATGCCGGTGGCGGCGTTCATCGCCAAGGAAAGGGTGATGAACTGGAAGGTCGGCTCGCACGGCACGACTTACGGTGGGAATCCCGTTTGCCTGGCCGCCGCGACCGCCACGTTCGACCTGATCGAAGGGGGATTGATGGCCAACGCGGAGAAAGTGGGGAATTACATCTTCAGCAAGATCAGCGACTGGCCGAACCGCTTCAAGATTGTGGGCGACGTGCGCGGCAAAGGCCTGATGATTGGCGTGGAGATCGTGCGCGATCAACGCACCAAGGAACGCGCGGCGGACTTGCGTGACGCGGTGGTGGTCAACGCGTTTCACCGGGGATTGCTGACGCTCGGCTCCGGTGAGAACTCGATCCGCATCTCGCCGCCGCTTATCATTGACGAGGAGCAGGCGGATTGCGCCATTCGGATTATGGAAGAGTCAATTCGGGAGGCGGAGAGCAAGATTTGAGAGCGATCAGATAGCAGGAAGCGAGAAGCGGATCCCGCGGCTGGCATGAGATGCTGGCCGCGGGATTTTTGTTTCTACTTTGCGGTACTATGTGCAGAGGGTAATCAGCAATGGGAATGCTGGCGCGAATTGGATATGCGTGGGTGAAGTGGAAGTCGCGGTACGGGTTGCGCGACCTTGCCCCGGTAGCGGAAGAAGACCCGAAGCAGGAGGCGCTGCGCGTCGGCGTACGCGGGGAAACGTACGCTTACTGGTATTTGCGGCGGCAGGGATACGTCTTCATCGCGAAGAATTACGAGCCGGCGCGGGAGAAGGGTGAACTGGACCTGGTGGGATTTGACGGCGACACGCTGGCATTTGTGGAAGTGCGGACGCGCGCGGTCGCGAAAGGGAAGATCGCGCTGCCGGAATTGAGCATCAGCAAAGAGAAGCACCATGTGCTGGTGCGGACGGCGCATGCTTTTCTGCGCGAGCGCCATGTGCGACAGTGCCCGGTGCGGTTTGACGTCGTCGGGATCGACAACACGCCTGGAAAGCCGCCGGTAGTCCGTCTCCATAAGGATGCCCTCAGCCCCCGGGCTTGACGTCGCCCCGTTCGGCCGCGTTCGGCACTGGCCTCCGCGACAACTCGCGGTACAATACCTAGCTAGCTCTGGGTGCATTCTGGAAGCATCCTGAGAGAATCCGTTTGGGGGAAATGCATTGCCGGAGTTACGTAAGGATCCGATCACAGGCCGCTGGGTGATTATTTCGACCGACCGCGGAAAGCGGCCAAACGATTTTCTGCGCGAAAGCGTGTTTCCCAAACCGCCGCAGAATTGCCCGTTTTGCCCAGGGAATGAAGCGAAGACGCCGCCGGAAATTCTGGCATACGGGCGAAATGGAACCGGGGCAAACACGCCGGGTTGGAATATCCGCGTGGTGCCGAACCGTTTTCCCGCGCTTGGGATTGAAGGCGAACTGGACCGCGAGGGCGAAGGGCTGTTCGACAAGATGAACGGCATCGGCGCGCATGAGGTGGTGATCGAAACGCCGCAGCATCAGACGACGCTGGCGCAATTGCCGCAGAAAGCGATCGAGGATGTCCTGTGGGCCTACCGTGACCGGATGTTGGACCTGAAAAACGACAAGCGCTTCCGGTATGTGCTGATCTTCAAGAATCATGGAGAGGCCGCGGGTGCTTCGGTGGAGCATCCGCACTCGCAATTGATTGCGCTGCCGATCGTGCCGCGCCGCGTGCGCGAGGAAGTGGACAACTGCTGGCACTATTACGATGAGAAGGAGCGGTGCATTTTCTGCGACATCATCCGGCAAGAGCGCGATACCGGCGAGCGGGTGATTGGCGAAAACGATCACTTCATCACGCTCGCGCCCTACGCACCGCGGTTTCCGTTTGAGATGTGGCTGCTGCCGAAGGTGCACAGCTCGGCTTACGAGAACAACCAGAGCAGCATGTACAGCGCGCTGGCCAACATGCTGAAAGACACGCTGATGCGTATGGACGCGGTGCTGGACCGCCCGGCGTACAACTTCATGATTCACACCTCGCCCATCGGCGAGGAGATCAACGACCATTATCACTGGCATATCGAAATCATCCCCAAGCTGACCAAGGTGGCGGGATTCGAGTGGGGCACGGGTTTTTATATCAACCCGACGCCGCCGGAAGAGTCGGCGCGCTTCCTGCGCGAAGCGCAGATCGAAGAGCCGGTCAAGAAGTAATTTCCACTGCAATTGTTCTGCGGCGCGGGCACGAGACGTTTCGGGCAATCGCGCCGTAAAAGCGGTCTGATTCGCCTGACACGCGGAGAAGTTTTTCGATATAATTAAGGATTGAGGCGCGGTACCCAAGTGGTAAGGGAGAGGTCTGCAAAACCTTTATGCGTGGGTTCGATTCCCACCCGCGCCTCCAATAGTTCTGACCCTCTCTTTTTTCCGACCTATTCGCATATCCCGAGCGAGCTGTAAGTCATTTGGCGGGAGGGGAAACTGCGCGGATGTGAATCCTCAGGTGCTGGATTGTTCCTCGTTGAAACTGTTTTGTAAGCCTAGAAAAATCTAACCTCGCAAGTCGTTCAATCCGCACGAAAAATCTCTCTCCTCAACAAGGAAGATGGCGCGCGCCGTGCACATATTCTCCCGGGGCCGCTTTCTGCGTGTGTCGAAACACCTCAGAAAAGCCCGGTCAACGAGGGAGACGGCAAGCCAATGAGGCAATGAGCGAAGCAAGCCGATCCGGCCGGAACTCTTGCGAAATGAAATTGAGCGGGTAATTGGAGGCAACATGCGGAAGCAACCCATGGAAGCGGCGGTCGAACAGCCGCGGCAAGGTGATTGGGATCTGAAGGAATTGATGGAGCGGCTCGGAGGCGACCAGGAATTTCTCCGGGAGCTGTTGGTGATGTTCCGGGAAGACGTGCGGATGAATTTGGAGAAATCCCGGAAAGCCATGGCGGAGCGCGACTATGAAGGGCTCTCGCGCACGGCCCACACCATGAAGGGCATGCTGGGAAATCTTTCGATGGGCGCGGCGGCGGAAACAGCGGCCGCGCTCGAAAAGACTTCTCGAGAGAACCAACAGGACGATTCCAAGGAACTGCTGGAAAAACTGGTGAAGGAATTGGATGGGATTCTGCCGGAAGTGGAAGCACAACTGGCGGAGGTGAAGTCATGAGGATACTTATTGCCGAAGATGATGCCATCTCGCGAACACTTCTCCAGAGAACTTTGCAGCGCGCCGGATACGAGGTGATCGCCGTGGAAAACGGAGCCAAGGCGATCGCGGAGCTGGTCAAGCACGATGCGCCACGGCTGGCGCTGCTGGACTGGATCATGCCGGGAAAGGATGGAGTCGAGGTGTGCCGCGAAGTGCGGCGGCGCAAGGAGCAGGCTTACACGTACCTGATCCTGCTGTCCTCCAGGGAGTCGAAGGAAGACATCGTGCGAGGACTCGAGTCCGGGGCCGACGATTACCTGACGAAGCCTTTCGACGTGGACGAACTAAAGGCCAGGCTGCGAACCGGGCATCGCATTCTGGAACTGGAAGACCACCTTGTGGAAGCCCGGGAAAGCATGAGATTCCAGGCCACGCATGATCTGCTGACTTCTCTTTGGAACCGCGGCGTTATTGTGGAATTGATGTCGCACGAAATCATGCGCTCGCGCAGGGAACGTAGCTGCACGGCGGTGATGATGTGCGACATCGATCATTTCAAGAGCGTCAACGACCAGTACGGGCACGCAGTTGGGGATGAAGTGCTGCGAGAGGTGGCGCGGCGATTGCATAATTCGGTCAGGTCGTACGACATGGTGGGGCGCTACGGAGGAGAAGAATTTCTCGTTGCCCTGAACAAGTGCAACCCTGGAAGCGCAGTGTCACGGGCCGAAAATCTGCGGGAGAAGATCGCGGGCCGTCCGATCCAGACGACCGACAAGCCTGTGTCCGTAACGATCAGCATCGGACTGGCGCTTTCGACGGAGTTTACCGAATGCACCGTGGAGGAAATCATGCACCAGGCCGACATGGCGCTCTACGCGGCGAAAGCCGCGGGTCGCAATTGCGTGCGAGTGGCGCAGCCGTCCGGTGACAGCAAACCAGTTGAGGAGCAGTCGAAGGAAACGCAGGTGCTGGCGCCTTGAACTACATCGCGGAGCGGTAGTCTCCGGCGGATCAGATTCACTTCATCTTGGTGCGGGAGAGTTCCATCATCTGCCGCATGGCCACGGAAGACCCGGGAGCGCGGCGCTCGCGCCAGGCCTCCAGCCGCTTGCAGGTTTCTTCGATTCCGGAAAACAGAGTGGGATTCTTGAACGCGGCGCGCCAGGTGGGGACGATGGTCCGCATCCGGTCCCACACCACCCACACCTCTCCATTACTCTCAAAGAATAGTTCGTCGTTGATCAGGCCGCGATTCACGATGCTGGCAACCATTTCCCAATAACTGATCACCATCCGGATGTAGGTATTTTCTTGGCTGCCCTGCGGATATTTCTGCATGACTTCTTCGGGAGTGCCGGCGTGGAAATGGTCCACGAACCATGCGCGCGCTTCCCGCAAGCGAGGTTCCCGCCGGAGGTCATAGAGCCGCAGCATGAGGTTAACTTCTTCGTAGTTGATCTGAGACATGCGTGACACTCCTTTTCATATCCGTGCGGAAGTTCATGTCGAGGGAGGCGGGATAGCGTCACCCTGGAAAACCGGAGCGGGTTTGGATTCCACGCGTTGCACGCCGCCGACGGGAAGGTCGCGGCGCTGGAACTCTAATTGGATGCGGCGGCGGAGCTCGCGCGCAACATCGTCCTGGCGGGAGGGCGCGGTGCGGACCTGCAGGCGCACGGTGGAGGAGTTCTGGTCGAAACTCTGGAGGCCCAGGATGCGCGGGCCATCCACTATAGCTTGCGACCACGATGCATCGCCGCGCAGCTCGGCGGCGGCGGCTTCCAGCGCCTGCAAGGCTTTTTCCTGAGAGAGCTGGGGAGAGAGGGCGACGTCCACGAAGGCCTGCGACCAGTCGCGGCTGAGATTCGCGACGGTGCGGATGTCGCCGTTCGAAAGCGTGACGAGCGCGCCGCGGTGGTCGCGAACCACGGTGCGGCGCAAGGTGACGTGCTCGACGCGTCCGACTGTTTCGCCGACCTGGATGGTGTCCCCGACGACGAATTGATCTTCCAGGATGATGTAAAAGCCGGTGATGATGTCGCGGACCAGATTTTGCGCGCCGAACCCGAGCGCCAGGCTGGCCAGGCCCGCGAGCGTGGCCACGGGCAGCACGTTGATTCCGAACTGCCCGGCGGCGGTCAGCAGCGCCACAGCCCAGACGATTTTGCTTCCCGCGCTGTAGAGAACTACCGCAACCGTGCGCGTCTGCTGCTCGCGAGCCTTTGCCGCGCGGGCCTCGGAGCCGGCGGGCTTGATCAGCAGGTTGGTGATCAGGCGCAGCAGGCGATTGAGCACCAGCGCCACGATGAGTATGGCGACGAGACGAAAGAAGATTGCCACGCTGGTATCCGGAAAATAAGAGAGCAGACTAGACATAGGATTGGTTGACGGGCGAGTATAACATTGGTGGCGGCGCGGTGCAGCGCCCCGGGGTACCGAGCGAGTGGTGAAGGAGGAGTTGCGGTGAGGAACAGGCGAACATTCCTGGGCGGCTTGCTAACGGCCGGATTGGCCACCCGATTTACCGGGGAACTGGCGCAGGGGCAAAACCCCAAGCTCCCCCAGGATCAGAAAACCGGACCGGACTCCACACCCGAGAATCCGCTGGCGCCTTCCGCGGACAAGCGGATCCTGGAAGAGAACCAGAAGGAGATCAAGAAAAAGGTGGAGAAGCTTTACGACCTGGCGTCCGAATTGAAGCAGGAAGTGGAAAAGACGGATTCCAGCAAAGTGCTGAGCCTGAACCTGGTGCGCAAGGCGGAAGAGATCGAGAAGCTCGCCCGCGACATCAAGAACCGCTCGAAGGGATGAGCGCAGCGCCCGCGCTCCCGAAAAGGTTTTGTAGGGCCCGCCTTCTGCCTGCCCGCCGCAGGAGGAAGGCCGTAGGCAACCAACGAATGCGTCGCGGCCACTTTCAAGTGGCCCAGCCGGATGTTAGGATTCCCGCCGCCTTCCCCCGCGCGGCCCGGGCGGCGCAAGAAGCACTCTGGCGGGGAAGAGAAGGACAGGATAAACTATTGAAGTTGTCTGCTCGTTTTTTGTGCGCCCGTAGCTCAGCTGGATAGAGCGCTTGCCTCCGAAGCAAGAGGTCGCGTGTTCGAATCACGCCGGGCGCACCACTTCTCCACGAAACAAGTTAGAAACTGCCTGTGAGGTTGTTCTCTACGCGTGCGCTATCAGAATACTGCGAACATTTACACTTCGGGCCGCGTGACGCATAAGGCCACCTGGTGCGATTCGCACTCGAAGAACGGGTCGGCTCAGAATTTCAAATCGGGCAATGACTGCGAAGCGTTCGCGTCCGTTGAGACGCTAACATCCCGCCAACTCTCCGCATCGGCGGCGCGCGCTGTTTCGGCTTGGCCGGCGTATTGAACGGCGTCGCTGCCCAACAAGAGATGCGCAGCCAGGCGATCGCTGGCAGCTAGACGAAGGACCCCCTGAGCCACCTTGGCCGGATTGGCGCGATTCCATTGTGAGCTAATGATTCAGCAACTCAGCAATCGATTCCGCTATTTGCCATATACAATCGGCTGTCGAAACGCCCATCTTCAAACACCGTTGAAACAGTGACATGTCGCCATTTCTCGGCCTCGCTCGCTCGCGTTGCTTCCGCCTGTTGCACCCGCTTTTCCGCATCTGCGCCGAGGATCAGCCGCACCGGCACCTGCATCACCATTCTGACTGAAGTGCCGCGCTTAGAGCAGCAAGCGATCCCACATGCCGCCATACCTGACTCCACGAACCATTTCTCTCTCGTAAATACTCTGGGGGAAACCGAGCTCGATTCGGCTTGCTCCATCGAGGGATTTCAACTGTTCGGCGGAGAGTTCCAGATCCAAACTGGCGAGATTGTCCTGGAGTTGAGATACCTTCCGCGCTCCAATGATCGGGATTACTGGCACTGTTCGATGACGCAGCCACGCGAGTGCCACTTGCGCCATGCTGCGACCGGCCTGCCCGGAGACTGACTTCAGCGCCGAGATGATCGGTGCCGCGCGTTGTTCCTCAGGAAGCAAGGCTTTCCTTGCCTCGTTGTTCATCCGCGCGCCGTCGGCGTTACCCTGGCCGTGATACTTTCCGGTCAGCACACCACCCGCCAGCGGAGACCAAGCCACTACCCCCGTGTGCAAAGCTTTCGCCATGGGAATCAGTTCGCGCTCGACCGTCCGCTCAATGAGGCTGTATTCGATCTGCAGCCCGATGAACTTTGTCCAGCCTCGAAGCTCCGCCAGAGTATTTGCCTGGGCGACCCACCAAGCGGGAGCGTCCGAGATGCCGACGTAGAGAACCTTGCCTTGGCGAACGATGTCGTCCAGTCCACGCATGACTTCTTCCACTGGTGTGATCCCATCCCAGACGTGCACCCAGTACAGGTCGATGTAGTCGGTTTGCAGTCGTTTCAAACTGGCTTCCACCGCTTGCATCATGCTTTTGCGGTGATTGCCCGCCGCATTCGGATCGTTGCCGGGCACGGCAAGGGAGTATTTCGTGGCCAAAACGACGCTCTCGCGATGTCCCTGCATGAACTCACCCAGGAATTTCTCGCTCGTGCCATTGGTGTAGAAATTCGCCGTGTCAATGAAGTTTCCGCCTGCCTCGCGGTAGGTCTCATAGACTTTCTGTGCTTCAGCCTTTGGTGATCCCCATCCCCACTCGTCGCCGAAAGTCATGGTGCCTAGTGACGCTTCGGAGACCCGCAGTCCGCTCTTGCCGAGTAATCTGTAT
>JGI12635J15846_10002175_pt1 | contig 17153 bp, 30 predicted proteins | sample BlaSpr_A8_OM2_M2_FD_15846 | JGI IMG/M metagenome (IMG submission 15846) | reverse complement strand
GCAAAAGGTAAATTCGAACGGACCAAGCCGCACGTCAACGTAGGCACGATTGGTCACGTCGACCATGGCAAGACCACGCTGACGGCAGCGATCGCGACGGTGTTGTCGAAGAAGTTTGGCGGTGAAGCGAAGGCGTATGACCAGATCGATGCAGCGCCGGAAGAAAAGGCGCGTGGTATCACGATCAATACGGCTCACGTCGAGTACGAAACGGCCGCGCGTCACTACGCGCACGTTGACTGCCCGGGACACGCCGACTATGTGAAGAACATGATTACGGGTGCAGCGCAGATGGACGGCGCAATCCTGGTGTGTTCGGCTGCAGACGGCCCGATGCCGCAAACGCGTGAGCACATCCTGTTGGCTCGCCAGGTTGGCGTGCCGTACATCATCGTGTTCCTGAACAAGTGCGACATGGTGGACGACGCTGAGTTGCTGGAACTGGTTGAGATGGAAGTGCGTGAGCTTCTGTCGAAGTACGATTTCCCGGGCGACGACACGCCGATCATCAAGGGCTCGGCCAAACTGGCGCTGGAAGGCGACACGGGCGAGTTGGGCGAAGTGGCGATCATGAACCTGGCCAATGCACTGGACACGTACATCCCGACGCCGGAGCGCGCAATCGACGGTTCGTTCCTGATGCCGGTGGAAGACGTGTTCTCGATCTCGGGTCGCGGCACGGTGGTGACGGGCCGTATCGAGCGTGGCGTGGTGAAGGTTGGCGAAGAAATCGAAATCATCGGTATCAAGCCGACGGTGAAGACGACGTGCACGGGCGTGGAAATGTTCCGCAAGCTGCTGGACCAAGGTCAGGCGGGCGACAACGTGGGTATTCTGCTGCGCGGCACGAAGCGTGAAGACGTGGAGCGTGGCCAGGTGTTGGCCAAGCCGGGTTCGATCACGCCGCACACGCACTTCACGGCTGAAGTGTATGTGCTGAGCAAGGACGAAGGCGGCCGTCATACACCGTTCTTCAACAACTATCGCCCGCAGTTCTACTTCCGTACCACGGACGTAACGGGTTCGATCGAGTTGCCGAAGGACAAGGAAATGGTGATGCCGGGCGACAACGTATCGATCACGGTGAAGCTGATCGCTCCGATCGCCATGGAAGAAGGTCTGCGCTTCGCAATCCGTGAAGGCGGTCGTACCGTCGGCGCCGGTGTCGTTGCCAAGGTTCTCGAGTAAAATCCTGAGCTTGCTTCAAAAAAGCTGTAATTCGTAGTCGTGCCCGGAGCCGGGCGCACGCACCTTGCAGGTACCCGGCTCCATGCTCTTTTACCAAATCGGCGGTGCAACACCGCCTCGCTCTTTCAAGGAATTGTCATGGCAAACCAGAAAATCCGCATTCGCCTGAAGGCTTTCGACTATCGTCTGATCGATCAATCGGCGGCTGAAATCGTCGATACGGCTAAGCGGACTGGCGCAATCGTACGTGGTCCGGTGCCGCTGCCGACCCGTATTCAACGTTTTGACATTCTGCGTTCGCCGCACGTCAACAAGACGTCGCGCGATCAGCTCGAAATCCGTACCCACCAACGCCTGATGGACATTGTCGATCCGACGGACAAGACCGTTGACGCGTTGATGAAGCTCGACCTGCCGGCTGGCGTCGACGTGGAAATCAAGTTGCAATAAGTTTCACCAGGCGCCGCTCTCGCGAGGAGTGGCGCTAAGTCTTTGATTGCTTGCGGAAAACGAAAAGCCTTGTTATACTCCAAGGCTTTTCGCGCATTTGCGCAAAAAAGTCGGTGCGATTCTCGTGAATCGGCCGGCATTTTGTAAATCAGCCCCGACCAATCGCAGTTGGGAATGGAGAAAACGATGAGCCTTGGACTCGTAGGTCGCAAGGTTGGCATGACCCGTATCTTTACGCCTGAAGGGGATTCGATTCCCGTCACCGTATTGGACGTGTCGGACAACCGCGTGACGCAGATCAAGTCTGTAGAAACGGATGGTTACATCGCCGTTCAAGTTGCATTCGGCACTCGCCGCGCATCGCGCGTGACGAAGCCACTGGCAGGTCACCTTGCCAAAGCCGGCGTACAAGCTGGTGAAGTTCTCAAAGAATTCCAGATCGATTCCGCTAAGGCTGCCGAGTTGTCGAACGGTACCGTGATCGGTACGGACATCTTCGAAGTAGGCCAGAAAGTCGACGTGCAAGGCGTGTCGATCGGTAAGGGCTACGCCGGTACCATCAAGCGTCACAACTTCGCTTCGGGTCGCGCATCGCACGGTAACTCGCGTTCGCACAACGTCCCTGGTTCGATCGGTATGGCGCAGGATCCGGGTCGTGTTTTCCCGGGTAAGCGCATGACGGGTCACATGGGCGACGAAACGGTTACGGTGCAAAACCTCGTGATCGCTCGCATCGACGCTGACCGCCATCTGTTGCTGGTCCGTGGTGCCGTTCCTGGCGCTAAGGGCGGCAAGGTCTTCGTGACGCCGGCTGTCAAGGCGCGCGCTGTGAAAGGAGCGAAATAATGGAACTTAAGCTCCTGAGCGCCAATGGTCAGGAAGGCACGGGTGTGAACGCATCGGACGTCGTGTTCGGTCGCGATTACAACGAAGCCCTGATCCATCAGGTCGTCACGGCCTATCAAGCCAACGCACGTAGCGGTAACCGCGCGCAGAAGGATCGTGAGCAAGTCAAGCACACGACCAAGAAGCCGTGGCGTCAAAAGGGTACGGGCCGCGCTCGTGCCGGTATGTCGTCGAGCCCGTTGTGGCGCGGCGGTGGCCGTATCTTCCCGAATTCGCCGGAAGAAAACTTTTCGCACAAGGTCAACAAGAAGATGCATCGCGCAGGTCTCTGCTCGATCTTCTCGCAGTTGGCACGTGAAGGCCGTATCTCGGTAGTCGACGAGCTCACGCTCGAAGCGCCGAAGACCAAGCTGTTGGCCGAAAAATTCAAGGCAATGGGTCTCGAGTCCGTCCTGGTCATCACTGACACGGTCGACGAAAACCTGTACCTCGCGTCGCGCAATCTGGCCCACGTGGCCGTTGTCGAGCCGCGTTACGCCGACCCGCTCTCGTTGATCTACTTCAAGAAGATCCTGATTACGAAGGCTGCGGTCGCCCAGATCGAGGAGTTGCTGTCATGAGCGAGATTCGCAAGAACGATCATCGTTTGATGCAGGTCCTGCTCGCGCCGGTGATCTCCGAAAAGGCGACGCTGGTGGCCGACAAGAACGAGCAAGTTGTGTTCGAAGTCGCGCCCGATGCCACGAAGCAGGAAGTGAAGGCTGCTGTCGAGCTGCTATTCAAGGTAGAAGTCAATTCCGTCAACGTGCTGGTCACGAAGGGTAAAGCCAAGCGCTTTGGCCGCTTCATGGGCAAGCGCAAAGACGTGAAGAAGGCGTATGTCTGCCTGAAGCCCGGCCAGGAAATCAACTTTGAAGCGGAGGCCAAGTAATCATGGCAATCGTAAAAGTTAAGCCGACTTCGCCGGGTCGCCGCGCGATGGTCAAGGTGGTCAACAAGGATCTGTATAAGGGCAAGCCGCACGCAGCGCTGCTCGACTCACAGTCCGTGACCGCCGGCCGGAACAACTCCGGTCGCATCACGACGCGTCACAAAGGTGGCGGTCACAAGCAACACTACCGTATGGTCGATTTCCGTCGCGACAAGGACGGCATTCCGGCAAAGATCGAACGTCTTGAGTACGATCCGAACCGTAGCGCGAACATCGCGCTGGTTCTGTACGCAGACGGCGAGCGCAAGTACATCATCGCTCCGAAGGGCGCGACGGTGGGTCAGTCGTTGATGTCGGGTTCGGAGGCGCCGATCCGCTCGGGTAACACCCTGCCGATCCGCAACATTCCGGTCGGTACGACGATTCACTGCATCGAGATGCTGCCGGGCAAGGGCGCGCAAATGGCGCGTTCGGCTGGTACGTCCGCCATGCTGCTGGCTCGTGAAGGCACGTACGCTCAGGTTCGCCTGCGTTCGGGTGAGATTCGCCGTGTGCACGTCGAGTGTCGCGCGACGATCGGTGAAGTTGGCAACGAAGAGCATAGCCTCCGTCAAATCGGTAAGGCCGGTGCTAACCGCTGGCGCGGTATCCGCCCGACGGTGCGTGGCGTTGCAATGAACCCGGTTGATCACCCGCACGGTGGTGGTGAAGGTAAGACGGCAGCAGGTCGCGATCCGGTCAGCCCGTGGGGAACCCCGACTAAGGGTTATCGCACCCGCAGCAACAAGCGCACGACGACAATGATCGTTCAGCGCCGTCACAAGCGCTAAGGAGTAAGCAATGGCACGTTCTGTTAAAAAAGGTCCGTTCTGCGACGCTCATTTGCTGAAGAAGGTTGAGGCTGCCGCAGCTGCGCGTGACAAGAAACCGATCAAAACCTGGTCGCGTCGTTCGACGATCCTGCCGGATTTCATCGGTCTGACGATCGCCGTGCATAACGGCCGTCAACACGTCCCGGTGTATGTTTCGGAAAACATGGTCGGCCACAAACTTGGCGAGTTCGCATTGACCCGTACGTTCAAGGGTCATGCAGCCGACAAGAAGGCCAAGAAATAAGGGGCTATCAAGATGGAAGTAAAAGCTATTCATCGCGGTGCCCGCATCTCGGCGCAGAAAACGCGTCTTGTGGCTGACCAGATCCGTGGTTTGCCGGTCGACAAGGCGCTGAACGTTCTTACGTTCTCGCCGAAGAAGGCGGCGGGTATTGTCAAGAAGGTCGTGCTGTCGGCGATCGCGAATGCGGAACACAACGAAGGCGCCGACATCGACGAGCTCAAAGTAACGAGCATCATGGTCGACAAGGCCGCTTCACTGAAGCGTTTCACCGCGCGCGCAAAAGGCCGTGGTAACCGCATCGAGAAGCAATCCTGTCACATCACTGTGACGGTCGGGAATTAAGGAGCCATACGATGGGACAAAAAATTCATCCGACAGGCTTCCGTCTGGCTGTCAGCCGAAATTGGGCGTCGCGTTGGTACGCGAACAACACCAATTTCGCGTCGATGCTGCAGGAAGACATCGGTGTTCGTGAGTACCTGAAGAAGAAGCTGAAGAACGCTTCGGTTGGTCGGGTGGTCATCGAGCGTCCGGCAAAGAACGCACGTATCACGATTTACAGCTCGCGTCCGGGCGTAGTGATCGGCAAGAAGGGTGAGGATATCGAACTGTTGAAGTCGGAACTGCAACGCCGCATGGGCGTTCCGGTCCACGTCAACATCGAAGAAATCCGCAAGCCGGAAACCGATGCACAGTTGATCGCTGATTCGATCACGCAGCAACTCGAGCGTCGGATCATGTTCCGCCGCGCGATGAAGCGTGCGATGCAAAACGCCATGCGTCTGGGTGCTCAAGGCATCAAGATCATGAGCGCAGGCCGTCTCAACGGTATCGAAATCGCTCGTACGGAGTGGTATCGCGAAGGTCGCGTTCCGCTTCACACGCTGCGTGCTGATATCGACTACGCAACCTCGGAAGCGAAGACGACCTACGGCATCATCGGCGTCAAGGTGTGGGTCTACAAGGGCGACACGCTGGGCCGCAACGATGCACCGGTGGTCGAAGAAGTAGCCGAAGACAAGCGTCCGCGCCGCAACGCACGTCCGGGTGGCGATCGCCGTCCGCGTCGTGACGGTGAAGGTGGTGGCCCGGCAAACGCAGGTGCGCGCCGTGGCGCTCCCCGTCGTGCTGGCGGTGCCGGCGGCGACGGGAAGACTGGAGAATAACGATGCTGCAACCGAAACGCAGAAAGTATCGCAAAGAGCAAAAGGGTCGTAACACCGGCAAGGCGACGCGCGGCAACGCAGTGTCGTTCGGTGAATATGGTCTGAAGGCTATCGGTCGCGGCCGTTTGACCGCGCGCCAAATCGAAGCGGCGCGTCGTGCAATGACGCGTCACATTAAACGTGGCGGCCGTATCTGGATCCGCATTTTCCCGGACAAGCCGATCTCGCAAAAGCCGGCTGAAGTACGGATGGGTAACGGTAAAGGTAACCCTGAGTACTACGTCGCAGAGATTCAACCCGGCAAGATGTTGTATGAAATGGACGGTGTTACTGAAGAGTTGGCACGTGAAGCGTTCCGTCTGGCTGCAGCTAAGCTGCCGCTGAAGACGTACTTCGTTTCTCGCCAGCTCGGCGCCTAAGGAGCAATGATGAAGGCTTCCGAACTTCACCAGAAAGACCAGGCCGCTCTCAATCAAGAGCTGACGGACCTGCTGAAGGCGCAATTCGGCCTGCGCATGCAACTCGCGACCCAGCAATTGACCAACAACAGTCAATTGAAGAAGGTTCGTCGCGACATCGCTCGTGTGCGGACCGTCCTGACTGAGAAGGCGAACCAGAAATGAACGATAGCGTAAAAACCTCGCTCAAGCGGACGCTGGTCGGCAAGGTCGTCAGCAACAAGATGGAAAAGACGGTCACCGTGCTGGTCGAGCACCGCGTAAAGCACCCGATCTACGGCAAGTACGTCGTACGGTCGAAGAAGTATCACGCTCACGACGACGCGAACACGTACAACGAAGGCGATCTCGTCGAGATCCAGGAAACCCGTCCGATTTCTAAGACGAAAGCCTGGGTTGTGTCGAAGTTGCTCGAGTCGGCGCGCGTCATCTAAGCGTCAAAATGCGGTAAAAGAAGTGTCGCAGTAAGTTTCGCTTGCAAGACCGAAATTATGCGTTATAATTTCGGTCTTCCCTCTTTGTGGGAGCCCCATCGCGGGCGAAGTAGGTGGGGGAAGCCGGTACGGGCGCCAGTTCGTACTGACAGATTCACCGGATTGCGATGGCGGGTTTCGTCTGCCCTCGCTGCCTGTTCTAACCCAAGCAGCCACCAGGCTGACGGGACCAAGACTGACCGGGTGCGCCATGGTGGCGTAACTGGATTAAGTTGGGAAAGATAAACCATGATTCAGACCGAAACTCGGCTTGAAGTTGCCGACAACACGGGTGCACGTGAAGTGATGTGCATCAAGGTGCTCGGCGGCTCGAAGCGTCGTTACGCTAGCATTGGCGACATCATCAAGGTGACCGTCAAGGAAGCAACGCCGCGCGGACGCGTGAAGAAGGGCGAAATCTACAACGCTGTGGTCGTTCGTACGGCCAAGGGCGTGCGCCGCCAGGACGGCTCGCTGATCAAGTTCGACGGTAATGCCGCCGTACTTTTGAATGCCAAGCTCGAGCCTATCGGTACGCGTATTTTCGGACCGGTTACGCGTGAATTGCGTAGTGAACGATTTATGAAGATCGTTTCGCTTGCGCCGGAAGTGCTGTAAGGAGTCGCGATGAACAAGATTCGCAAAGGTGACGAAGTTATCGTCACCACTGGCAAAGACAAAGGCAAGCGCGGCGTCGTGCTGTCCGTTGGCGAAGAGCGTGTGACGGTCGAGGGTATCAATCTCGTCAAGAAGCATGTGAAGCCGAACCCGATGAAGGGTACGACGGGTGGCGTGGAAGCCAAGACGATGCCGCTGCATATTTCGAACGTCGCATTGGTCGACGCGAATGGCAAGGCGTCACGTGTAGGCATCAAGGTCGAAGGCGACAAGAAGGTTCGCTTCTTGAAGTCGACCGGTGCCACGCTTAGCGTCTGACGCGGAGTAAAAAATGGCACGTCTGCAAGAATTTTATAAAGAGAAGGTTGTACCCGGCCTCGTTGAGAAGTTCGGCTACAAGTCCATCATGGAAGTGCCGCGCATCACCAAGATCACCCTGAACATGGGTCTTGGTGAAGCCGTCGCCGACAAGAAGATCATCGAAAACGCCGTTGGCGACCTGACGAAGATTGCTGGCCAGAAGCCGGTTATCACGAAGGCACGCAAGGCAATCGCTGGCTTCAAGATTCGTCAGGGCTACCCGATCGGCGCGATGGTTACGCTGCGCGGCCAGGCCATGTACGAATTTCTCGATCGTTTCGTGACGGTTGCGCTCCCCCGGGTTCGTGACTTCCGCGGTGTATCGGGTCGTGCGTTCGACGGTCGCGGCAACTACAACATCGGTGTGAAAGAGCAGATCATTTTCCCCGAGATCGATTACGACAAGATCGACGCGCTTCGTGGGCTGAACATCAGCATCACGACGACCGCGAAGACTGACGATGAAGCGAAGGCACTGCTCGCCAGCTTCAAGTTCCCGTTCAGAAACTGAGGTTACCGTGGCTAAACTGGCACTGATCGAACGTGAAAAGAAGCGTGCTCGCCTGGCTGCAAAGTACGCTCCCAAGCGTACGGCGCTGAAGGCGGTCATTGATGACGCGAGCAAGTCGGACGAAGAGCGTTACGCCGCTCGTCTCGAACTGCAACAACTGCCCCGCAACTCGAACCCCACTCGCAAGCGTAACCGCTGCGCGATAACGGGTCGTCCGCGTGGCACGTTCCGCAAATTCGGATTGGCACGCAGCAAGATTCGCGAAATCGCTTTCCGCGGCGAAATCCCTGGCCTGACCAAGGCGAGCTGGTAATAGGAGATACGTAAATGAGCATGAGTGATCCTATCGCCGATATGCTGACTCGCATCCGCAATGCGCAGATGGTTGAGAAAGTGTCGGTGACAATGCCCTCGTCGAAAGTCAAGGTTGCGATTGCGCAGGTTTTGAAGGACGAAGGTTATATCGACGATTTCGCAGTGAAGTCTGAAGGTGCGAAGTCGGAATTGAATATCGCGTTGAAGTACTACGCTGGCCGTCCGGTTATCGAGCGCATTGAACGCGTTTCGAAGCCTGGTCTGCGTGTGTATCGCGGTCGTAACGACATTCCGGTTGTCATGAACGGTCTTGGCGTTGCAATCGTGTCGACGCCCCAGGGTGTGATGACCGACCGCAAGGCGCGCCAGACCGGCGTCGGCGGCGAAGTCCTCTGCTACGTCGCTTAAACCGAAAAGGAGAAGAAACATGTCTCGAGTAGGTAAAAGCCCGATTACGCTGCCGCAAGGCGCGGAAGTGGCCTTTAGCGGCGAAGTAATCACCGTCAAGGGCCCGCTGGGTACGATTACGCAAGCGGCCAACCCGCTTGTTACGGTAGCAAACGACAACGGCACGCTCAACTTCGCACCGGCTGATGAAAGCCGTGAAGCGAATGCGATGTCGGGCACGATGCGCGCACTGGTGGCGAACATGGTGAATGGCGTTACGAAGGGTTTCGAGCGCAAGCTGACGCTGGTTGGCGTTGGTTATCGCGCGCAGGCGCAGGGCGACAAGCTGAATCTGTCGCTGGGTTTCTCGCACCCCGTGGTGCACGCGATGCCGGAAGGCATCAAGGTTGAAACCCCGACGCAAACCGAAATCGTGATCAAGGGGATCGACAAGCAGAAAGTTGGCCAGGTCGCTGCGGAAGTTCGCGGTTACCGTCCGCCGGAGCCCTACAAGGGCAAGGGCGTGCGCTACTTCGGCGAAGTCGTCATCCTCAAAGAAACGAAGAAGAAGTAAGGGTGCGCAATCATGGATAAGACTCAATCTCGCCTGCGCCGCGCTAAACAGACGCGCGTCAAGATCGCTGAGCTGCAGGTCGCACGTCTGGCTGTGCATCGCACGAACACGCATATCTATGCGCAAGTGTTCTCGCCGTGCGGCACCAAGGTGCTGGCAAGCGCGTCGACGCTCGAAGCTGAAGTGCGTGCCGAACTGGCCGACAAGACCGGTAAGGGCGGCAACGTCAACGCTGCGATCGCTGTCGGTAAGCGTATTGCTGAAAAGGCCAAGGCTGCCGGCGTCGAATCCGTCGCCTTCGACCGTTCGGGTTTCCGTTACCACGGCCGCGTGAAAGCGCTGGCTGATGCGGCACGCGAAGCCGGACTCAAGTTCTAAGGGAAGAATTCGTCATGGCAAAGATGCAAGCGAATGTGAAGGCTGAAGAACGCGACGACGGCCTCCGTGAAAAGATGATCGCGGTCAATCGCGTGACCAAGGTTGTGAAGGGCGGCCGGATTCTCGGTTTTGCCGCACTGACCGTGGTTGGCGATGGCGATGGCCGCATCGGCATGGGCAAAGGCAAAGCGAAGGAGGTTCCGGTTGCTGTTCAAAAGGCAATGGAACAAGCACGCCGCAACATGTTCAAGGTGCCGCTGAAGAACGGTACGCTGCAACACGAAGTGCACGGTAAGCACGGCGCATCCGCAGTCCTCCTGGCTCCGGCCAAGGATGGTACGGGTGTTATCGCCGGCGGCCCGATGCGCGCAGTGTTCGACGTGATGGGCGTTCAAAACGTTGTGGCGAAGAGCCACGGTTCGACGAATCCGTACAACCTCGTTCGTGCAACGCTCGACGGTCTGCGCAAGCAGTCCACGCCGGGCGATATCGCGGCGAAGCGCGGCAAGTCCGTCGAAGATATTTTGGGCTAAGCCAGGTGGTCACCATGTCTGATAAAACTGTCAAGGTTCAGCTCGTGAAGAGCCTGATTGGGACCCGTGAAACGCATCGTGCAACGGTGCGTGGTCTGGGCCTGCGCCGACTCAACTCGGTCAGCGAACTGCAGGACACCCCGGCAGTGCGCGGGATGATCAACAAGGTCTCGTACCTTGTCAAAGTCCTCAGCTAAGCGGCTGACCAGGGATCAAGGAGTTGAATATGGATTTGAATAACCTCAAGCCGGCAGAAGGCGCGAAGCACGCAAAGCGTCGCGTTGGCCGCGGTATCGGTTCGGGCCTCGGCAAGACTGCAGGTCGCGGTCACAAGGGTCAGAAATCGCGTTCGGGCGGCTTTCATAAAGTCGGCTTCGAAGGCGGCCAGATGCCTTTGCAACGTCGTCTGCCGAAGCGTGGTTTTACCTCGCTGACGCATGAGTTCGTTGGCGAAGTGCGCCTGTCGGATATCGAAAAGCTGCCGGTCGACGAAGTCGATTTGTTGGCTTTGAAGCAAGCCGGTCTGCTCGGCGTGCTCATTACGAGCGCAAAGATCATCAAGACGGGCGAACTGACGCGCAAGATCACGGTAAAGGGCCTCAGCGCTACGAAGGGTGCCCGTGCTGCGATTGAAGCCGCCGGCGGCTCGTTCGCTGAGTAACGAGCGCGTGTTGTCGTTGTTAGCGAAAGCATCGGAGAAGGTTCTTGGCTAATAGCCCGAGTCTCGCAAAATCCGGTCGAAGCGCTGCGAAGTTCGGCGATCTGCGTCGGCGTGCAATGTTCTTGCTGCTGGCGCTGATCGTCTACCGTATCGGTGCGCATATTCCGGTGCCGGGTATCGACCCGGATCAGCTGGCGAAGCTTTTCCAGAGCCAGTCAGGCGGCATTCTTGGCATGTTCAACATGTTCTCGGGTGGCGCACTGTCAAGGTTCACGATCTTCGCGCTTGGGATCATGCCGTATATCTCGGCGTCGATCATCATGCAGCTGATGTCGATCGTTTCGCCGCAAATGGAAGCGCTAAAGAAAGAAGGGCAGGCAGGGCAACGGAAGATCACGCAGTACACGCGTTACTTCACCGTCGTTCTGGCTACGTTTCAAGCCTTTGGTATTGCGGTAGCGCTGGAAAATCAGGCCGGGCTCGTTATTGATCCAGGCATGGTGTTCCGGTTGACGACAGTCGTGACGCTGGTGACCGGCACGATGTTCCTGATGTGGCTGGGTGAGCAGATCACGGAGCGCGGACTGGGCAACGGCATCTCGATCATCATTTTCGGTGGTATTGCGGCGGGTTTCCCGAACGCGATCGGTGGTCTCTTCGAACTGGTTCGCACCGGCTCCATGAGTATCATCTCGGCGATTATTGTCGTCCTGCTGATTGCGGCGGTCACGTTCGTAGTGGTGTTCATCGAACGCGGTCAGCGCAAGATCCTCGTGAATTACGCCAAGCGTCAGGTCGGAAACAAGATTTATGGCGGTCAGTCTTCGCATTTGCCGCTGAAGTTGAACATGTCGGGTGTGATTCCGCCGATCTTCGCGTCGTCGATCATCCTGTTCCCGGCAACTATCCTGAACTGGTTTAGTTCGGGTACGCGGAGCGGTTGGTTTGCGAACACGCTGCACAGCGTTGCTGAGGCGATGAAGCCTGGTCAACCGGTGTATGTGTTGCTGTACGCGATGGCGATCGTTTTCTTCTGCTTCTTCTACACCGCGTTGGTGTTCAACAGCAGGGAGACGGCCGACAACTTGAAGAAAAGCGGTGCCTTCGTTCCCGGGATTCGTCCGGGTGACCAGACGGCTCGGTATATCGATCGGATTCTCACGCGTTTGACGCTGGCCGGTGCGATCTACATCGTGTTCGTTTGCTTGCTGCCGGAATTTCTGGTGCTGCGTTGGAACGTACCGTTTTATTTCGGTGGAACGTCACTGCTGATCATTGTCGTGGTCACGATGGATTTCATGGCGCAGGTGCAGTCCTACGTTATGTCGCAACAGTATGAATCGCTGCTGAAGAAGGCGAACTTCAAAGGCAGTAACGTCCCTATGCGCTAGTAAGGACTATGGCCAAAGACGATGTAATCCAGATGCAGGGTGAGGTAGTTGAAAACCTTCCCAATGCTACTTTCCGGGTTAGGTTGGAAAATGGCCATGTGGTTCTTGGGCACATATCCGGGAAGATGCGGATGCATTACATCCGCATTCTTCCAGGCGACAAGGTAACGGTTGAATTGACGCCTTACGATCTGTCTCGTGCACGGATCGTGTTCCGGGCGAAGTGATTTGAAAAAAGGGTAATATCATGAAAGTGATGGCATCGGTTAAGCGCATTTGCCGCAATTGCAAGATCATCAAGCGCAAGGGCGTTGTGCGCGTGATTTGCAGCTCTGATCCGCGCCACAAACAGCGTCAAGGCTGAACGCCGCGCTTTTGCTTGCGCTTTTTGTTTGAGGAAAAACAATGGCTCGTATCGCAGGGGTTAACATCCCGAATCACCAGCATACTGAAATCGGCCTCACGGCAATTTTCGGTGTAGGTCGCACGCGCGCTCGCAACATTTGCGTGGCGTCTGGTGTGGAGTTTTCGAAGAAGGTCAAAGACCTCACTGACGCAGACCTCGAAAAGCTGCGAGAAGAAGTGGGTAAGTTCATCGTCGAAGGCGACCTGCGTCGCGAAGTGACGATGAATATCAAGCGCCTGATGGACTTGGGCTGCTACCGTGGCGTTCGCCATCGCAAGGGCTTGCCCATGCGTGGTCAGCGCACGCGTACGAATGCCCGTACCCGTAAGGGTCCGCGTCGTGCAGCGCAATCGCTGAAGAAGTAAGCGGAATTGATAGTTACAGGAAAACGTAATGGCTAAGGCTTCGAACAACTCCGCGGCGCAACGCGTTCGCAAGAAGGTCAAGAAGAACGTCGCCGAGGGCGTGGTTCACGTTCACGCGTCGTTCAACAACACCATCATCACGATCACCGATCGTCAGGGCAATGCACTCGCCTGGGCAACATCGGGTGGCCAGGGCTTCAAGGGTTCGCGTAAATCGACCCCGTTTGCAGCTCAGGTTGCAGCCGAATCGGCTGGTCGCGTGGCGATGGAATACGGCGTGAAGAACCTCGAAGTGCGGATCAAGGGCCCCGGTCCTGGCCGTGAATCGGCGGTGCGTGCGCTGCATGGTCTTGGCATCAAGATCACCGCAATCTCCGACGTGACACCGGTTCCGCACAACGGTTGCCGTCCGCCGAAGCGTCGTCGTATCTAAGACGTCGCGTAGCGCTTTGACCTGTTGACGCTCACGCGTCGACAGGTTGCTTGCGTTATGGAATCTGCGTTAAGAATACTGACTAAGCCCACCGTTCGATCCACAGAGTTCGAACTAGCGCGAACGTTCTTCGCGTGATCAATTATTAAGGATGCAAAGTGGCACGTTATACCGGTCCTAAAGCAAAGCTGTCCCGCCGTGAAGGTACTGACCTTTTCCTGAAGAGCGCACGCCGTTCGCTCGCCGACAAGTGCAAGCTCGATAGCAAGCCGGGTCAGCACGGCCGCACGTCGGGCGCTCGTACGTCCGACTACGGCACGCAATTGCGTGAAAAGCAAAAAGTGAAGCGTATCTATGGCGTGCTCGAACGTCAGTTCCGCCGTTACTTCGCTGAAGCTGATCGCCGCAAGGGCCCGACGGGTGAAAACCTGTTGCAATTGCTCGAGTCGCGTCTGGACAACGTCGTGTATCGCATGGGCTTCGGCTCGACGCGCGCTGAAGCGCGCCAGTTGGTCGGCCATAAGTCGATCACGGTGAACGGCGTGGTCAACAACATTCCGTCGATGCAAGTTAAGGCGGGCGACGTCGTTGCTGTTCGCGAACAGTCACGCAAGCAAGTTCGGATTCTGGAAGCGCTGAACTTGGCTGAGCAAGGCGGAATGCCGAGCTGGGTCGCTGTCGATGCCAAGAAGTTTGAAGGCACGTTCAAGGCGATGCCGGATCGCGCTGACATCGCTGGCGATATCAACGAAAGCCTGATCGTCGAATTGTATTCGCGTTAATCGGATTAGCGGCCGGGGCACCCTGATTGCGGAAGGCAAGGGGTTGCCTCGGCTGTTTATTTTCGGGTTGTCACCGGTCAGCCTTATCGGCGTAACGAGCCGAGGGTATTGAAAAGGAAAACCTATGCAAACCAGTTTGTTGAAGCCCAAGATTATTGCAGTCGAATCGCTTGGCGACAGCCACGCGAAAGTGGTCATGGAGCCGTTCGAACGGGGCTATGGTCACACCTTGGGTAACGCGCTTCGGCGCGTGCTGCTGTCGTCGATGATTGGTTATGCGCCGACCGAAGTGACGATTGCAGGCGTCGTGCATGAATATTCTACGCTCGACGGCGTGCAAGAAGATGTGGTCAATCTGCTGCTGAATTTGAAGGGCGTCGTTTTCAAGTTGCATAACCGCGACGAAGTCACGGTTACGCTGCGCAAGGAAGGCGAAGGCGTTGTCACAGCCGGCGATATCGAACTCGCGCATGATTGCGAAGTTATCAATCCGGGTCACGTGATCGCGCATCTTTCGAAGGGCGGCAAGCTCGACGTTCAGATCAAGATCGAAAAGGGCCGCGGCTATGTGCCGGGCAACGTGCGTCGTTACGGCGAAGATTCGGCAAAGATCATTGGCCGCATCGTGCTGGACGCGTCGTTCTCGCCGGTTCTCCGCGTGAGCTACGCCGTCGAAAGCGCTCGCGTCGAACAGCGTACCGACCTCGACAAGCTCGTGATGAACATCGAAACCAATGGCGTGATTTCGCCTGAGGAAGCGATTCGTCAATCGGCTCGTATCCTGGTCGATCAGTTGTCGGTGTTCGCCGCGCTGGAAGGCACGGAAGCTGCCGCAGAAGCACCGTCGCGCGCGCCGCAGATCGATCCGATCCTGCTGCGTCCGGTGGACGATCTCGAACTCACGGTTCGTTCCGCGAACTGCCTGAAGGCCGAGAACATCTATTACATCGGTGATTTGATCCAGCGCACGGAAAACGAATTGCTGAAGACGCCTAATCTCGGCCGCAAGTCGCTGAACGAGATCAAGGAAGTCCTGGCTTCGCGTGGTCTGACGTTGGGAATGAAGCTCGAGAACTGGCCGCCGGCTGGTCTCGACAAGTAAGGTTCAAGCTGTACGCTTGACTGGCAAAGATGCGGATTTTCCTTTAGAATCCGCATCTTGCTTTTTCTACGACCGGCCCGTGCGCTCGAAAGAGACGCAATAGAAGAGCTGGATCTAAACTTGGTTAATTAGGAAATTCAAAATGCGCCATAAACATGGTTTGCGGAAACTGAACCGCACGAGCAGCCACCGTCTGGCTATGCTCCGTAATATGTCGAACTCGCTGATCGAGCACGAAGTCATCAAGACGACGCTGCCGAAAGCTAAAGAACTCCGTAAAGTCGTTGAGCCGCTGATCACGCTCGGCAAGAAGCCGTCGCTGGCAAATCGTCGTCTGGCGTTCAACCGCCTGCGCGATCGTGACTCCGTCGCGAAGCTGTTCGACGTGCTCGGCCCGCGTTACGAAACGCGTCCGGGTGGCTACCTGAGCATCCTGAAGTTCGGTTTCCGTCAGGGCGACAACGCACCGATGGCGCTGGTCATGCTGATGGATCGTCCGGAAATCGCTGAAGGCGACGACGTGCAGGAAGCTGAATAAGCTGGTACGCGGTTGATCAAAAAAGGCCAAGCTTTGCTTGGCCTTTTTCTATTGTGCGCTGGGTTTAGCGGCGGCTTGCGTCACGCCTCATAGGCTGAGCGGCTGAATGCGAGTTGTCGACGTCCAGTGCTAGGATTGCGTGCATATCCACCGCATCGGAGCTTTCCGTGAACACGCCCGTTGTCCTCGTTCTTACGACGCTACCTGACAGCGAGGCGGCGTCAACGCTCGCGATGCAAGCTATCGATGCACGGCTTGCCGCCTGCGTGACGGAGCTGGGCACGGTCAAGTCGCTGTATCGGTGGAAAGGTAAGGTAGAGGCTGCCGAGGAGCTTCAGCTCCTGTTCAAGACGAGCCTCGCACGCAGTGACGAACTCACGCGCTTTATCGAGGCAAATCATCCTTATGAAACACCTGAAATTGTCTCGTGGCAGGCCGACGCTTCGGCCGCTTATGGACAATGGATCACCGCGGAAACTCAACGTCCTCTTAATGTTTAAGCCCCTAGCTTTCTCCGCGCGCCGACCGCTCGACGCAGTTCTCATGTTGGTGTCGTGCTTCGTGCTGTTGCTTTGCTCGATCTCGCCGAGTCACGCCGCTGACGATTTTCTCGATCCGGCGGTCGCGTTCAAATTCAGTGCCACTGAAAAACCGGGCGAGATCGACGTGCGATATAAGGTCGCAGATGGCTATTACATGTACCGCGAGCGCTTTGCGTTTGCAGTGAAAAACGGCACGGCAACGCTTGGCGAACCGCAATTGCCCGCGGGCAAGGTTCACTTCGATCAGACGTTTAACAAGGACGTGGAAACGTATCGCGGCGAACTCGTGATCCGGATCCCTGTAAAGCAGGCTTCCGGCCCCTTCGATATCGCCGTCACGTCCCAAGGCTGCGCCGATCAGGGCATCTGTTATCCGCCGATGGAGCGTACTTATCGTGTGAGCGGTGCAGCCTTGCAAGCGGCCAGCGCGAACGGTCAGACACAATTAGCTAACACCAGCGACGTCCCTTGGTACGACCGCGCGACCAACGCCGATTACGCGCAATCGTTGCTCGAAAGCGGCGGCTTTTTTGCGATAGTCGGCTTGTACTTCGTTGCGGGCGTCGTGTTGAGCTTGCTGCCGTGCTCTTATCCGATGATTCCCATTCTCTCGGCGATCATCATCGGCG
>JGI12635J15846_10002173_pt1 | contig 17156 bp, 12 predicted proteins | sample BlaSpr_A8_OM2_M2_FD_15846 | JGI IMG/M metagenome (IMG submission 15846) | reverse complement strand
AGCCTGCGCCGGCTGGGCGTCGAGCGGCTCGACCTGTTCCAGCTCCATCGCATCGACCCGAAGGTCCCTCAAGAAGAGCAGTTCGGTTTGCTGGCTGACCTGGTCCGTGAAGGAAAGGTCGCCTCCGTGGGCCTCTCCGAGGTGTCGGTCGCGGAGATCAAAGCGGCTCGTAAGTTCGTGAAGGTCGTGTCGGTGCAGAACCTTTACAACGTCGCCAACCGCCAGTCTGAGGACGCCCTTCGATACTGCGAAGCCGAGGGCCTTGGCTTTATACCCTGGTTCCCCATGGCGCCTGGAGAGCTCGCTCGCCCGGGCGGTCCGGTCGACCGCGTGGTGCATGCGGTGGGCGCGACTCCTTCCCAGGTCGCCCTGGCCTGGCTGCTCAAGCGTTCGCCCGTGATGCTGCCCATTCCCGGGACGTCATCGGTGCGCCACCTCGAGGAAAACCTGGCNNCAGCGAAGGTGGAGCTGACAGACGAACACATGAAGCTGCTCTCACTCGCCGTCTAGCAAAATAACGAATCAGATTTCTATCTAGTGCGTGCCCGGTAGGTAGTACGCCCCTCCCTTGTGCACCAGGCCGGCCGGTTCCGGGAACCACTCGTTCCCGATGCCGAGCGCATCCAACGCCGTCTGCATGTACTGATGCCACATCGGCGCCGCGATGAAGTAGCTGTCGGAGTTGTTCGTCATCTTCTGCCGCCAGTCCGCATTGCCGCCCCAAACCGTAGTCACGAGGTGTGGTGTGTAGCCCACCGTCCACGCATCTGCAAACGAGTCGGACGTTCCGGTCTTCACGCCGACCGTCCGGCCCGGGAGCGTCAGAAGGGAGTTGCGCCCGAAGATCATCGCCCGGTTGTTGTCGTTGGACATGACCGCCTCCATGATGAAAGCGACGCGAGGATCCAGCACCTGCTTTCCCGGGTCCGGCGTATGCGCGTAGAGGATGCTGCCATCCCGCGTGACGTGGTCGATGGCGTAAGGCTGCCGAAGAATTCCCTGCGTCGCGAGGACTGACGCGCCCGTCGCCATCTGCAGCGGTGTCTCGCCGTAACCGCCGAGCGTCAGCGACGGCCCGTATGTGTTGAGCGCGTCGTCGGTGGTAAACACCGGGTTGCCGTTCGCGTCCGCGGAGTGCTGCTGATACGGAGGCGCACCCATCAGCCGTGCCATGTTGACCACACTGCCCACGCTCACGCCCAACTCGACCTTGACCGCCGGAATGTTCAGCGAGTTGCCCATGCACACCTGCAGCTGGCACGTGCCGTGGTAATGGCCGTCGTAGTTCATCGGCTTGTACGCCTGCGTCCACCCAGGCTCGCTGTAGGAGAACGGTCCATCGACGATCGGCGTGGTCATGCTGTATTTGCCGCTGGCGATGGCCGCGGTGTAGGTGAAGATCTTCATCGAAGAACCGGGGTTGCGAGGCGGCCATACGGCAAGGTTGTACTGCCCACCGTCCGCGTTGGGGTTGGCCGAGCCCACCATGGCGACGATGGCTCCGGTCGTCGGGTCGATGGACACCAGCGCGCCCTGATGCACATTGCGGTACGCGAGCCTTGCGATCGTGCCGCTGACCGCGTCCTGCGCCAGGCCCTGCAGCCTCACGTTGAGCGTGGTCACGACGTGCAGGCCGCCGCCGTAGGTCATGTCCGAACCAAACTGGGTCACGAGCTGGCCGGTGACGTAGCGGACCATGTCGGGCGCCACGACCTGGTTGGCCGGCACGAACATGTGTGAGGGCGGAGAGATGTCTTCGGCGAACGCTTTGGCAGCTTCCTGTGGGGTGATCTTTCCGTCCCGCAGCATGGCCTGGAGAACGTCACGCTGGCGGTTCTTGGATGACGTCCAGTTGAGGAGCGGGCTGTAGAGCGTCGGACCCTTGATGATGCCCGCAAGCATCGAGGCCTGCGCGAGGTCGAGCTCTTTCGTCTGCTTGTGGAAGTAAATCAGTGACGCGGCCTTCGTGCCCCAAGCGGTGTCGCCAAAGAAGACGCTGTTCATGTACATCTCGAGGATTTGCGTCTTCGTGTAGCTGCGCTCGATCTCAAACGACAGGAGCGCCTCGCGAATCTTGCGATCAACCGTGGGCTTATTCCCGACCAGCCGCAGCTTGACAAGCTGCTGCGTGATGGTCGAAGCACCTTCAACCGAGGAGTGAGCCCGCCAGTCGATCATCGTCGCCCGCACGACACCCTGCGGATCGACACCGGGCTCCTGGTAGAAGTTGCGGTCCTCGATCGAGATCACAGCTTCGGGCAGCAAAGTCCCGATCGCCGACAGCGGCTCGTAGTAGTGCTGGTAACCTGGCGGGTGCAGGTCGGCCAGGAGTGTTGTGCCGTCGGCCCCATAGATCATGGTGTCCTCCGGCTGGGCCGTCGCAAGCTGGTCGGGTCTCGGCAGGTTGTCCGCGAAGGCAACATAACCGGGCGACGTCACGATCAAGCTCGGGATAGCCACGAGCATCAGCACGAAAAGCCGCAGCATCCACCCCGCGGGCCGAGAGACCTTGCCTTTGTTGAGCAGCTGGACGGCGCTGGCGCGCCGCCTCATCCCGTTCGGCCTACGAGGCCAAACGATCGGTCTGTCCTTCCGCATCCTCTTCCTCCTCTTCCGCCGGGCCCGTGGCTGCCGACCTCAGTGGCCCGTACCAGCCGAACGACTGCGCGCTCAACAGCACGTGGATGTCGGCCACCCGCCTGCCCTTCACACCGGTGGTGACTGTTCGGACAGCTTCGGTCCCCTTCGCGGCCACATTGCTGACCACCGGCACGCCCACCGCCGTATACCAGGAGCGAGCTGCGAACTTGAGCTGCGAAGCCGTGTGGCGAAGCGACTCCAGCCGCGCGCGCGACCCGCCACGTCCCGCCGCGGCGGCGTGAGCGAGCCTCTCTGCCTGGCGCGGAAGCAATACATCGCGCGCCCAGATCGAGAAGTTGACCAACCACGCGAGGAGGGTGGCACCGGCGAATGCGAAAGCAGCAGCCCATCTTCGATTCAGCTCGTCGATTGCGTAAGGCACCACCACCGGTTGCGCTGGGGGTGCGGAACGCCGCGGCAGCTCCATCCACTCACCCAGTCGGACCTGGGGCCACCAGGCTTGCGCCTGGCGGTAGGTATGCACCATCGCGAGGGCCAGGATGTCAGCGCCGCACAGGAACACCACACCGGTGGCGATCGGGAACCGGTGGTCGACGATCCCGCTCAGGATGCCGGCGCCCAGCAGCCCGACCAATGTGTTGATGACCTGGTCGACGCCCCAGAATGTAGAGTTGGTTAGCTCCCGGGCGCGAGGGTTGGTGATGCTGACCAACCCGATCACGCACACCACGACCAGGGCCACCCACAGCACGAACTCAATCGGTCGCGGGATCGATTTCCGGACGGGTGGAACGAGCGTCGCCGCCACCATCCCGGTGAACAGCGCGATCGAAAACTGAAGGAGCGGCGGCACTTCCACGCCTAAGAAAACGCGGCCCGAAGCGCAAGTATTGGGAGACCTCATTTTGGGGCCGCCAACGAATCTGGGTCAAGAGTTGTTCACATTGGCGACCTGGTGCGTTGTCTGAGTGGCGCGGCTGCTGACCCGCTCAGCATCCGCGCTGTTTGATCTCACTCAACCAGCGGTATTGACGTCCGAGTCGCGAGTGCGCTCGGCGCGTTCTAGAGATGAGATGGCAGCTTTGCTGATCATCCTGGTCGTGACCTTCGGCCTCGCAGTCAGGGCAGGCACATACGTCCGGATGTGGAGCCCGGCGGATGCCGAGTCTCAGCACGAGACTGGGCTCGAGACCTCATTGATTGATACGTGCGCGCGCACGTTCGTCCTTGTCCTTTTGTCTTTGTTGGGGCTCTTGGCGCTGGGCGTCATGTACGGCAATGTCCTCGGCTCTGCCAGCGCCAGCCCCTAACTCCGGCACTCGGTAGCCGTTCGCCTCGCAGCGTTTCCTCTTAGAAGCGGCCCACTACCCCGGGCTGCTTCGCCATCTTCCACGCCCTGCCGCTCGCGGCCGGGGGAACGAGAAATGATGATTAAGACCCCGCCGACTCCATGACACGCCTGAACCAGGAGGTGGACAGGCTTGCTGTCGAGCTGGCGTGGAGCCTGTGGGCAGAGCTCGGGGTCGACGGGGTATTGCGGCGTCACGACTGGCAGGCGATCGATCTCGAGCCGCTGATCATCTTCACGGCCCATCTCGGCGACGCCGACAACCGGCTGCGCGCCAGCACGATCGACTGGTGCATCGCAAATGCCAGGTTCGTTTCAGCCTTCCGGCTGCGCAACCTTGCCGATCAGGCAAGCCCGCAGACGCGCACCGCGTTCGGGCGCTATGCGGCCACGGTGAGAGCTCACTCGAAGGCGCCATGGCCAGGTGAGGGCGACCCGCTCACACTGTTTCACCCCGAGCACATCGGGTCTCCAGATCTCCGACGGCCGTCGCTGATCCAGCTCCGCCTTCGCGCGCTCGTCGGGGTTTCCGCGAGAGCGGAGGTCTTGAAGCTGATGCTGGCGGAACCGGACCGACCTCAGGCCGCATCCACCCTGGCAGAGGACGCCGCCTACGGCAAAGGCAGCGTGGCCCAAGCGCTTGACATGCTCACGCGCGCCGGCATCGTGCAGGTTCAGCCAGACGCAAACCGCATGTTGTACCGCCTGGCCAGACCCGGCGAGCTTGCGCAGGCCCTGCTGTGGCTGCCGTCTGTGTTTCCAGATTGGTGGCCGATCTTCAAAGTCGTCGAAGCGCTGGCCGATTACGTGCACTCGGCTGCCGGGCCGGCTTCGGCTCGCGCCGCGGCGGTGCACAGCCTGCTCGACCGAATCGACCCCGACCTGCACCGCCTTGGGAACGCCGATCACGTACCGCGTGCCACCGGATCGGCTTCGATCGCGGAGTTCGAGCACTGGGCGCTGGCTTTCCTCGCCGAGCAGACCGGCCACGCCCAGCCGGCCACGGCTGCGCGCGAGGTTAGCTACGTGATCCATCACCTTTCATTCGGCGGGTGGCTCGGCACGATCAACGTGGCGGGGCGCGAGCCACGGCCCTTTGGGCCGGAACAGGGTCAGCTCGACGAGACGCCAGCCGTAGCTCAGCTTGTGCACTTGATCTTCATGGACGTGCTGGGCAAGGGCCAGCGTCGGGGGGCGCCGGCAGCGCCGGACGACGCACTGATCCAGGTCATCAGTCGGGAGTTCGCCGAAGAGCTCGTGCGGCCGATGCGGGTGGGGCAGGAAGCGACCTTCACAGCAGAGTTCTTACGGCGCTGGTACGAGAATCGGCGCCAGAGGTTTGGCGCGACCGCCTAACCCCTACTACACATGTGGGAGGCTGCCCGCCTTGGCGGGTCGAATCGCTCAGGTTGCGTGCGCGAACGCCTTAAAAGGGGGCCCTTCGCGCGTCTTTCCGGCCAATTGACAACGGTTGAGCCTAATTAACCTCATCGCGGCGGGCTCGTCGCCAGGCCGCCGGTACTTTCCTCGGGTTACTCGCGCCGCCTTTGGCTGGGCTGCGCCTCGAGGAGGGGGCTTTTGCGTCTACTGCGACAGCTCGTACTCGATTTCGAGTCTCGGCCGAAAGCGCATCTTGCGCTTGCTTTTGTCGTCGTTTCCAACCAGCTGACCATGGTCGCGCTGGCGGCCGCGCCGCCGGCCAGCTTGGTTCTCAGCGGCATCCACGCCATCCGCGCGGCGGCAGTCTGCGCGGCAGGCGAAGCCGCCTCTGACCAGGGCTGCGCGTCAATCTCTTCCACCACCCCCGATGAAACCAGCGTCACGGTGCCGGCGGGTGCGCAGCAATGCCCGGCTTCCGGCCCGGGTGCCGCCTGCACCGCGGCGGCGAGCGCGGTTGAAACCACCGGCGGGGTGGCGTCAACTCCCGACGGTCAGTCGCCATGTCCGACTATCGGCAGCGTTGGGCTGAGCAGCCCTGCCGCGTGCACAGACGTCCTGTTGCCTTCCTCCACGCCGGCCAGCGGTAACTCTCTCGCACCACCGGTGGTCACTCCAAGCGTGCCTGTAGCGTCACTGCGGCCCGGCCGCCCCATGGAGCGCATCGACCTCGCGGCGAGCGACACCTTCATGCAGTCAGGAGAGAAGACGATCCTAACTGCGACGGCCAGCACCAGCATCACCGGGACCAACAACGCGATCCAGATCTTCGACCAGACGACCCACACGCTCGTCGGAGCGTGCAGCCAGTCGAGCCAGTGCATCGTCGCCTACGCAGCGACCTCCGGACAGCACACACTCGGTGCGTTCATCACTCGATCTGGGGCGCAACTGCCGATCGAAGGAAGCAGTCCGGCCTCCAACCAGGTGAGCCTCACCTGGCTTGGGATCAACCTCGCGGCCAGCCAAACCTTGGTGGCCCCGGGAAAGCCGATTACGTTTACGGCCACCTCAACGTTTGACGTTGCCAAGGCAGGACGCGTGCTCATGATCTACGACAACACCACCAAGCAGGAGCTCACTTACTGCAGCCGCGGCACCACCTGCACCACGTCGTTGACCAAGGCGGTGGGCGGCGCCCACGAGATCGTCGGCTGGATGCCCGGTCAGCCCGCGGCAGTGTCTCAAGGCATCACGGCGACCTGGCTGGGGGCTTCGCTGTCGGCCAACTCGACCAGTCTGCGGATGGGTGGAACCGTCCAACTCAAGGCGACCGCGAACGCCGATCTCACGACAACACCGTGGAGCCTTGGGATTTACGATCAGAACGGAACGCTGGTCGGACCGGCGTGCAAGACCGGTAACTCGTGCAGTGCCGACGTCAAGGTGACGTCGGGCGACACGCCCGCCTTCGAGGCGGTCATTGGCTCGGTGCCGAAGCCCAACGCCTTCTCCACCCTCGGTCAGCTACTAAGCAAGGTGCAGGGTCCCGCTTCCCTGGTGGACATCCAGGCCCGCTCAGCCAAGATGCAGCCCACACGCATCCTGTGGGGAGTGGACTCATGCAAGGCCTTCGACGGCCTGTTTTCAAACGTCGCGGCACGGTTCGGGACGCCGGACTTCTGGGGCCGATACCTGACCAACACGATATGCCCCGGCATCAGCGGGGCGGAGATCTCGCTCGCCGCCAGCCATCACTTGGGCATCCTGCCGATCTACAACGCCTACAACTGCTCCAACGTGGTCGGGTACGACACCGGCAAGGGCTATGCGGCTGCAGCCACGGGCGCCGCGGCCGGCCTCGGCATTCCTCAAGGCCGAGCCATCGCCATCGACATCGAGCCGCCGGGCGACGCTTGCCCGGGCGCCGTCAACGTGGACTCCGGGTTCGTCCAGGGCTGGTACGACGGGGTGTCCGCCGCCGGCTATGTACCGACCTACTACGGCAACGGAACCGCCGGAAGCGAATTCGCGTCGGCCTGGTGCGCGGTGGTCAGCGCCCAGCCGGCGGTGGCGACCGGCTCCTACCTGTGGTCGTTCCAGCCCTCGCTCCTGGGCAACTTCAACCGTTCCAACGCACCCGGCTACGCTCCCAACCAGACCGGTTGCGCCGGCAACATGGCCGCCTGGCAGTATCAGATCGACTCATCGATGTCGGCCCCGTCGGATGTGGACCACGACGAGGCGCTCTCCACGCTCCCGCTCTGGTATCCGAAGGCTTAGTCCCAGCTACCCCGTCGTCGCCTCGAGGCCCTCGCCAAGAGACCTTCCGGGTGGCGGCGGTCCCCCGGGCGTTCTATCTACTCAGCAGCAGATCTTCAACCAAGGGGGCGCAGAAATGGAGCACAGAGATACCGAGATCGTTCGCGACGACGTCAATGGAACCGTCCGGGAGGAGTCGCACGTGACCCAAGGCCCGGCCGGCTCGCCCATCGCGGATTCCGCAGCGCTCGTCAAGAGCTTCAACCCGGCTCGGCGCGCCACTGAGGTGACCTATCTGGTGTTCGGCATCATCGAGGGGCTGCTGCTGATCCGCATGGTGCTCAAGCTGCTTGGAGCCAACCCCCAGGCAGGGTTCTCGACGTTCATCTATGGCCTGACCGACGTGTTCATGGCCCCGTTTCGCAACCTGCTTCCGACCGTCGGCAGCTCAAGTGGCGCCGTATTGGAGACTTCGGTCGTCATCGCCATCATCGTGTACGCGCTTATCGGGTGGGTCGTGGCGCGACTGATCGCCATCGCCTTCTTCCGCAACGTGACGGTTTCTCAGCGCAGCTCGCGAGGCATCGGCGGCCCCCGACCGGACTGAAGGTCGCAGGTAAACATCAAGCCGGGCCCGTCGCCTCGCCAGCAACGGGTGGTTAACCAGCGCGCAGGCCGGGCGTCGCCGCAAGGTCTCTGATGTCCTGCACCTGGCATGTGATCCAGCGCGTGATGTCGTTGGTGCGGACGACCTCACGCGCAGCCGCGTTGCGCTGCTTCTTGTCCTCTGCGCTCATCACGATCCCTCGATGCATCGCGTCCGCGGTGGCCATGATGTCGAACGGGTTGATCGAAAGCACGTGCGGGTTGAGCTCTTCATGCGCGCCGGCGTTCTCCGACAGCACGATGACTCCGTCTGCTCGGTTGACGAGCGCGCCCTCTTTGGCGATCAGGTTCAACCCGTCATAGACAGGGTTGACCACCAGGACGTCGAAGTTGCGCAGGGCGGCCATGGCTTTGCGCATGCTCTCGCCGAACTCCAGGCGTACGGGCAGCCAGCCGCCGCTGCCGTACTGGCTGTTGATCCGCTGCACCACCTGGCGCACGCGGCGAACGTAGTGGCGGTAGGCGGCAACGTCCTGCCTCGAGGGCTGCAGGAAAGCCCAGAACTGAACCTTCCCCTTCAGTTCAGGATGATGCATGAGGAGCTTCTCGTAAGCGAGGAAACCGCGCACGATGTTCTTTGCCGGGTCTGTGCGGTCGATCCTCACGATCAGGTGCTCGGGCCGCCAGTCCCGCAGCTTGCGCTCCTCGACCATCACGCCGTGCGAGAACGAAAGCCGCGTCGTCGATGCGACGTCGATCGAGATCGGGTAGTTGCGCACGTAGACGACACGTCCATCGATCAGCACCGCACGCTCGCGGTCGTCGACCGCCAGACCGAGGTTCATCTCGCAGGTCATGAGGAAGTTGCGGACGTCTCCACTTGACTGGAAGCCGATGATGTCGCCGCCGAGCAGGCCGTGGAGGATCGCGTCGCGCATCTCGCGTGGCAGCACCTTCCAGTACTGAGGTGTGGGCCACGGGATGTGGACGAAATGCTGGATGATCGCTCCCGGCACCAACTCGCGCACGAGCTTTGGCACCAGGTACAGCTGATAGTCATGCACCAGGACCAGCGGCCGATCGGGCAGGTGGCTCGCGACCTCGGCGACTCGTCTGGCCACCTGCTGGTTCACCTCGACGTAGCCGTTTGTCCACGCGCGGTGAATCCGGCCGTTGATGACCGGCTGCTGGGCGAGGTCCCACAGATAATGTTGGGTGAACCACAGCACAGGGTTGGCGATCACTGAGTAGTACTGCTCGTACTGCTCGGGAGTCGGAGTCACGTAGTGGAGTCGTGTCTCGCCGCGAATCAATGGGACGGCGGACGTGGGACCCTGTCGTTCGACCAGGTCGCGCTCGGCGTCTGTGCGCGCGCACGCCACCCACTCGGCCGCGGTCACCTCGGCCAGGGTCAGAAGTGCCGTGATCACGCCGCCCGCTCCGCGGGTGAATCCGCCCTCTGGCCGGGGCTCGTGCGGGGCGCGGTTGGCGACCACGATCGCGGAGTTGTGCGGCAGTGTGCGCGTCACGTACGCCCGCATCGACGTGCCCGGCCTTCTGCGCTCGACGCTGTCCAGAAAAACGCTGTCGCTCATGGCGAGGGCCTGGGTGTTGCCGGGGCCGGTGACGCCGGTGGAGGCGTGGGCGACGCCGGGGGTGCGGAAGGACTGGGCGAGGGCGATGGTGAAGGGCTTGCCGCCGCCGAAGGCGAAGCAGACGGCGACGCGGACGGCGACGCCGTTGGGCTGGCGGAAGGAGAAGCGCTGGGCGAAGCAACTGCACTCGGTGTTGCGTTGCAGCCTCCCGCAAGGAAGATGTACTGCGTGTCCCTGCCGTTGCAGCCGAGCGTGATGCCGGCCGGCTGCGCGAACCAGTTGCGCATGTTCGTGGGCAGCGCGTTGACGAAGCGCTTCATCACGCTCTTGCCGACCTGCTCGCCGTAGGCGGTGATGAGCCCGCCACCGCCATTCGGCGCCGTGTTGCCGACCCACACCCCCGCGACGATGTCGGAGTTGTAGGCCATGATCCACGAGTCCGGGATCCCGCCCCGGCCGTTGTCGCTGGTGCCCGTCTTGCTCGCCATCTGGCGGTTCCAACCGAAGCCCCACTGGTTCTGGTAGTCCTTGAGAACCCCGGTGATCAGATAGGCCTCGGCGGGCGTCAGGACCGCCGTCCCGGAAAGGTTGTCGTGCTTGTAGACAGCCTTGCCCGAGCCGTCATCCACCTGGCGGATGACGCTCAGGTCGACCCGCTGGCCCTGGTCGGCGAACACCTGGTAGCCCTGGAGGTGCTCAGCCAGCGTGACGCCGCTCCCACCGATCGCCGTCGACAGGCCTGGGTCTAGATGGCTCTTGATTCCCATCTGCTGGGCCAGGCCGATCACGTTCTGCATGCCCTCCATCTGGCCGACCTGAACGGCGGGGATGTTGCGCGAATACAGGATCGCCGTGCGCGCCGGGACGTCGCCCATCCCGCCGTTGTCGAAGTCGTGCGGCGTGTAGCCGTTGAAGTTGGTCAGCTTGTCGTGAAGGACGGTCGCCCACGTGATCTTGTGGTCGCGCAGCGCCGCCTCGTACACGTACGGCTTGAATGACGATCCGGGCTGGCGCTTCGCCAGGACGACGTCGTACTGCCCGGCGATCGCATCGTTCCCGTAGTCGGCCGAGCCGACCCAGGCCAGGACCTCGCCCGTCTTCGGGTTGGCCGCCAGCAGCGCCGAGTTGTTGACGTGTGTCGGCGCGAGGTCTCGCACGCCGTCGACCACCGCCTGCTCAGCGATCTGCTGAAGGTTGAGGTCCAGCGTGGTATGGACGGTCAGCCCACCCTGCTGGATGGCCGCTGACCCGAACATCGTCTCGAGCGTCGACAGCACGTGGTCGACAAAGTGCGGCGCCTTGCTCTGGCGAGCCGAGGCCTGGATCTTCAGCTCCGCCTTGACGTCTTCGCTGGTGGCCTTGTCCGCCTCCGCCGAGCTCAGCTTGCCTATCGCCTGCATGCCCTGGAGCACGTAGAGCTCGCGGTCGTGCGCGAGGTCGTAATGCTGCACCGGGTCGTATGCAGTCGGCGCCTGGATGAGGCCAGCGAGGAACGCTGCTTGCGCCGGCGTGAGGTCCTTGGCGTCCTTGTTGAAATACGTGTTCGCCGCCGCGCCCATGCCGTACGCGCCGTGGCCGAAGTACACGCGGTTCAAGTACATGGTCAGGATCTGGTCCTTCGAGTAGCGCTGCTCGACCGTGATGGCAAGCACCATCTCCTGGACTTTTCGGGTCACGGACTTCTGCGGCGTGAGCAGCTGGATCTTGACCAGCTGCTGCGTGATCGTGCTTCCTCCCTCGTTGAGCCCACGTGACGTGACGTCCACCCACAGCGCCCGCGCGGTCGAGCCCGGATCGATCGCACCGTGGCTGTAAAAGTTGCGGTCCTCGGCTGCGAGCACGGCGGCGGGCGGATATGGGCCCATGTCATGCAGGCTGACGTTGATGTGATAGTGGCCGGCGGGATTCCAGTCTTCGATCAGGTTGCCGTTGCGGTCGAGCACCACGACGTCTCCAGCGGCCAGCACGTCCTGGCTGGGATCGGGCAGGTCCCGGACGGCCCACAGCACAAACAGGGTCGCGGCCAGAAAGACGATCCCGATGGCGCCGGCAATCCACGCTCGCTTAGCCCACAGCCATCCGAATGGCCTGACCCAGAGTGCTTGCCGGCCGCCACGACTGGTAGGTCCGGAAACCACCCTTCGCGCTCCTCCTCCAAGCACTTGTTTGGGCGTGGCGGAAGTGCCCGCCCTGAAGCGCTTCGACAGGGAAACGCCGGGTAGGACCCGCCTACTCGGCTGTGGGAAACCGGCCTTAGACGGTTCTAGCTGAACTCCACGGCGATATACGCGTAGCCGTTCGCTGCGACGACCCACGCCGTCGCCGCATAGCGGTAGGGGCCGAGGATGTTGGCGCGATGCTCAGGGCTGTTCAGGAACATGGTGTTGAGCTGCCCGTCGTTGACGCCTCCCGTCCAGTAGCCGACGTTTTCACCTGCCTGGTGGCCGAGACCGCAATTGAGGTCGAGGTTCGGTCCGTTGGTGTGTGAGATGGAGCCCTGGGCCGCCATGCGCGCGGCATTGCTCCGCGCCACGTTGGCAAGGCACCCGTTCCAGGTGAGCGGTCCGAGGCCGTTGGCCGCGCGATCCTGGTTGATCAGCGCCTGCTGCGTGGACCCGACAACGATGGGAGGCGGAGCGGGCGGCCTGGGGGCTGGTGGAGGCGCCGGCGCCGCTGCCGGCGGGGCGGCTGCTGGTGGGGCGGGTGGCGGCGGCGTTGGACTGGGATCTGGTTTTGGATATCTGCGCTGAGGCCATGGGTCGTTCGGGCTGAGATCCGCCGGGATGTTGGCGGCCGCGACCGTGGCCGGCTTGGCCGCGGTGAGGGTTTGGCTCGCGCTCGGGTGTGCGCTCACGACGGACCGCGCGCCAACGCCAAGCGCGAGGACGACCACAACTCCAGCAACCCAGGATAGAAATCTCATGATCGGCCGCTGAGTCTGACGGGCGGCTTGCGCTTACCCGGCGGGGATCAGGTAAAGGCTTGTAAAAGTAATCGCATATAGGCCCGCATGGCCCATATCGGGGCGGTTAATGGCCTATTCGGGCAGGCGGCTCTTCAATCGCTCGAATCCCATCACGAGCATTGTTTCCGCAATCCGCTCCCATCCCGACGAATGCGCCCACATGAACGCCATCGCTCGGAGGGCGAACTGGAGCGCCTCGTAGACCCCGAACCTCTGCAGGGTCGCTCCCGGCCGGAGCTCCACGTAGCGCTTGAGGAAGCGAACCCGCAGCTCTTCCGCGGCCACCGATTCCTGCCAGCTCTTAGGCGACGAGGGCATGATGTAGGCGCAAAACTTGCCGAGGTCGTAGCTGGTTTCGGCGATCGCGAAGTAATCGAAGTCGAGCAGTGTCAGCTCGCCGTTGTGGTGCATGAACTGGTCGTACTTCATGTCTCCGTGAGTGGGCAAGAATTCTTCGTCGTCGGTCTTTCGCACGCGGTCGCGCATGTGAGCGATGAGGTCGAGCAGCATGAAGTGACCAGCCGGGAGAACGTACCTGAACTGGTCGGCCACGCGATCAAGGCGCGCTAACTCTTTCTCGATCGTGATTCGCTCGTCGGTCTCGAGGCCGGACTCATGGATCACGGCCAACGCGTCAGCAGCCGCAGGGCCGGCAAGCACGAACTCGGCGCTCATGCGGTTTCCCCCCACTGGCCGGCCCTTGACTCGTTCCTCCAGCAGAAGCCCGAAATCTTCTACAAATCCAAGCGGGCGCGGCAGGTTCAGGAAGCCGGGATAGAGCCTCGACGCCTCCCATAGGCCCTCGACGATGCGATACGTGCGCAGCCCGCGGTTGCCGGGCTGAACCTTGCCGTAAATGCTCACGGTTGAGGCGGGCGTATCCACTGTGTAGCGCAGAATCGCGCCGACCTCTGGGACGTATCGGACCTGGTCGATATGAACTCGGCGCGCCGCGGCGAGAATCTCTGCGGTCTCCCGGAGTCCAAGCAGCAATCCCGCGATACGGACCGGGTCGGTCGCGGCAGGAAGACCCGGCATGGAGGGGTCGTATGGATAGAACCAGTAGGCGTGCTGGGTTTCGGGAAACAATCGCGGGTAGCCCAGGCCATCGATCGGGTCGCAGCGGCGGCCGGCGCCATGACGTATGAGCCGGCCACTCAAACGCTCCCACGCTTCGGGGTTGAGCGCGCCCTTGGCCACGAGCTGCAGCCGGCGCTCCTCTTCGTCCTTATTAATGGTGATCTCGAACAGCGTCCAGTACCAGTCGGGCGGCTCGACCCTCGATGACCGCCTGCGGACAGCCTTGATTTCCCAGCCCGTGCCGGCCAGCACATCCTCTACGAAGGTGGTGACGGAGGCCTTGTCTGTGGCCTCCTCCATGGTTACAAGCGATGCAGTTTGCGTTGTCATGTCAAGGGATTGCCCTACTAGGGAACGCTGAGCGGGGCGTTCTGCGACATATCCCCAGAAATATTGGGGTCCATGTCCGGGATGGCGGCGAGGCAATCGCTCATATCCACGTGGAGGTGGGCATTGGACACGTTCGGCGAATTCTTAGCGAGTCGACCTGCGCTCGTCCGGAGGGTGGTCGTCAACGCTTTCATCCTCATGGCGGGGGTTCTCCTCATGTTGGCGCGGACATCACCCGCGCTGGCTGCAGACAACTCTCATGGGCAGGGCAAGTCCCAGGACAGGACCAGCACATCGGCGGTGGCTCAGCGCCAGGACAGCCCCACCCAGCACAGCGACCACCAGATCGGTGGGAGCGGCGATGGAGACAAGAGCAAGACCAACGGCGGCGCCAGTGGCCAGGCGCCAAAAGCAAGCAGCCCGCCGGCACCGGCGAGCAGCAACAGTAGCTCTGCGCCGAAGGCAACCCAGCCCCCGACGAGGGCGAACGAGCCCGCGCAGACGAGCCTGGCGAACGCCAGCGATCACACCAGCAATGCGGCTGCAAGTTCGAACGCCAAGACGAACGGCAGCTCCAGCGACCACGGCACCGTGGCCGCCAAGGCGAACGGCAACTCCAGCGACCGCGCCACCGTCGCCGCCAAGGCGAACGGCAGCTCCAGCGACCACGGCACCGTGGCCGCCAAGGCGAACGGCAACTCCAGCGACCGCGCCACCGTCGCCGCCAAGGCGAACGGCAACTCCAGCGACCACGGCACCGTCGCCGCCAAAGCGAACGGCAGCGCGAATGGCGACGTCAAGGCCAGCGGCGACACCAAGGTCAAGGCGGACGCCGGCGCCGGCGTCACTGTCAAGGGCGAAGACAAGACCAAGACCAAGACCAAGGTCAAGGTGCAGGTACCCGTGAAGACAGACGACGCTGACAGCGCGAGCACTGGTCCCAGCACAGGCGCAACCACTAACAGCACCACGAGCACGGGCAACGCCGGCGTCGCGGAGAACAGCACCGGCAGCGTCAACGCGAGCGCGGCGAGCGCGAACGGCACGACTCCTCCGGTTGAGAACAGCACCGGCTCGGTGACCGCCAGCGCGGCGTCCGCCAACGGCACCACGCCTCCAGTTGAGAACAGCACCGGCAGCGTCACCGCGAGCGCAGCAAGTGCGAACGGGACCACGCCTCCGGTTGAGAACAGCACCGGGAGCGTCACCGCGAGCGCAGCGAGCGCCAACGGGACGACGCCTCCGGTTGAGAACAGCACAGGGAGTGTCACCGCGAGCGCGGCGAGCGCGAACGGCACGACACCTCCGGTCGAGAACAGCACCGGCTCAGTGACCGCGAGCGCGGCGAGCGCGAACGGCACGACTCCTCCGGTCGAGAACAGCACCGGCTCGGTGACCGCCAGCGCGGCGAGTGCGAACGGAACCACTCCACCGGTTGAAAACAGCACCGGCAGCGTCAGCCAGAGCGCCGCGAGCGCGAACGGAACCACTCCACCGGTCGAGAACAGCACCGGCAGCGTCAGCGCGAGCGCTGCGAGCGCGAACGGGACCACGCCTCCGGTCGAGAACAGCACCGGCAGCGTCACAGCGAGCGCGGCGAGCGCCAATGGCACCACCTCTCCGGTTGAGAACAGCACCGGCAGCGTCAGCGCGAGCGCCGCGAGCGCGAACGGGACCACGCCTCCGGTCGAGAACAGCACCGGCAGCGTCACAGCGAGCGCGGCGAGCGCCAACGGGACCACCCCTCCGGTCGAGAACAGCACCGGCTCAGTGACCGCGAGCGCGGCGAGCGCGAACGGCACCACACCTCCGGTCGAGAACAGCACCGGCAGCGTCACCGCGAGCGCGGCGAGCGCGAACGGCACGACTAATGCTGGCGGCGGCGTTAGCGGCACCGGCACCGGCACCGGCACGAGCCCGACTGGCTCAGTGCTCGGAGCCACGGCAACCGGCGGCGTGAGCGGCTCTGGGGTGTCCCTGGCCAACACGGGAGCCCCCATCGCGGGAGGCATCCTTGGGGCCATCATGGTCCTGGTCGGAGGCATCGGCCTTCGGATCCGGCGGCGCCGATAACCACCAACTAAACTGGCCGGGCTCGCACCTCGCGAGCCCGGCCTTTCATTTTCTGGGCCGAGCTCGCCCTGATCTTGAGTAACGGACCCTCTCCGGGCGTTTCTTAGACGTGCCTCCTTCGCAAGAAGGGGGCACACCAATTCTTACGGCTTTCGGTACACCGCCGCATATACCTCACTTGTACGGCGACGAACGACACCTCCAGGCGATTTGATGTAACCCGTACGAACTCGCCTGGAGGGGAATTTGGAGCTAGTGGCGTTGCCGGCGGACAACGGACCTGAGCCGACGCTCGTCGGGCGTGATACCGGCCAACGCAAACCCAAGACGCGGACTGTGCAGCGCCTCGAGCGAGCCCAGCAGGCTGCGTTTGCCGCGTTGGGCGCCGTCTCCTCATACCTCGACGCGGACGAGGAGCTGCCTGCCTTTTTTGGCCGGCTGAGCGAATCCGTCGCCGGCCTGGTCGGTGCGCGCCGCGCAGCTTTCTGGCGGCTGGGAGCGCGGGACGTTCTTTCGCTGCAGCCGAGAGCGTTCGGGTTTCCCGCCAACTCACCAGTCCATGAGCTGCGGATCGAGCTCGGCGCAACCGAGCAGAGCATCATCGAACGGATCGCCTTTCGCGATGAGCTCGACCTCGTCCAGGGCACGTCACCCGAGCTCGACGCCCTGTGGCGCGAGGTTGGACTGGTCGGCATCAAGAACTCGATCGCGGTCTCCTGGCGGGCGGGCGACCGGCGGATCGGAGTCGTCGTCGCCTATGACTCCCGCCGCGGCTTCAACTCCAACGACCTCTGGGTCATGCGGCTTGCGGCCATGGCGACTGGACTCGTCTGGCAGTACAAGGAGGCTGAGGACGAGCTGGGCACCACAGCTGTGCGGCTCGAGGAGGCGGTCGACGCGCGCCGCCGCCTGATGAACA
>JGI12635J15846_10002172_pt1 | contig 17157 bp, 11 predicted proteins | sample BlaSpr_A8_OM2_M2_FD_15846 | JGI IMG/M metagenome (IMG submission 15846) | reverse complement strand
TACGAACTCCTCCGCCGATTATGTCCATGCACTGGATGGCGAAACTCCGACCGCAGCTCTCGAAACGACGCGCGGAAGGCTCGCCCTAAAGGAAAATCGAACTGCGGAAGCCGTTGCTCATCTGAGTCGCGCGACGATGCTCGAACCCGACAACCTGGATGCACTGTACTGGCTGGCGATAGCAAAGCACATCACCCCGAACGATTTGGAAGGAGACACCCTCCTTACGCGCATTCTTCGGCGTGATCCGAAAAACCTTCCCGCACTCGCTTCCCGCGTCACATTTGCCAGAGATCGCCGGGATTGGCGTACCGGCGCGCAAACTCAGGTGGAGCGCATCGCAGCGATGAAAGATCCACCCTCAAGCGAGTTTTGCACGCTTGGCGACCTGTGGGTGCGGGCGGGCAATCTTGCTTCGGCCGAAGAAGCCCTCGTCGCTGGACTGGAGCGTGACCCGTATAGCTATCTGTGTCACCGTGAACTTGGTGAAGTTGACCGCCTTAGGGGCCGGCTCACTGCAGCTCGCGAGCACTTGGAATTAGTGGTACGCATGTATCCGGACATGGATTCAGGCACCTACGTCTCTCTGGCTCTGGTTTATCGAGCACAGGAACATCCCGATCAAGCACGAAATATCCTCGCCAAGGGCCTGCGAATTTTTCCCAGGGACCCGCTGATTTCCCGCATGTCCTCGCACTAGAGAAGCCGCAGGTTGGAAATGAGGTATTTTCGGGTTGCCTGCGGGAGCAACTCGCGGGCGAGGGAATTCCGCCTACGGCTGATATTCTTGGAATGAGCATCCGTTCTGGAGCCCGCAAGGCAAATCCGCACGGATGTTCACAGAACGGCTTGGAAACAGTCAATTGCTCACTGAGCAGCGCGGAATGCCACCACTTGCATGCCCCACAGCCGGCCGTTGTGCGTCGCGGTTGCGGAATAAGAACCGATCGTGGTTGCGATGTGATCTTCCGTAATGTTGCCGTACGCCAGCTCTCGTGAAGTGAAACCTGAACCGGCCGCAGTTACTGAGTTGTCGGAGACACCTGCGCCAAAGATCAGATCGTTGGGACTGGTTGTGACGGCAGCGCCACTGTTCAAGGTGGCCGAAGCTCCGCTCGCCGAGGTGAATACGTCGACCGGATTGACGGGACTGATTCCGGCATACTCATGCACATAAAGGACGCCAAACGCGGTTACGGAAGTTCGGAACATAGCCGTGACTGAGTCTGTGCCACCGACTATTTTGGGCGCGTAGAAGATCTGCGCGCTGTATCCGTTGCCCCAGCTCACTGGTGCGCCGATGTTCACAAAGGTATCGCCGAGCGAGTCGGTCAAGGCCACACTACCAATATTGTTCCAGATCACATAAGCCACAATCGTGTTCCCGGTCCGTGTTGGGGAATGGAAGCTGGCCGAAACGCTTGTTCCAGTAGAGATTTGACTACTGTTAGTATCCTGGACAAGAGTGGGCGAGATAACAGCCGCAGACGTCGTGGTGACCATGATCGACGCCGATTGGGGGGAAAGATTGTTGGAACTGTCGTATGCCGCCACCGTGTAGATATACGTCGTCGAAGCAGCTAGTCCGGTGTCGGTATAACTGGTCCCCGAAGTGGCGGCCACCTGAGTGCCACCGCGGAAGATACGATAACCCGCAACCGCGACATTGTCAGTGGATGCGGACCATGCAAGGCTCACTGCTGTCGAGGTCACATTCGAGGACTGAAGGTTGGCAGGGACGGAGGGAGGTGTGTGGTCGGACGTGGCGGATGTTCCAATCACCACTGGAGAAGACTGAGCCGACGTGTTCCCCGCCGCATCGAAGGCCGAGACCGTGTAGGAGTACTGCACGCCGGGAATCACGGTGGTGTCGGAATATGTGGCAGTCGCTGTGGTCGCAATTTGCGTGCTGTTCCGATATACGTGATAACCAACGACAGCCACGTTATCCGTGGATGCGGACCATGTGAGGCTGATTTGGGAAGGAGAAATGACGTTCGCTGCGAGATTCACGGGAGATGATGGGGGAAGGGCATCACTCGTTAAATTATCCGTCGCCGTGAAACTCGTAAACCCGTAATCACTGTTGTTGGCGAGCGTACCGCCCTGATTGTAAAAACCCATCCCGGGGCTGCCGTCGCTGTAGGTGGAGTCCGTTACCTGAACGATCTTTACCCCATTGATGTAGGCGGTAAGTGTACTTCCAACTGCAGTTGCCATAACGACATCCCCTTTATGCAGACCGGGGCCGATTGGAGCAGATATACTCGAGAGGTATGTGAAATCGTTCAGTGGCCCATTCCAGCGCACAATGACCACGTATTGTGATCCGTCTGCTGTGCATCGGTAATCAAATTCGTACCCGGTGATGCTGTGCGCGGTAATTGTGGAGCGGAGCCTGAGTTCAACTTCCTCGTAGATGGCGTGTGTTTGATTGACAGTATATACAGTTGCCTGCGCCATCTGATTGGAGGCCCATGTGCCTGCCAGAACTGCCGTCGAATCGTTATAGGGTGGGGCTCCAGAAACGACGGTTCCAAAAGCAAGCCCCGGAGTTGTTCGTGAGTTACCCCAATCCAGTCCTGTACTGCCCCCATTTATCCAGTTGCCGCCTAGGGATACGGGATTCTCAGTGAGGGGGAAGCTGGTGCTGTAGGGCCTGAGGGAAGTATTGGTGACAGAAACGGGTACAGCGGAGGAAGTGGTCTTATTACCTGCGGCATTGCGGGCGACAGCGGTCAGGAGATGAGACCCGTTGCTGGTTTGGCTAGACATCCAGGTGGCGGCGTAAGGGGCGGCGGTAACCTCCGCGCCCAGGTTCCCGCCATCGACTTGGAACTGGACCCCAACTACACCGACATTGTCCGCTGCGTTGGCAGCGATTGTCGTAGTACCTGATATGGGTTGATTGTTTGTAGGCGAAGTGATGGATACAGTTGGGGCTTGGGTGTTCTGCGTTCCCGTCTGGGTGCTGACGGGTGCCGTCAGCGCTGAATAGTTGCCATAAGGATCAGAAGCACGGACCATATAGGAGTAGATAGTGGAGGGTGCGAGGCCGGAATCTGTCCAAGTGGTTGCGCCGGCTGTGGTGGCGGCAATCACAACTCCGTTGCGACGAACGTGGTAGATGAGTTGGCTTGAGGTATTGTCCGGATCCGTCGATGCATTCCATGACAATTGGATCTGTGAAGAAGATAGCGCGCTTGCCACAAAGCCCGTAGGGACCGTGGGAGCAGTTGTGTCGGCAGTTGCGTTGGCATGGACCGACAAAGGCGAGAGAACGGAGGCGATGATGAGTAATCGAAGAACAGTCCCCACCATTCGCGTGTTAAGTATACGCAGTTGATCCTCCCAATTTTATCTAGGGTTGACACAAGAACGGAGGGACTGGGGGGCCGCTCGTGGACGGGTCTTGCCTACGCTCTTGAGTTTAGGCCGACCGGGCCACTTGGCTACTGTACGAAAGTACACATTTGGTACAGGAACTTTAAGTTTATTTTGTGCAAAAGAGTACAGGGCAGATTTTACAGGGAGGAACCACAACGGTGAGGGACAAGGCATCAAAAGCATGACCATCTCTGAAGTCCCATGCCCCAGGACTTTCTTGGGTTACGAGCATTCGAAAACTAGTCCAGAAATTGATGCAGGCAAGCCGGGCCAATCAACTAATCTAGGTTCTGTCTGTGAACGTGGTACAAGAACTCGGATTGGTTAATATGCTGCCGAGGTCGGCGGAAAGAGCAGGGGGAGGAATGAAAGCGTTTAAGCGGGCGGCGGTGATCGCGATGGCGTTAGGCTGGCAGTGCTCTGCCTCATTTGCTCAGCATGGCTCGGGCTCGACGGATTGGGAGCGTGTCCTTCGCGTGCCCGCGGTCAGTGGTTACGAGCAAATCCTGTCAGAGGAAATTCGCAAGAGGCTCAGCGAACTCTCGCCAAAAACGGATAACCTTGGAAATGTTTATCTCAGCGTAGGAAGCGGTGCCCCTCATAGACTTGTCGTTACGCCGATCGATGAGCCAGGCTATGTCGTCAGCGAAATTACTGAACAAGGATATCTCCGAGTACAGAGATTGCCGCAGCGAGCCCCCAACGATGTGTTTGACCTGCTGAACTTCGCACAACCCGTCACAATCCAGACACGCGTAGGCCCGCAAATAACCGGAGTTTTTGCGGGATTGTCGGTGCACCTTCAATCTGGCCGGCTAAATCCGCCCAAAATGACCTCCCTCGACGAACTGTACGTTGATATCGGGGCAAGAAGCGCGGAAGAAGTGCGAAAAGCGGGAGTGGACTTACTGGATCCCTTGGTTGTTGCAAGGCAATGGTTCTCCGTAGGAAACAACGGAGAAGCTGGGCCCGCTGTGGGAGATCGCTTCGGCGCCTACGCGCTCGTCCAAGTCTTGGGAGAAATGAACAAATCGAAAGTGAAGGGCACAACCACCTTTGCCTTTCTGACTCATCACTGGCTGGATGGCCGCGGGGTGGATCGAATTCTGGAAGAAACAGCGCCTGATGAACTGATTTACGTTGGAAGAATCAATCCGCAAGCACCCGCCGCAGCCAAGTCAACTTCGTACCAAGCCCGGCCTGGAAGTGGTGTTCTAATCGGAAGATCCGCAAACTCATCTGGAACGGAACAGACCTTTGCGAACGAATTTCAGATCATTGCTGAAAAAGAACAGATTCCAATCCACATAGTGCCCTTAAATGAATTTCTAATCCGTGGATATGGGAAAGCCGCCTCGATTCCGAAAAGATGGGTGGAATTGGGCGTGCCCACACTTTGGCCGGTGACACCCGGAGAATTCGTAGCGTCCAAAGATATCGCGCAATTGCGAAGGTTGCTCGCAGCTTATTTTCAGATTCCAAAACCCGCGGAGGAATCGGAAAAAGCGCTCGAAGTGCACAGAGAATATCGGCGGTCTGAAGCCTTGATTGGGACTTACGGAGCGAGCGGGCACGAAGAGGATGTTCGAGAGCTTGTGATAAGCAAGCTGGACCTGCGCCTGCGGAAGATGGTGCAGACGGATGCGGCTGGGAATTTGGTGCTCCATCTGGGAGATGGGAAGAGGGACGAGAAGACTCCTCGAATCGTGTTTATAGCCCACATGGATGAAATTGGGTATGAAGTGAAGAAGATCGAAGACGACGGGCGGCTGCAGGTGGAGGTGCTTGGCGGGGGTTACCCGCAATACTTCCTCGGCCATGTCGTGCTCGTTCACAAGAAGGAAGACCGCCCCGTGGGCGGTGTGCTCGAACTCCCATCTGGATGGGACCAGCCTGGATTCGAGTGGCCCAGTGGGCCGCGGTCAATAGATGAGCCGTTGCATGTGTATGTTGGAACGACTTCCAAAGAGGATACGGAAAAACTCGGGATTGCCGTCGGCGACTCGGTGACAATACCTAAGGAGTACCGCCGAATGCTGGGCACCCGAGCGAGTGCGCGGAGTTTTGACGATCGTGTAGGATGCTCGGCCCTGATCACAGCGGCGAACGCCATCGGGACCGAATTGCCAGGCCGGGACGTGACGTTTGTCTGGTCGACGCAAGAGGAAATCGGGTTGAAGGGAGCGGCCGCGTTTGCCGGCCAGGCAGCCAAGGAGGGGCGCGTACCTGACTTCGTTTTTGCGGTTGATACGTTTGTGAGTTCGGATTCGCCGCTTGAGTCGAAGCGATTTGCTGATGTGGAACTCGGAAAAGGATTTGTGGTGCGCGCGTTGGACAATTCGAACGTGATACCCTCTCAATATCTTGATCGCGTATTGTCCATGGCAAAAGACAACGGCATCCCTGTTCAATATGGAGTGACCGGCGGCGGAAATGATGGCTCCGCGTTCTTACAATACGGTTCGGTGGATGTGGCGCTGGGTTGGCCGCTTCTCTATTCCCATTCTCCCGCCGAAGTGATTGATACAAGAGATTTCGACGCCCTGTCGAAAATCGTGGAATTGCTTGCTCGCAAGTGGTGATCGGAGATTCACCCAGCTCATTGATGCTGCCCTGGCATATCCATCAAATTCTCCGCAGGATGTTTACCTCATTGGCGTGGTTCGCCAGTGAGCAGACTCGAACTGGCTGGGCTTGTTGTTTCCGGCGTGGGTGCTTCCCGCGATGTCTGCCGCGGTAAAGCTGGAAAAGCCGAAACTTTTCCAATCGGAATCCTTGAGCGCGCCTTCGTCCCCTTATACGTTAGGTAGGAATTTCCGAGCAGCTTCATCCCGGTCTATGGGCATGATCGGTCTTCCTCTTAGAGCTTCCTCCCACACTCTTCTGAACCAGCCAGTCTTGCCCGTATATGGGAGAGGAATTGCCTTTATTATCCTCATCTGACTAAGTATCTAAAAATAAAAGCCTTAATGGATGATGAAAAAGTTCACCGAGATTCGGTCATTCCAGTAGGTAACATTTTGCCACTTTGTGGAACTAGATGCGGCAAGCGCAAGGTTAGAGAGCGTCTCCACATCGACGGTTCTCCTGTAAGTTATTGTCCCTAAGCATGTTACCTTGAATCCATTCATCAGCCATTAGCCATCCTTGTGGTCCGGCAGTTGCACCTTATGAACTCGCAGTCGAATTTTGCGCTCGCGAAGGTGTCCAATCAAGTTCCGCTCCCGGAGCCGTTGGCCCGAAGCTATGAACAAACCTACGAGCACCACCGAACTTTTGGCCGACTCCGACTTTGTGGTTGGACACGGGAAAGCCATGGAATCGCTGAACGCGACCGTCCTCGACATCGCGCCGACGGATATCCCTGTATTGATTCTCGGGGAAAGTGGGACCGGAAAAGAGGTCTATGCGCAGATTTTGCACCGCCTTTCCGGCCATGGTGAAGCGCCACTTAAAAGATTGAACTGTTCGATTCTCGATCCGATCCATATGCTGCAGCAGATCCAGGATGGCTCGCCCACAGATTCCGGGGCGCATCCGACAGGAACACTCTTTCTCGACGGCATCGACGAACTTGATTTGCCTTGCCAACGCGCCCTTCTCTCCGTACTTCCCGAGACCCAGGGCCAGCGGAGAACAAACCATACTTTTATGAGGGTCATTTCCTCAAGCGCTCGAAACCTCGAAGGCGATGTCGAAGCGGGCAGGTTTCGCAAGGAATTATATTTTCGAATCAATGGCGTGTGCTTGCGACTGCCCCCACTCCGGGAACGGAGCGAGGACATTTTGGCACTTCTCGAACATTTTCTGCAGAAACACGCGCAGGACCTGCAGAAGACAGCTCCTGAATTGGATCAAGCGACCTTGAATGCTCTTATCGATTATGACTGGCCGGGAAACATTCGCGAACTGGAAAACCTGGCGAGGAATATGGTGGCGCTCGGGGATGGCCGGTTGGCGGTGAACAGTGTTCGGGGCAAGTGGCCAGTTCGAACTCCGTCGTCCAGTCCTGACAGAAGCTTGTCCTTGAAGACTGCTGCGAAAGCCGCTTCGCGGCAGAAGGAGCGTGAACTCATCCTGGAGGCACTGGAACGGACCAAGTGGAACCGAAAGCGTGCCGCGCGCGAACTGCAAATCAGTTATAAGGCTTTGCTATACAAGCTGAAACAGATCGGGACCACTGGCACAGGAACGCAGAATTGAGGAGCGAATAATGAGAAGACTGTATGCATTGTTTTTCGCGTGGGCGCTCTTGGTCACCGCGGTTTTGGCTCAGGCACCAGACAAGAACGTTTCGGGGAGCGCCGGAAAGGTTGCCGAACCTGCCGCAACTCTCTCCGCGGATGCCGATTACAGGATTGGCCCGCAAGACGTTGTTCGGATTGACGTCTGGAAGGAGCCAGAGATCTCTCGCACGATACCAGTCCGCCCCGACGGCAAAATTTCGGTGCCCCTGCTCAACGATGTTCAGGCGTCTGGCCTTACAGCCATGCAAGTTGCTGCGTCCCTCCGCGAAGGCCTCTCGAAATACCTCAACAGTCCGCAAGTGACCGTAACCGTAACTGAAATTAACAGTCGCCGTGTTTACCTGACCGGAGAGGTGAATCGTCCGGGAGCTCTTCCGCTGCTGCCGAACATGACCGTTTTACAGGCGCTTGCCAGTGCCGGCGGCTTTACCCAATTCGCCAAGTTGAAAAGCATTTATATTATGCGGACCGAAAACGGCAAACAGGTGAAGCATCCTTTCAATTACAAGGAAGTGGTAAAGGGCAACCTCGCCGAACAAAATATTCCGCTGCAGCCTGGCGATGTCATCGTGGTTCCGTAGGATCTTAATGTGAACATGCTTACGCACAAATTGACATCTGCTTTTGCCATTACCATTCTCTTCTTCCTTGCAGGAGGGCTCACTCTCCATGCCCAGGATGAGCCGCAAACTCCGAACGAAGACAGACCAAAGCCCGCCGGATCTGCATTTCCAATCCCACTCGTAAACTCCGCGGTTCAGGAGAACGAGTCGAACAATGCCCTGACTCCGGATCTTACCCCTCTTACTGGCGTGCAAACTCCGACTCTTGGCTCTCCGCCGGTTCTGCACAGTTACTGGGAGCCCGGCATCCAGTGGTCTGGTTCAATACAGTCAAATTCCTACAACCAGACCGCCAACTCAAGCTGGTTGATGAATAATTACATTATTGGCAATCTGAGTTTGCTGCAGGCTTGGAGAGGTTCCCAGCTCGCGGTCAACTACTCTGGGGGCGGCTTCCTTTCAACCGATAGTACCCAAGGCAACGGCTACTATCATCAACTGGCTCTCTCGCAGACTATCCGACGGAACCGATGGTTGGTTCAGATTTTGGACCAGTTTTCCTATTTGCCGCAATCCTCATTTGGGTTCGGTGGTGGCACAAGTTTAGGCGTGCCGGGAACCGGCGGTTCAACCGGGCCGGTTATTCCGGGCATGGGCAATAGCTACGTACCCAACCAGAGCATTTTCGCGTCAGTGGGGCCGCGTTACACCAATTCCTCTTCACTGCAGGTGACTTACACAACCTCCGCCCGTGGTTCCATCACGCTGAGCGGTTCTTACGGAGTGCTGAACTTTATCGATTCAGGAAATGTGAACAACGACATCACCACGGGTACCATCGGTTACAACTATACCCTCACCCGGCAGGATACGATCGGCGCCTTCTATCGTTTCAGCGCGTTTCATTTCTCCGGCCAACCTGCGGCCTATGGCGATCACTCCGCCAACATCGCGTACGGCCGAAAACTTACGGGCAGGTTGGCACTGCAACTTTACGGAGGACCCGACTTCACCACCAGCCGTGTGAGCACCAACGGAAAAACAGTAACTTATGGGGTAAACACTGGCGCGAACTTGACATACGGCTTCGAGAACGGGGGAGTTTCCGCAGGCTACACGCACGGAATTTCAGGTGGCAGCGGCGTGTTGACCGGTTCCTCGGGAGACCAGCTCAATTTTGGCGCAAACCACAAGCTGGGCCGCATCTGGAGTGGCCAGCTTAACATGGGTTATTCTCACTATACGCCCATCGCGAACGTCACGCAGGCGATCTCGCAGAGTTATAACACCTGGACCGTCGGTGGTGGTGTGAGCAGGGACCTGGGAAGGAATGCTACCTTTTCGATTGCCTATAACGCTACTATTCCTGACTATGGCGTGTCCGGCTGTACCGGCGCTGGCTGCAATTCCAGCCAGACCTATCAGTACGTCACCGTCAATTTTCAATGGCACACGCGGCCATTTGTGTTGCCGTAGATTTTGTCGAAGGGAACTCCAGGCAGCATGATTTCACGACCAGGGATGAGAGACAACGGCTAATGTACAAGAGCTTCTACGGGCTGAAAGAAAATCCATTTAACGTAAACCCCGATCCACGCTTTCTTTACCTTACGAAGCAGATCGAGGAAGCCCTGACCGGTTTGATGTACGGCATTCAAACCCGCAAAGGCTTTATTACACTCACCGGTGAAGTGGGTACCGGTAAAACCACCCTTGTCAACCGTCTTTTGGACTGGCTCCACCATCGCAATGCGCGGACGGCCTTCCTTTTCAACTCAAGAATGAATTCCAATCAGTTATTCGATTTCATTCTGGCGGAGTTCGACATCCCTTGCGAATCCAGATCGAAGAGCCAGCAACTCTTGAAGCTCAATCACTGGCTCCTCGAGCGCTACCGCTCGGGAGAAACCGTCGTCCTGGTTATTGACGAAGCGCAAAATCTGACTTATCCAGTTCTGGAGGAAATCCGCCTGCTCACGAATCTGGAGACTTCCACGGACAAGCTGCTGCAGATTGTTCTCTCAGGTCAGCCCGAACTGGAGGAGAAGCTCAAACTTCCTCAACTTCGCCAACTCCGCCAACGCATCATGCTCCGCTGCCGTACCTCCACGCTTTCCCAGGAGCAGACCCAGGAGTACGTCACGGAACGGTTGCGGATTGCGGGTGCGTCGGGTGAGGCGATCTTCAGTCCAAAGGCAATTGAGACCATCCACGTTTATTCTTTAGGGATTCCTCGCGTCATCAATCTTCTCTGCGAGCATTCCCTCGTGAACGCATTCGTTGACCAGGAGAGGCCAATCCAGCCCAAGACCGTGGAAGAAGTGGCGCACGAATTCCAGTTGGACGAAGTCGAACCCATTGCCCCCGCGGGAGGTACCAAAATCGACACTGACGTCTACAACTCCGAAGCCTTTCTTCAAAACCTCGGGGAAGCCCTCTCGCGCTTCCGCCTCAGTCCCTCCAGCACCCGCGAACGCAAGTAACCCTTCCCTCCGGCAAGGGTCCTCACTCAATTTGGGAAAGTCTCTCAGGCAGTCATGTGCAGTTCCGAACTCCGGCCCGGGTCGTTCGAAAGGGAAGCGCTGGCTCAGGACGTGTCGAGGGCGTCTGGATTTTCCGCACATTTGTTGAGTTTTAGGTCCGGTACTTTCACACGCCTCCCTTCTGGGAGCCAAAAGTTTTTCGGGGCGAGCGTTCGTAGGGGATCTCTCGCTTCGGCCAGACGGTTAAAGACGCATCAGACCTGGAATCGGTTCTTCGCACCTGACCCAAGGGAAGGAACACAGCCTGTCCATTTGTTCCATTGACCTGCTTCCGGATTCGGCGAATACTAGCCTTATTGAATGAAAGTGCGCCAGCAACCCTCCCCTGGCCATTCACCGCAAAGCACGGCCAACACGGATTCAGAAGCTCAAGCTGGAAAGACCTATGCGCGCTAAGACTTATCACGTTTCCGCAATCTTCCTCCTCCTATTGCTTGGTTTGGTGAGTGGGTCAGTCCCGCCTGCTTTTTGCTCGACCACGTACACCACCAATTTTTCACTCACAGAAAATCCCATTTCCGAGAACGGCAAGTGGATTGACGGCAAGACTGTGGGACTCGATTGGGCCAATGTCCGCACATCCCCTGGCCTTGCTCATGGGACCCAAACGGATACCATCCAGTACGACGACTCGACCGCAATTCTGACGGGAACATGGGGCCCGGATCAGTCAGCTTGGGCAACGGTCCACACTGTCAATCAAACTTCCGCCATGGTTGAAGAAGTGGAGATTCGATTACGCACGACAATCTCCGCCCACGGCATCACCGGATACGAGGTCAATTTTCGCTGCACGGCAGACGGCTCTCAGTATGTCCAAATCGTGCGCTGGAATGGCCCATTGGGAAATTTCACCTTAGTTGATTCCCGCCCTGGGCCAGGTTTGCATAACGGAGACGTTGTCAAGGCGGCTATTTCAGGCAGCACAATAACAGCCTATGTCAACGGCACTGCTATTTTTTCTGCGACGGACAGCGCCTTCACTACTGGAAGTCCTGGAATGGGCTTTTACATCCAAGGTGGTTCCGCGGCCCAAGAAGGGGATTACGGTTTCACGAGCTTTGCGGCCACCGATGGATCAGCAATTCAAGCGACTGCTTCCACCTCTAGTTCAGGCCAGACTTATGCGACGAACTTTCCGCTAACGGAGAATCCAATTTCGGAGGGCGGAAAGTGGATCAACGGCAACGCCACAGGCCTTGACTGGGGGAACGTGCAAACTTGCACGAATTGCAGCAGTGGCACGGGAAGCGCGCAGCACGCTACGGGTACTATCTTCAACGGTGCTCCACCTTATAATGACTCCACGGCAGTTCTTAGCGGCACTTGGCAATCAAATCAGAGTGCCAGCGCAGTTGTTTATATCGCCCATCAGCAGAACAATGTTCAGCAGGAGGTGGAACTCCGCCTTAACACGACAATCCAATCTCACAGCATCACAGGGTACGAGTTCGACTTCTCCGTGGATTCAACGGGTGGCACAAACTCCACTTACTTTGTCATTGTGCGATGGAACGGGGCGCTGAACAGTTATTGCTACCTGCATCCCAGCAGTAGCGGGGCAAGCACTTGCGACAGCAACTATGCGGCGGCTTGGTACGCGGGCCAGCAGTTAAACAATGGCGATGTTCTTGCCGCGACATCAAACGGTGGAACGCTTCGTCTCTACGTGAATGGCGTACAAAAGATTCAGGCAATAGACACATCCTACATGGGCGGCTCTCCCGGAATGGGCGTTTGGCTCAATGGCGGCAGCGCGACAACTTCTATGTTCTCCAATTTTGGCTTCTCCAGTTTCACGGCATCGGATTCATCAACGAAGCCACAGGGGCCAGCGCCCCCCACTAACCTGAAGGCGACTGTTAATTAGCAATTGGCAGAGGCCCAACTTGCCCACCAATGTCTTGGCCTGTAATGGGCTACCCGACAAGCTCCCAGCTAAGATATTGTGCAGTGAGTTCTTCTGAGAGTAATCATTGTGCCCAATTTTTGTCCCATCTCCCTCACAAACCGTAGCAAGCGGGCACAGCCGGGCTGGGAAGTAGATAGCTTGTAATGGCGCGGCAAATGAACACGATAGCGAACCATTGCACGCAGTCTTAATTGTGCTTGGACGATCCGATGAATCGGGTTTAGGCACTTCGGGCATCTTCAGTTGACTCAGAGATGGGTTTCCAAAAAGCCCCAGAGGCGTTTATCTCCGAAACTTATGCTCAGCTCGACGACAGTCGACGCAAAGGGTGATGAGGTTTTGTGCAGAGTCGTCTCCTAACCTGCTGCGAAATTTCCTGTGATGGACCTGCAGGTTTCTCAGAGACCCGCGCATTTGGCATCGCCATCCATCCCTCTGAAGGACTTATTCGTGGAGGCGTTTATACTGTTTCGGATCGAGTTTGAGTCGGGGTGCTTGTTGGCGAAGGTTGCTCATGAACGTTCCGATCCAGTTCGTCATCGAGGTGATGAGAATTCTGCCTCTTTGTCACAAGCAAATGTTTCATCAAGGACCATCCTGTAAGCGCGCTCCCGCCAGAAATTCTGAACAGATCATCTCGAGGCAGAAACCACGGGATTTGCCGCTGCCCAGCATCAGGGCTGCCGTCTCAAGAGCTTTCTCAACCACCGCTAACTGACTCTTGTAAACCTTGAAGTAGGGAATCTCCCACGGCTCGGTTTCCTTCCCTGTCAGATGTCGCTCGACTTCTCTTTTGAATTGCTCCTTTGGGAGTTCTTTGGCCTTGTGCACCCAGGGTGCACATGCGAACTCGGTTCTCTCTCTCCGCGCCACCTTGACGAGTTCCCTCGCCTTCGTCCAACCAATCTCTTGGACACGTGGTTTCGGTATGGACACCCGGCGGTCACACGAAACCCCTCGTCTTAATGGCACTGTTCTTTGCGGCAGTCAAACTCACACAGAGCGATATCTTCGGGCACTTCTTCCACCCATAGCCGCTTAATCCTGTACCGCAGGTGGAAAAGGAGCCCAAGTACCAAGGGCGAGCCTTTGTGGCTTGCAAGGAAAAACCTCTCTCACCTTGGAGTCTGCAAGGCTTTCATAGTCATGTTATAATGAACATGGACAGGAGACATTGCAAATTGCTTCCGTCAACTTGATTTGGCCCCTTTTGATTTTCTCTTTTGGCCCCACCCTCTGGTGATTCATCACTCTGCCCCCGGCCGGAGCGAAGCCCTGCGGCGCCCGTAGGGCGACGCGTTTAGGGCGCAGCGTAGGCCGGGGGCAGAGTGAAAGTTTTATTTGCTGCCGCCTTTTTTCTCCAGCGTTCTTCGAAACCGATACGATTCGTTCCCGGTCTCGATGATGTGCGCCTGATCAGTCAAGCGGTCGAGCATCGCCTTGCACAACCTCGCATTCGGAAACATCGTCGTCCATTCCGAGAACGGCAAGTTCGTGGTCACGATCACCGCCGCTCGTTCCGCTCGTCCAGCGATAATCTGAAACATCATTTCCGCGGCAGCTTCAGGCATCGCTACATAAGCCATCTCGTCGATCACGATCAGGTCATAGCGCGTCCAGCGGTTCGTCACGCGATTCAGTTCGCTCTTGTTCTTGGCTTCGATCAGTTCGTTCACCAACTGCGCCGCGGTGGTGAAGCGCACTCGTCTTCTCTGCCGGCAGGCCGCCACGCCCAGGCCCACCGCCAAGTGCGTCTTGCCCGTGCCTGCTTCTCCCAGAAGAATGACCGGTTCACTGCGGCTCAAGTAGCCACCTTCGGCCAGATGCCGCACCAAAGTTGCTGGAATGCATGGGACATGGGAAAACTCGAACTCTTCCAGCGTCTTCACTTTGGGAAAATGGGCCTCACGAATCCGCCGCGCTACCGTGTTGCGTTCCCGCTCTTCTACCTCGGCCTCCAGCAATGCTTCCAGATAACTGAGATGACTTTTCTTTTCCTTTACGGCTTGCTCTGCCACCTGCGCAAACTGTCCGCCCAAGGTCGCCAGCTGCAGTCGCTTGGCATACTGTCGAATCATTGCGTGTTGTACCGCGACGGTGGCCGCACTCATTGCACTACTCCCGTCACAGGACAGTTCCGCAACAACTGGTCGTAGTTCCTGGTGGTCGGTTGCGGCCGGTCGTAGCAACGCAATGCGCCGATCTCCACCGGTTCCGCTTCTCGTCTTCCCAGGCCTTCCGCATCCAGCAGCAGACGGACGACATCCGCATCGAAACAGCCCATCTCCAGAGCCTTTTCAATCGCTATTTTTAACGATGGAAATCCATGCTGACGGCCCAGGAGCAGAACATCGATCATCGCGCGTGTTCCCGACTGTCGGCCTTGCCGTTGCTTCAACATCTCCCAAAAGCGATCGAAGCTTGCCGGCCAGCGTCCCTGCGCTCGCCACTGTTCGAGCGGTGTCGAACCGGCAAGTGCTCCTGGCTTCTTCGTCAGTGCTTCCAGATAGTGCTCCAGATCCAGAACTTTCTGCTGTCGATCGAAGCAGCGTTCGTGTCGCGCCACGCACTGCCCCTGATGCCATATCTCTACGTACGTGGAATACACCTTGGCCTGCACTTCGACGCCGACCGGCAGCGGAACCGAATAGAAGTTGGTCAGCACTCGTATGCAGCCGCTGGCGTTCACATGGGGAAAATGAACCGCTGCCAGGTCGAAGCCTTCTTCGGCCAGCGTGCGCAGGTGTTCGCGTTCGGTATGCATCCCTGCGCCCACCGTCTGGGTCCGCTCGCCGATCATCCGCTGCTCATCCTGCTTCGAGGCTTCCCGCAACAGAACATTCAGCTCTTCCCAACTCGCTACCTGCGGCACCGGCACCAGATGGTTGCGGCGAAAATAACCACCTTCGCCCTCCACGCCACCCTTCTCGTGGCCTTCTCCTGGCGTACAAAACTCCGACGCAAAACCCCAGTGCGAGCGGAAGGCAATGAATCGCGTGGTCTCTTCGCGCTGATATCCCCGCAAAATCTTCTTCACCGCACTCTTGAGGTTGTCGTAGCGAAGCGTCGTAAATACTCCGCCGAAATAGGCGAACGCCAGCTCGTGGGCTTCGAGAAAAGCCTGCTGACTGGCGTGCGGGAACGCGTGGTGGAAGGCTCCTCCGCTGGCCATACTCCGCATGCAAAACAGATAAGCCTTCTGCCGCTCTCCGCAGATCTCTGCGTAGGCTTCATACCAGTCCACCTGCGCTTCTGCGCCCCAAGAATACGACTGAGGAATGAAAGTCTCGCGACGGGTCAGCCCTAACTTGATCTTCCGTTCGCGAACGTGGCGACGAATCGTGGACTCCGCCACTTTCACTTCCGGCATCTCCGCTCGGATCCGGCACCAGATCCGATGTGCGGTGTGCCGTTGCTTCCGTGGCGCCTTGCGATCCGTTTCCAGAAGCGCATCGATGAAGGCCGTCGCCGGTTCTAGCTTCGGTCGCTCTCGCACCGGTGTCTTTCGTTCTACTGGAACCGCACTGAGCACCGCCTCACGCACCATGCGCCGATGAATCCCCAACTTCTTGGCGATCCCGCGAATCGTTCCCCCGCCATGCTCGTACTCACGTCGGATCTGCTCGAATAGCTCCACCTTGGCTCTCCTGTCCACCCGGCCTCCCCTTGGGCGACTGAGCCCGAAGCGGAGTACACGGTATCTGGTTTCAGTAAGGTGGGGCCAAATCAAAGTATCGAACGGGGCCAAGTCAGAGTATCGAAATCATCCTGATGCGCTTACCATTTTTCTCAACGAAAGAGATAGCTGCCCATTCAGGAAAACCTCGTGACACGCGGTCGTATTCCGCGTTCGCCTTTTGGGTTTGCTTCATCGCCGCGTATGCGTCGCCACGCTTTAAGTACAAATCTGGTACTACCGTTGATTTAAAGTCTTTTGCCTCGATCAGGAATTGCTTGGCAAAATCCGCGTATTTCATTGCAGGGAAAAACATCGCTCGCAATTTCTCACATAGCGCGTCGTCCGGCATGGAGTCGTACTCTGGATATATTCGACGAAACTGATCGATGTTCATGAGAAATACCGAGTAAGAAAGAGTTTGTTTGATCGAAGCACTGAGGTCTTCAATTGCCTTCGGATAATTGTGCAGTTTAACGTATGCCTCAGCGCGGTTATCGTATGAACCGCAAGACTCCTTGCACCCCATTGCGATGGATTGGGTGAAGTCCAGAACTGCCGATTCGTAGTCTCCCAATGAGGCTTTTGCCAACCCCCGATCATTGTAGGCAATTCGCTTGGCCTGACCCGTAGGCGTTAGTTCTAGCACCTTGTCATAGTCCCGTATGGCTTGCCGATACTGCTTTAAATCGGAAAAAACAATTGCTCGAAGCATATACGCCGGACCAAATCTTGGGTCGAGCGCAATTGCTTGTGTCAGTGATCGAACGCCTGTGCGGTGTAATTCATCAAGCGCTAGACAAGGCGGTGTTCGGGGCACTACGTCGTC